>Ga0114931_10011175_pt1 | contig 10638 bp, 7 predicted proteins | sample 2SBtaG_FD_89579 | JGI IMG/M metagenome (GOLD analysis project Ga0114931, IMG submission 89579) | Deep subsurface microbial communities from Kolumbo volcano to uncover new lineages of life (NeLLi) - 2SBTROV14_V59a metaG | ecosystem: Environmental > Aquatic > Marine > Volcanic | place: Kolumbo...
CCTGCTCGACCTGCTCGACCTGCTCGACCTGCTGGATCTGCTCGGCCGGGGGCACCCGCGTTTTCGGTGCGTTGATCTGTACGGCCAGCAGCGCGCTGCGGCGAAGCGCCTCGCGCGTTGCATCGTCTCGCCGGCTTGCGGGCGCTGCGCGATCTTCCACGGCTTCGTCCGCCAGCGGAGGCGGCCGCAGGTCGAGCAGCCGGCCGATCAGCGCGGGCTCGAGCAGCACCTCTAGGGCTTGTGCGATGCCAGCGCCGGCAGCTTGGGTGCCGGTGCTTCGAGGCTCCTTTCGGGGGGCGTTTCGGGGCTCGAAGGGATGAGGTCGACCAGCACCATGCGCTCATAGGGGCCGAGCACAAATGCCAATCCTTCGCTGGCCAGTCGCTGGCCGTCGAAGGTGACGTCGTGTCCTGCGAGCAGGTCGCGCCCGCAGAGTCGCTCGCCAGGCGCCACGCCCAGTGCGCGCGCCAGGCTCAGCGCTGCGGGTGCTGCTTGCTCGCCGCGTGGCCGCGGCACGGTTTGGCGCAGGCGGCCGCGCACGGTAGCGCCGCCATTGTGCACCAGCACCAGCGCGCGGGCCCCGCCGCAGCGGTTGGAGATCGCGATCACGTCCTCGCCATCGCCGCCCTCGGCCTGCACTAGGTAGAGCTCGAAGGCATCGGCACCGGCGAACAGCGCGCGCCGCGCGAGCAGCGGCGCGATTTCGCGCATGTGGCGCGCGATCAGCGCGGGGTTCGCCGGCTGCTCGCGGTAGGCGCGACGGTACTCCATGCCGTACTGCTCCTCGAGCCCTTCGACCTGACCGTGCCCGAACAGGGGCGTGCCGGGTAAGACGGCGAGCAAGGTGGCGACCGCGAAGTACCGATCGCCGGTCCCCAATTGCGCGGCAGCCGGTGCCTCATCCGGGTTGGTGGCGAAGCTGACGAAGCGCGCCACCAAGCCCGGATCGAAGGCCAGGGCCTTGGCGAGATAGCGGTGGAAACGGGCGTTGTCGCCTTCGCGCAACATGTGCATGAAGGCGCTGTTGTACACCCGGTGCATGCCGAGGCTGCGAACGAAGTAGCTCTCCATCAGCCAAAAGGCCTCGGCGAGCAGCAGGGTGCCGGGCGCCTCCACCGCCATGCGGTCGACCACCTCGCGCCATACCTCGCCGGGCAGGCCGGCATCGAAGCTGGCCTGGTCGAGGGCGTGCTCGGCGCGTGACGGGATGTCGCCGCCGGTTCCCGGCAGCGGATGCCACAGTCGCTGCACATGTTGGCGGGCCAAGGTCATGGCAGCGTCGAAGCGGATGATCGGAAAACGTCGGGCTACTTGCAAGATGGTATCGAGCACCGCCTGGCGCGTCTCCTGACGCAAGAAGTCGAGCTGAGCTGTGTCGTTCCAGGGTAGAGAAGTTCCGTCATTGCCATGGTAAATATAGGTCGTTGAGTCAGTCCTAGGCTCGGTCCGGCGAAACACCACGGCAGCGTCGCGGCGGTCGTAGTAGCCGTCCTCGAGGTGAAGGGACACGCGTGGATCCGGCGACAGGTCGGGCCCGTGGGCGAAGCTGTAGCCAGGAAATGGCGGCGTTGCGACCTGCACGAAGCGCTCGGGATGCTTGATCACCCAGCGGCTGTCGATCCCCATGTGGTTGGGCACCATGTCGCAGGCCAGCCGGATGCCATGGCGCGCAGCGCGCAGGGCAAGGACGTCGAGCGCCTCATCGCCACCGAGCTGGGGATCGATCCGGTACTCGTCGACCGCGTAGGCCGAGGCGGCTGCTTCCGGGTTGCCGCACAACTGCTTGATGCGGGCGGAGGCCGGGCTGCGGGTCCAGATGCCGATCAGCCAGAGGCCGGTGAACCCGTAGCGGCGAAGGCGCTCGAGCTCGAACTCGGGTACCTGATCGAGGCGACCGACCTCACCGCCGGTCTCTGTCGCCAACTGATCGAGCCAAACCAGCACGTTCTTGGCCACCAGCACCAACGCGCGCATCCATCCCGCTTCCTGGCTGTAGCGCGCGCTGCCACCGGCGAGCGCGGCAAAGTCCGGCACCTCGGGCGGCGGCGGTGGGCCGGGCAGGAAACCGATCTTGTCCTCCTCGCGCAGCACGTCGAGACCGCGCAGCAAGCCACGCTGGCTCGCGTCTTGCGCCGCAGCAGCCACGGGCACACCCACGCCTGCACGGCGGGCCGCCAACACCGCATCGAGCTGGCCGTCTGGCGATTGCGGCGCGGCGCGCACGGGTGCGCCCAGGGCTTCGAAGAGTGCGCTTGTGGCCGCATCCTGGGCTGCAAAGAAACCGCCGAGGCTGGCGATCATGGCGCGGTAGCCCGAGCGCGCTTCGATCTCGCGATCATCGAAGAGGGCACGAAAGGGTCGCGTCACGGGGTTGTCGTTGGCCAGCCACAGCAGCACCAATTGGCCGAGGATGGTGGCCTCGTCGGGTGCTTCGCTGTCGTTTTCAGATACCAGCTCCCTCGGGCCTGGAGCCGGTGATGGCGCATCTGCAGCGGCGGGCGTTCGGCGTGATCGAGCCGGGGTAGCGGCCGGTGCGTAGGCATCGAGAAAGCTGCGGAGCATGATGTCGACGCGTTCGCGGCCGAAATGTTCGGTCAGCCAGTTGAGGGCGCGCGTGAGCCCCGCATGCTCGCTGCTGGAGAGAACGATGAGCAGCCGGCGCTGGTACTGGTGGAGCAGGCCGAAGGCATGCAGATGTCCGGCGCGCACGGTTGCGTCGCCCGCATCGTCCAGGCGCAGCGCCAAGCGCCGCACCACCGAGAGATCGGTGAGCAAGGTGTCGAGGCCACCGGTGAAGGCGGTATCGCCGGCCAGCGCCAGGCGTGCGCGGGTCCTAGCGGCGATCGGTAGGGCGGGCGCGTCACGAATCGCCGACGACGGTTCCGGCGGCGTGGGATCGATGTCCATGAACAGCCGCCAAGCTACCACAGGCCACGGCCTGGCTCGGCGCTCGGGCGGCCGCTCGGGCGCGGTACGCTACGGCCCCGTGCATGCGCCCGCTCCGGTCCTCGAGCCCGATGTTGCGTTCGCTGGACTGACCACGCTCGGCGTGGGTGGGCCAGCGCGCTACCTGGCCCAACCGCGCAGCGTCCCGGAGCTGATCGGCGTCCTGGCCTTGGCCAGGCGCCGGGGCTTGGCGGTCTTCGTACTCGGCGGCGGCAGCAACCTCTTGGTCTCGGATGCAGGGTTTGATGGCCTGGTGATTCGCTACGGCGGCGCGCAGCTTTCCCTCGAGCCGATGTCCGGCGGCTCGTCCAAGACCGGTGAGATGCTGCGCGTTCAGGCCGGCGCCGGGCTTTCCTGGGATCGACTCGTCGCGCGCACGGTGGCCGCTGGTGTCGGTGGCATCGAATGTTTGAGCGGCATTCCGGGCGCTGTCGGCGGGGCGCCGATCCAAAACATCGGTGCCTATGGTCAGGAGGTTTCCGAGCATCTCACCGCGGTCCATGTCATCGAGTGTGCGAGCGGCCGTGCGCGATGCTTGTCGGCTGTGGACTGTGAATTCGGCTACCGCCGGAGTCGCTTCCAGCACGAGTGGCGCGGGCGCTATGTGGTGACCGGTGTCGAGCTGAAACTGCCGCGAACGACCCGCGCTACGCTTCGCTACGATGCGCTGATCCAGCGTTTCGCCAGCGCCAGCCCGCCGACGCCGGCGGCGGTTCGTGAGGCAGTGCTCGCCATTCGCCGCGACAAGTCGATGCTGCTCGAGCCCGGCGACCCGAACCGCCGCAGTGCCGGATCCTTCTTCGTCAACCCGCAGGTGCCGGCAGGTGAGGCCGAACGGTTGGCGAAAGGGGCGCGTACCCAGAGCGTGGTTGGCCCACCCCCGAGGCATGTGCAGGCGAACGGCAGGGTCAAGCTGTCCGCTGCATGGTTGATCGAGGCCGCGGGATTTCGCCGTGGCACACGGCGCGGGAGAGTCGGCCTGTCGTCACGTCACGCCCTAGCGCTGATCAACCTCGGTGGTGCGACCGCGACCGAGTTGCTGGGCTTCGCGCGCGAGATCCGGGGCCGCGTGCGGGAACGCTTTGGCATTACCCTGACTCCCGAGCCCACGCTGCTCGGTTTCGCCGAAGATGTCGACAGCCTGTTCGATTAACACCCCGACCGCAACCACCCCGGAGGAGGCACGCGCGCCGTGACCCGCAAGCAACGCAGCGAGAGAATCATGCAGATTCTTGACCAGCTCTATCCTGATCCGCCGATTCCGCTGGCGCATTCAGACCCGTTCACCCTGCTGATCGCGGTGCTGCTCTCGGCCCAGAGCACGGACAAGAAGGTCAACCAAGTGACGCCGACCCTGTTCGCGCGCGCGCGAACGCCCGCTGCGATGAGCGAGCTGTCGGTCGATGAGATCCGTGGAATCATCCGCCAACTTGGGCTGGCACCGCAGAAGGCGCGGAACATCCGGGCCCTTTCGCATCTCTTGGTCGCCCACGGCGGCGCCGTACCCCAAAGCTTCGAGGCGCTCGAAGCCCTGCCCGGGGTCGGCCACAAGACCGCCTCGGTGGTCATGGCCCAGGCCTTCGGACACCCGGCCTTCCCGGTCGACACCCATATCCATCGCCTGGCTGGCCGCTGGCGGCTGTCGGATGGCTCGAGTGTGGTGAAAACCGAGCGCGATCTGAAGCAGGTCTTTCCGCGTGAGCGCTGGAATCACCTGCATCTCGCGATCATTTACTTCGGCCGCGAGCATTGTCCGGCGCGGTTCCACGACTTCGATGCCTGTCCGATCTGTTCCTGGGCCGCGAGCAAGCGCCGCAAGCAGGAGGAGGCGGAGCGCGATAACGCTGCGCGACGCCGCAAATCTTCGCGGTTCCGCGACATCGATGCGGTACAATGAGCAGAGTTAGGAGCTCGGCGATTGCGCGCAACTGACCGGGCCGCGTCTGCGTACCATCGGTTGCCATGAGTTCGCCTCCCAGCATGTCTCCCCAGCGGGTATCTCCCCAGCCCGAAAAGCTATGCCTGGCCGTAGTCTGCTATCCGACCTATGGCGGCAGTGGGGTGGTGGCGACCGAGCTGGCCACACATCTCGCCGGCCGCGGCCATGAAGTCCACATGGTCTCCTACCAAGAGCCCTTTCGGTTCGACCACGGCTGTCCCAACTTGTTTTTTCACCGCGTTGAGGTCAGCGACTACCCACTCTTCGAGCATGCGCCATACATGTTGAATCTGACCAATAAAATCATCGCCTTGGTTGAAGATCGCGGAGTTCAGGTGGTGCACAGCCATTACGCCATTCCGCACGCCCAGGCGGCATGGATGGCGCGCGAGGTGCTGCGCCAAGAGCGTGGGCTCGATGTCGCACTTGCCTGCACCCTGCACGGGACCGATATCACTGTGGTGGGCCGCGAGCGTAGTTTCTTCGAGCTGACGCGCTTCGCCATCCGCCGTCAGGATTTGCTGACCACACCCAGCGCTTGGCTCCGAAAGGAGACGGAAACCTTTTTCCATGTTGAAGGGGGTATGATCGAGGTTGTTCCGAACTTTCTCGATCTGGAACGCTTCCATCCTGGTGATCGTGCTGCGCGCAAGCGCGAACTCGGCGTCGGCGACCGCTGGCTGATCAGCCATGTATCGAACTTTCGCCCGGTCAAACGCGTGCTCGACGTGGTCCAGGCATTCGCGCTGGTGCGAGAGCGCCTGGACGCGCGCCTGGCGTTGGTCGGCGATGGCCCGGACTTGCCCGCTGCCGTGCGGCTGGCGCAATCACTGGGGGTGGCTGAGGATGTCATGGTGCTCGGCCGTCTCGATGCGCTCGAGCGAGTGTTGCAGGCCTCGGACCTGTTCTTGTTGCCGAGTGTGGCCGAGAGCTTCGGGCTCGCGGCGCTCGAAGCGCAGGCCTGTGGCTGTCCGGTGGTCGGCTACCGCGCCGGCGGCCTCCCCGAGGTGGTCGTCGACGGCGAGACCGGTATTTTGTGTCCGGCTGGCGAGGATGTCTGTTTGGGGAAGCTGGCCGCGGACCTGCTCGACGATGGTCCGCGTCTCGACGCGATGCGGCAAGCGGCGCGCGCGGGTGCCGAGCGCTTTGCCGCGGCGTCGATGGTGGCGCGCTACGAGAGCTTGCTCCGTCGTCTGGCACGCGGCTTGCGGTCCCCCGTGGTGGAAGATTCTGCAGTAGGGTGATGACTTCGGGGGAATCGATGACAACCTCAGTGCAACATGGTCCATGGCTCGATGGCGACAATGTGCTTCTCGAGCTGCCGGTCTCACCCGGGCAAGAGGCCGCGAAGCACGCGGCGCCCGACCAGCCTGTGCGTGTCTTGCTGGCTGACGATCATGCCATGGTGCGCGCTGGGCTCTCTGTGCTGCTGGGGTTGCAGCCGGACATCGAGGTCGTGGGTGAGGCCGAGGATGCGGTGGGTGCTGTGCGCCTGACCCGCGAGCTGCAGCCGGACATCGTCGTGGTGGACATCAACATGCCGCCGAGAGACAGTGGCCTACAAGTCATCGGCGAGATCCTGGAAACCGGCCAGCGCTCGAAGGTTCTGGTGCTGACCATGTACGACGATCCAACCTACCTGCAAGCAGCGATCGGTGCGGGTGCGCTCGGCTATGTGGTCAAAGCTGCGGCCGACGAGGAGCTGATCTCTGCGATTCGCATCCTGCATGAAGGTCGCACCTTCTTCAGCGTGTCCCAGGGCAGCAGCGGAGGCGACGAATTGGCGGGTCAGCCCCTCGATCGCCTGCTGCCAGAGCTCAGCCGGCGCGAATGTCAGGTTCTCTACTACGTGGCCCACGGCTATACCAGCCAGCAGATTGCCGACCAGCTTGGGCTCAGCATCAAGACCGTCGACGGCTACCGGGGGCGGATCATGGAAAAGCTGGGACTGCGCGACCGCGCCAGCCTGGTCCGCTTCGCGCTGCGCAAGGGGATCCTGCACCCAGACCGTCCGCTTCCACACCAGCCCTAGGAGACTGTTGCGCATCGCCCGCACAACGCCTCGCGGGCGGCGCAAGGCTCTCGCTGTATTACGCTATCGACAAATGTATACGGTTATTCGCCTTCGAACGAGGCTTTCGGGTCTCCTCGCGGCGTTCCACGATGCACCATCCGTCTATTTGCAACAGGCTCCTAGATGGACCCTTCGTCGTTTCCGATCGGATAGATTGGACTTGGTGTGGTAGAAATGCGGGTTTTTCCCGTCAAAAAAAACCTGGAATTGAGAGTTTTTCCCGCTTTCCCGAGCCCCGGCAAACTCCGTATCATCCGTGGTGCTGGGCATCCCCTCCTAGCAATCCTTCCTTCCTCGACCCCCTGGGCTCAACGCCCAGGACCCGAGGCGGCAAAGAGTCTCCCCCTCTTTGCCGCCTCTTCCTCTTTGCCGCCTCCTTCTCTCCTCCATCAGCACCTCACGTCATGCGCGTGGAATGCTCGTTTCTTCCGCGTCTAGGGATTGTCGACGGCTGATTCTCGCCATCGACTGCAAGCTCGCCCCTGGCGACGAAAAAGCCACCTTGGGTTCTGCCATGAATGCCGTTCCGCACGCTCGCACGAGGCGCGACCAACGCCATCTCACCTGGGTCGAGAAGGGCCTCGGGCGATCGGGAGGTGCTGTGATGGTGTCGTTGTTGGCGGGGCTCAGGGCGCTGCGACGGTGATCAGCGACTGGCCGATGGGGCTGCGGACCATGAACCCGTCCGCCCACACGATGTCCTGGTCGTAGTTGGTGGCGACGAAGGTTCCGCTCTCCCAGATCTGATTGCAGCAGCTCGTGACGCTGGTGGGGTTGTCGCCCAGCGTGCCGTTGCGTCCGGCGCTGCAGATCATCATCACCGTCTGCTGTAGAAGGTCGCTATTGAGGCAGTAGATAAGATCGTTTTTCCAGCCATCGCTTTTGGGAACGGCACTGGTATAGAACATTTCGGCGCTCGGCTGAAGGTACTCGAGGAGCTGTGCATGGCTCACGGGGTCGAGATTGGTCCCGTCATAGATATTGGCTCCGGCGGCGGCTGCACCCACCTGGTCGGTGAGCCAAGACATCCAACCGGTGCCCAGGTTGCGCATGGTCGCCAGGGTGCGCTTCTGCTTGGCCTTTTGCAGAGCATCGAGCAGGTTGGGGACCAGGATGGAGGCAATGATCCCGATGATCGCGACGACAATCAACAATTCGATCAAGGTGAAACCGCGGTTTCGTCGCACCTTCAAGTGCATCAACATGGTGGCTCTCGTCTCCGGTCGAAGTGGACAGTGGCAAGGTCGATGAACTTTGCGCAAAGCCAGCCTTTTGCAAGGACGGTACCAGGGCGGGTGCGCTGTCGCGATTCGTTGCCAGCCCTCGCGAGCAGCCCGTGGCGCCGACGTCTTGCCGTCGGAGCCTTGACGCAGGCTGGCAGCGCCTGGCAATTCGCGGCCATGCTGGATGCGGAAGTGACGTTGATTGTCAACCCTGGGCGCAACAACGGGCGACCTTCCCGGGGCTCAGGGCCCGATCTGCACCAGCTTGCGGTCTTGGAGCGCTCGCGCCGGGGTCGACTCGGCAAGGTCGCTGTGGCAAGAGGCCTTGGCGGTCTCAGCGCCCATGACCTGCCGGGTCTTGGATGCCAGCTTGTGGATCTCATCGGCCGAGAGCACGCCGCGTTGCCTGAGGATCTCGCGTTGTGCGGGGGTCAAAGCGGCCGAGCGCTCGGGCGTGTCCCAGGCGTACTTGGGATCTTTCCCGGAGGCAAAGGCCGTAATCTCTTTGGAGATGCGAACCGAGCACCAATCGTGGCCACACATGGCGCAGAAATCGGTGTCGACGTCGAGGTCCTCGTCATGGAAGGCACGCGCGGTGTCGGTGTCGAAGGCGAGGTCGAAGTGCTGATCCCAATGAAGCGCTGCCCGCGCCTTGGTCTGCTCGTCGTCCCAATCGCGGCTGGCCGGAATGCCGAGCGCGACGTCGGCAGCGTGAGCAGCGATCTTGTAGGCGACGCAGCCTTGCTTGACGTCGTCCCGTTTGGGCAGGCCGAGGTGCTCTTTGGGCGTGACGTAGCAGAGCATGGCCGCGCCATGGTACGCGGCGGCGGTGGCGCCGATCGATGAAGTGATGTGGTCGTAGCCGGGGAAGACATCGGTGATCAAGGGTCCGAGCACATAAAACGGCGCCCCGTGGCAGATCCGTCGCTCGAGCTTCATGTTGTATTCGACTTGATCGAAAGGCACATGGCCAGGACCTTCGACCATCACCTGCACGCCTTTGGCCCAGGCGCGCTCGGTGAGCTCGCCGATGGTCTCGAGCTCGGCCAGTTGCGCATCATCGGTGGCGTCGGCGAGGCCGCCGGGGCGCAGGCCATCGCCGAGCGAGAAGCTGACATCGTGCTGACGCATGATATCGCAAATATCATCAAACATGTCATACATGGGATTTTGTTTGCCGTGTGAGATCATCCACTTGGCAAGGATCGAGCCACCGCGAGAGACGATCCCGATCAGGCGCTTTTCGACGTAGCGCAGATGCTCGCGCAGTACACCAGCGTGGATGGTGAAGTAATCGACCCCCTGCTTGGCCTGGTGCTCGATCTCGGTCAAGATGTCGTCGTAGCTGAGGTCTTCGATGCGCCGGCCGCGGATCATGGCATAGATCGGAACAGTGCCAATGGGCACCGTCGAGGCCTCGAGGATCGCCTGGCGGCAGGCGTTGAGATCTCCTCCGGTCGAAAGATCCATCACCGTGTCAGCACCCCAGCGCTGTGCCCAGCGCAGCTTTTCGATCTCTTCGCTGGTGTCTGAGGAGACCGGCGAAGCGCCCAGGTTGGCGTTGATCTTGGTGCGCGATGCGCGCCCGATCGCCATCGGGTCAAGCTGGAAGTCGAGGTAGCGGCGGTTGGCGGGGATGAACATGCGCCCTGCGGCCACCTCGTCGCGCACCTGCTCGGAGCAGAGGTGACCTTCGCGCGCGGCCACCCGGACCATCTCGGGGGTCACCTCGCCCAGCCGAGCCCGTTCGAGCTGGGTGATGGCCTCGGCCTCGCCGCGCGCAGCCGGGTTGAAATCACAGGCAGTATTTTCCGAAGGAACCGGCATCCCCGGCGTATCGGGCGACGCGAAGGTCGAGGGCCCGCCGATATCGGATGGCTGCGCAAAGCTGCCGGGGTTGGTCCCCTGGCGCTTCGAGGATGGGTTGGCCGCGCCCGCGATTGGCACGGCCCAGCGGCCGGTGGGTGTCGAGAGATCCATGCTGTTCCTCCGGGGCACGAACGGTGGCAGAGCGTCCCATTGTAGGGGCGGTGATCGGAGTTGCCAAGCAACCAAGGTTCCCCAGGCACCTGCTTGGGAAACGGGAGCGCATACTTCGACGCCGCGAGGACTTGCCGTGCTAGGTCTTGGCGTGGTAGACTGAACGGGTCAAGAATCGGAGGGGACAGGAAGCGTAATCCGATTCAGTAGGTGGGGGGGGCCTCACCTCAATCCTTTTCAGTCAGGTTGCTTTTCGCTCGTCATCGCGCGGTCGCACCGCGTCGGTGCAGGCGTTCAGCCGGACTGTTTTTCGCTCGCAATCGCGTCCAGTCGGACGGTGTTCACGCTCGCAATGGCCGCCACTGCGCAGGCGATTCGTTCGTAGCGCCGTCCAGGCCTCGTATCGCACCGCAGCGATCCTGATGGATGGCATCGGAGGATGTTCATGTATGCGTGTTCAAGTATGCATGTTCAAG
>Ga0114931_10011176_pt1 | contig 10637 bp, 12 predicted proteins | sample 2SBtaG_FD_89579 | JGI IMG/M metagenome (GOLD analysis project Ga0114931, IMG submission 89579) | Deep subsurface microbial communities from Kolumbo volcano to uncover new lineages of life (NeLLi) - 2SBTROV14_V59a metaG | ecosystem: Environmental > Aquatic > Marine > Volcanic | place: Kolumbo...
AGGCGGGATGGCAGGGGCGGGCTCTGAGAATATCAGCTCGCTTCTGGGCAGAAAATGGCTGAAGGAAATGACCGGGCCATCGTAATTGCTTGACAGCGCGGGCTCGTTGAGATCAAAAAAATAGTCCGCCACCGCTTTGTCTGCGTGCGGCCAACGAATCCTGCTCTTGTCGTTCCACAGCGCCATCGTCAAATCGCGCCCCGGCTTGGGCACAAACAGGCTGTCGGTCCCCTGATCGGGGGTCACGTACCAGGAAAACAACGGTACGATCCAGGTGCCGCTTTTCAGGTGGGTTGGGCGGGTGCATACCCCCAATGTTTCACACGTTGTTAACACAAGATGGAACTTCTCCAGCGAGTTGTAAGGGTTGTCTTTCTTGACCCAAAGGTCGTGGTTGCCGGGCACAAAGAAGACCATGGCAAACTTGTCGCGCAGCGACGCCAAGACGCGCGACAGCGCGCCCAGGTCGTTGCTGATGTCCCCGGCTACAATTAAGACGTCCCGGCGGTATGCGCTGGCGGAAATCACCTTGACCCAATCCAGGTTGGCTTCGTAATCCACGTGCAAATCGGACAGAGCTAAGACACGTTGAATACGGCTATTGGAGCGTCCTATATAAAGTGTCCTTCCACAAGTTTACGTCGATTTCCCAGCAGACGTCCGCGTTGGCGGGTTTTCCCGTGACGTTGAGTTCGTCCACCACGGTCATGCCGCGGGTCAGTTCTAAATCGCAGGCGACCTCGACGTGGTGGGCGCTGCGTCGGGCGCACACCGCCGGGTTCAGGGCAATGGCCATCGTCACCGGGTCGGGCAACTCGAGCCCGGCATCGTGGTGCAGCTTGCGGCTGGCCTCCAGAGCAGTTTGGTTGCAGTCGATGGCGAAACGGGCGCGTTCCGTGCCCAAATCGAGCACGCTTTGGCGTTCGGCGTCGTCCAGCCCCGCAGCACCCCGGCAGTGTTCCCAGCCCACCATCAACAGCTTCATCCCGGACTGAAACACGATCTGGGCCGCTTCCGGGTCGCACCAGGCGTTGTACTCCGCCGCCGGGGTGACGTTGCCCACCGTGCAGGCGGCCCCCAGCATCACGTAGGCTTCCTTGACCCACTGGGCCAAACGCGGCTCCACGCTCAAGGCCGCGGCGATGTTGGTCAACGGGCCCAGCGTGATCAGGGTGATCTCCCCTGGAGATGCCTTAAAACGCCGCAGCAATTCGTCCACCGCGTTGCCGGCGGCGGACGGACGTTTAGGCGGTGGGTAGTTCATTCCGCCCAGGCCGTCGGGGCCGTGAAAGTACTGCGCGTCGTGCGGCTGGCGCAACAGCGGCCTGCGACAGCCTTCGTACACCGGGGTGGTTTGGCCGCACAACTCGACCGCGTAACGGGCGTTGAGGCTGCCTTGATCCACCCCTACGTTGCCCGCCACGATGGTGATCGCTTCCACCGTGACCTCGGGCCACTGCAGGGCCATGATCAGGGCCACCGCGTCGTCCGAGGCGGTGTCGGTGTCGATGATAAAGCGGCGCCCGCTCATGCCCTCCGCCCCAACACCTTTGCCACAAAAGCTTGCTGGCGCGGCGTCAATTGTTTCAGGGCGCGCGCTTCGATGCGCGTGCCAGGGTCGATGCGGGCCGAGTGCTGGTTGGCGTCTTCGGGGGTTTCGGGGGTGAACGTCGCGCCGAACAACGAGGCCCCCGAAAAATCGGCCCCGCGCAAGTCCGCCCCGCGAAAATCGGCGCCCTCGCAGTCTGCATCGAGGAAGGAGGCATCCTGCAAATTGGCGTGATCCAGGTGCGCGTTGGACAGGTTGGCGCCGTCAAAGCAAGCGTTGTGAAGGTCGGCGCCTTCAAAGTGGGCGTCGCGCAGCTTGGCCCCCGCGGCCTTTAAACCGGATAAATCTCGCCCTTGGGCTTGCAACCCCAGTAAATCCTGGCCCGAAAAATCGCGCCGTTGCAGCAAACGGCGGTAACTCGTGGGATCCAGGTCGGGCACGATGTAGCGCTGTTCGCCCCAGGGGTCGGCCACGTTGTGATACCCGGCCTCTTTTTCCCAGTACCCCAATCGATCTTCGGCCAGCACTTCAATCGTTTCCAGCCACTTGAGGCTTTTGTAAAAATAGCGCTCGGGCACCACGGTGCGCAGCGGGCCGCCGTGCTCGGGCGGCAGCGGTGCGTCCTCGTAGCTCAGGGCAAGCAGGACGTCTAACTGCCGGGCGTCTTCCAGGGGCAACGAGGTGCTGTGCGGGCGGGGGCTGCGGGCCACGAACGAGAGAAATTTTGCGTTTGCCGTGGGGGCGCAAGCGTCGAGCAAGGCGTTCAGCGACACCCCCGCAAAACGCGCGCCGGGTTTGGACCAGCGGGTGACGCAGTGGATGTCGATGGCGCGCTGTGTTTGGGGTAACGTCTGAAGTTGCTCCAACGTCCAGCAGCGGGGGTGCGCCACCAGACCGCTCACGCAAAGCCGCCAGGGCTCGTGCGCGCGGGCGGGGTCGGCTTGTCGTTCACCCACCAGCGGCCAACGGTCCGCAGCGGCCAATTGTTGGTTGGGCGGCAATTGCATCGCGATCCATCCTCACAGTACGGCGGTGATTTAACCCCATCCCCAAGGTTAACTTGCCGACTTTGAGGATATTAGCGGACGCCGGCTTTTTCCACCAGCACGAAACGCGAGACCAGCGCCGCCAGTACCCCGCCCAGCACCGTGCCCACCAGATAGACCCACACCTGGCCCAACTGGCCTGCGACGATGGCGGGCCCCAAAGTGCGGGCCGGATTCACCGAGGCGCCGGTGATCGCGCCGCCGGCCAGAATGCAACCCGTCAGCGTCAGCCCGATGGCCAGCCCCGCCATGTTGCCCGCTTTGCCCGCCACGGCGGCCTGGAGCACCACGGTGGCCAGGCAGAAGGTCAAAATCATCTCCAGCAGCAGGGCGATCGCCGAGGCACCGCTGCCCGCCTCGAAGCTAAACGCGCCAAAATTTTCGGCCTGGCCCGCCAGGATCACGTTGAGCACGGCGGCGGCCACGATGGCGGCCACGATCTGGGTGACGATGTAGGCCACGGCAGAGCGGGCGTCGATCGCGCCTTTGACCCAAATGCTGATCGTAATGGCGGGATTGACGTGGGCGCCGCTCCAGTGCCCCAGCGCGTAGGCGGCAAACACGAGGGCCAGCCCGTGGGCCAGCGCCGGCATCACGGTTCCGGCGTCGGGTGGGTTTAGGGCCACCGCCGCCGACCCCCAAAATACGAGCACAAACGTTCCAATGAACTCTGCCACGCACGCTTTCGTCAAGTTGTTCATCCAGACCTCCTGAAAACCTCAAAATGCCCTGCCGGCAACGGCAGTTTTTGTGGGTTGAACTCGATTTGATATCAGCCGGAATGTTCCCGCGCCTATCCTCTCTTTGGCGAGGGGGGCTGCAAACGTATTATACAACGCGCAACGCTCGCAAGAGAATTTTGTTCTGGTCTTGCTTTTTATGCAAAAACCCCCTATAATTTCGCTCGAGAATAGAATGAGGAAAAAGAAAATGGGGAGAAGAGGTCTCCCTCTCGGTGAGTACACCGTTGTATCGACAGTTGGGGTCGCAAATTCAGCAGCGCCTCTCCGAGTTTTTAAATATCTATGAGTATTTTGATTCAAAACGGGACCGTATTGTTGCCCGACGGTCCGCAAGCGGGCATGTCCGTTGCCATTGAGGGAAGCCGTATTGCCCGCATCGCTTGCGACATCGCCCCCCAAGGATTTGACACCGTGCTGGACGCTCAGGGCCAGTTGGTAATGCCCGGCATGGTCAACGCGCACACCCATTTGGCGATGGTGTTGTTTCGCGGCTATGCCGACGATATGCCGTTGCAGCCCTGGCTGGAAGAGATGATTTGGCCCGCCGAGGCCAAACTGACGCCCGAACAGGTGTATTGAGGGTCGCTGTGGGGCTGCGTGGAGTTGATCCGTGGCGGCGTGACCGCGTTTGCCGACATGTACTTTTACATGGATGAGGTGGCCCGCGCGGTGGTGCAAGCGGGGGTGCGCGGGTTGCTCAGCTACGGGATGATCGCCTTTGAACCGGGCGAAAAAGTGGACCGCGAGATGCAGACCTCGTTGACGTTTGCAGAACGATGGCACCGCCAAGCCGATGGCCGCATCCGGGTGGCGCTGGCGCCACACGCTCAATATACCTGTTGCGACGCGCTGTGGGAACGCACCCTGGAAGCCGCCTGCGAACACGGGTATTGGATCAACACCCACCTGTCGGAAACCCGCAAAGAGGTGGACGTTTGCATCAAGGAGTCGGGAAAAACCCCGGTGGCCTACCTCAACGACCTGGGCGTTTTTCAGGTGCCTGCCCTGACCGCCCACTGCGTGCACGTCAACGAAGCCGACATCGAGATCTTGGCCGAAAAGGGTGTTTTCGTCTCCCACAACCCGGGCAGCAACTTAAAGCTGGGCTCGGGGATCGCGCCCCTGCCCGAATTGCTGGAGGCCGGGGTCAGCGTGGCTTTGGGCACGGACGGCAGCGCTTCGAACAACAACCTCAACCTGTTCGAAGAAATGCAGTTGGCCGCGTTGCTGCACAAGGGCACCCACCAGGATGCCGAAGTGGTTCCGGCCGCCCAGGCGGTCACGCTGGCCACCCGAAACGGGTATCGGGCGTTGGGGTTTGAGCAGGGCGGAGTCTTGGAGGCCGGGGCGCTGGCCGACCTGATTCTGGTCGATTTGGCACGCCCCCACCTGCAACCGCTTTATCAACCCCTGTCGGCTCTGGTATACTCGGCGCAGGCCTCGGACGTGCGCACCACGATCGTAGGCGGCAAAGTGCTGATGCAAGACGGCCAGTTACTTACATTGGACGAAGCGAAGATCAAACACAAAATTATTGAAATTGCAAAGACATACTAGGAGGTCTTTCAGTTATGTTAAGTCAAGAGCAAACACAAGAGATTATCCAGAAGTTCCAAAAAACCCCCGAAGACACGGGCTCTACCGAAGTTCAAATCACGATGCTGACCCAACGCATCCGGGAGCTGACCGAGCACATGAAGGTGCACAAGCACGACTTTCACAGCAACCGTGGTCTGATGAAGCTGGTGGGGCGCCGCAAGCGCTTGATGCGCTACCTCGAACGAGAGAACGTCAACCAATACCGTGAACTTATCAAGGCATTGGGCATCCGCGGCTAAGGATTACCCCACAAAATCACTATGCTAAATCGAACTATTTACGCCGCAAAACGCGGTCCGTTCAGCTTGGAAACCAATGGCCTGGCAACCCAGGCCGACGGGTCCGTGCTGGTGTACTACGGCGACACCCGCGTGTTGGTCACCGTGGGTCGCGCCAGCGCCGAGAACATGAGTTTTTTCCCTTTGAGCGTAGAGTACGAAGAACGGTTCTACGCCGGGGGCAAGATTCCGGGCGGTTTTTTCAAGCGAGAGGGGCGTCCTTCGGAGCAGGCCATTTTGGCCGCGCGCATGATCGACCGTCCCATCCGACCTTTGTTCCCCGACGGCTACATGGCGCAGATACAGATCATCGCCACCGTGCTGTCGGCCACCCAAGACGAGGCGCCCGAGATCGCCGCGATGTTGGGGGCTTCCACCGCCCTGATGCTGTCGAAAGCGCCTTTTATGGGGCCGATTGCCGGCGTGCGCATGGGGTTTGTGGACGGTGAGTTAATCGTCCACCCCAACCACGAACAGCGCGAAGCATCCCAGATGGACGTGATCATCGCTGGCACCAAGCACGCCGTGACCATGGTCGAAGGCAGAATGAACGAACTTTCCGAAGACCTGGTGGTCGAGTGCATCACCATGGCGCACGAAGCGATTAAAGATCTGATCGCGCTGCAAGAAGAGTTGTTGTCCCAACTGACGTTGGAGAAAGTCGAGGTGGAAGCGCCCGAAGACCTGTCGCAGATGAAGGCGGCCTTAAGCGACCTGATCGGCGACCGCCTGGAAGGCATTCGCCAGCCCATGGGCAAGTTTGAGCGTTACACCTTTGTGGACGAACTGCGCGAAGAGGTCATTAGTACCTACCTCGAACCGCACAACGAGCTTTCCCAAGACGAATTGGACGACCTGACGAAGAAGGCAAAGTCAGTGTTCAAGCAGATTGAAGAAGACTACGTGCGCAGCACCACGGTGGCCTCCAAGATTCGCTACGACGGCCGTCGCACGGATGAGTTGCGCCAGGTGGAATGCGAAGTGGGCCTGCTGCCCCGTGCCCACGGGTCTTCGCTGTTTTTGCGCGGCGAGACGCAGAGCCTGGGCACCTGCACGCTGGGCACCACGCGCCAGGACGAACAAATCGTCGATCTGATTCTCGAAGACGGCCGAAAACGCTTTATGCTGCACTACAACTTCCCGCCCTACAGCGTGGGCGAAGTGGGCCGTGTGGGTTCCCCCAAGCGCCGCGAAATCGGGCACGGAAACCTGGCGGCCAATGCGCTTAAGGCTGTCATTCCCGATGAAGAAGACTTTCCCTACAGCATCCGCTTGGTGTCCGAAATTCTGGAGTCCAACGGGTCCAGTTCGATGGCCACGGTGTGCAGCGGCACGCTGGCCATGATGGACGCCGGGGTGCCGATCAAAAAACCGGTGGCCGGGATTGCCATGGGCATGATCGAGGAGGGGGACGATTACGTCATCCTCACCGACATCGCCGGTTACGAAGACCACTGCGGCGACATGGACTTTAAGGTGGCCGGCACCCGCGACGGGATCACGGCGTTTCAGATGGACGTGAAAATGACCGGGATCTCTCCCGAGCGGATGCGCGAAGCCATCGAGCAGGCGCGCGACGCGCGGCTGAAGATTCTGGACCGCATGGAAGCCACGCTGGCCCAGCCGCGCGCCGAGTTGGCGCCGCACGCGCCACGGATCGAACTGATTCAAATCGACCCCGAACAAATCGGAGCCGTGATCGGGCCGGGCGGCAAGGTGATCCGCGCCATTCAGACCGACACCGAGACCCAAATCGATATTTCAGAAGACGGCTTGGTCAAGGTCGCGGGTGTCGACCGCGAAGGGTTGGAGGAAGCCAAACGCCGCATCGCCGAACTCACCGAGGACGTCGAGGTGGGCAGCCGCTATCCGGCCAAGGTGGTGCGCATGGAGCGTTACGGCGTGTTCGTCGAGTTTAAGGGCGGCAGCAAGGGCCTCATCCGCACCGCCGACCTGGATAAAGGCTTTGTCAAAGACCCCAAAGACGTGGTCAAGATGGGCGATGAGTTTGAAGTTGAAGTCGCCGAAATCGACGACATGGGCCGGGTCAACTTAAGGCGCGTTGTAGACGGTCAAAGCGCTGCGCCCGCCAGACCCGCCGCGCCTGCGACGCCCCCGCCCCCCGCAGCGCAGATCGGCGACCGCTTCCCGGCGGTGGTCAAAACGGTCAAGGAATACGGTGCCTTTGTGACCACGGACGGCGGCCTGGACGGGTTGATTCACATTTCGGCCCTGTCCGATGACTACGTGAAAAACGTGGAAGACGTGGTCAAAGAAGGCGACCACGTCAACGTCGAGTTGATCAAGATCGACAAAGACAAAGGACGACTTTCGTTTAAATTGATCAAAGACAACGACTAGAGCATTTTCCTTTTATGCGGGGTCATCAACTTGAGCGAATGAAGCAATCGTACTGCTTTTGCTTGATGACGACTCATCGAAAAATGCCCTAACGTACGCGCATGATTTGAGGTCGGTGAAAGGGGCGAGCCTGTTGGGCTCGCTCTGTTTTTTGACCCAAACTTGCGAGTTTGGCTCAAACCTGAGGGTTGGACGATCCGCTTTCAAATTGACCCACCTTGACCTTAAGAGAACGCCGCCACTATTGTTCCTGACTCAAACATCGCATTAGATTCTGATCATCGAAAGACCAACCACGACTTTTAAGGAAGGGGGGGAAGAGGTGCTCGTTTTTTGGTCTTTCGTCTTTTAAGTCTCTTCAAACTCTAAGAAACAGATCAGGAGGTTTCATGTTCAAGTTAAAATGGATGAGCCTTATCGTTTTAGGTGTTTTGCTGTTGACGTCCGCAAATGAGGGCCTTGGCCAAGGGGGAGAGAAAATCATCTTAGCGGCTTCAATTACGTCTTCCCAAGAGGTTCCAATCCCGGATGGCGGTGTGCCGGGGGGAGCCGTAGGCACCGCAACGATGTTGTTTGACCCTTCCACAAATACGTTGCAGGTGGCACTGGCTTGGAGTGGATTAAGCGGGCCGGCTGGCGCCGCACACTTTCACAATGCCGCAGTCGGCAGCGCGGGGGGTGTGGTACAAACCATTTGCGGCAGCCCCGATCCGGCTTTGGCGGGCGCCTGTTCTATGGGGGGCAATAGCGGTTTTGTGACGGGCACCTGGCAGGTGCCTGGAGACCAAGTCGGCGCATTGCTGTCTGGTGAACTCTACATTAACGTTCACACCGGCGATCACCCGGCAGGAGAAATTCGCGGACAAGTTTTACCTCAATAAATTTATAATTCAGAAAGAGGAGTCAACGCATTGGATCGCGTTTGGCTCCTCTTTTTTTGTGTGGTGTATCCGTGCAGGCCACCACGGGATCGACGTTTTGCCCGACGGAAAATGGGTTTACGTTTCCGGTATTGGTTCCGATCAAGTCAGCGTCATCAACGCCAAGACGCTTGAGGTGGATCAAACCATTATGGTCGGACCCGGTCCGCACGGCATCCGTGCCTCGGCAGATGGCCGACGGGCTTACGTGGCGCTGACGGGGGCCAACGAGATCGTCGTGATTGACGCAAAGAAAAAAACGGTCTACAGAAGGATTTCCACAGGGAACGTTCCCTGTGGGCTGGCTGTGCCAAACAACCCGTAACCCTTTAGTTTAAGGCACCGACCAAACCACGCACTCGTTACAAGCGCCGCCGGGCGGCCTGGATGACGTTGCTCATTACGATCACGGACGTCATCGGGCCCACGCCGCCGGGCACCGGGGTGATCCAGCGGGCCTTGGGGTGCACTTCGGAAAAAGCCACATCGCCCACCAACCCATTGGGGCCCACGTTGACCCCGATGTCGATCACCACCGCACCGTCTTGAACCATGTCTCCCCGGATGAAATTGGGCTGACCGACCGCCACGCACAGAATTTCAGCCTGGCGGGTTTTTTCAGACAGGTGCCGGGTTTTAGAATGGCATACGGTCACCGTGGCGTTTTCTTTTTTCAGCAACAAGGACAGCGGCGTGCCCACCACGTCGCTGCGCCCCACCACCACCACGTCTTTCCCTTCAAATACGATGTGTTTGGCCCGCATCAACTCGATTACGCCCATTGCGGTGGCCGGGGGGAAGGTGGCTTGGCCCATCAGCAGTTGTCCCAGGCTGATGGGGTTGATGCCATCGACGTCTTTGTCCGGGGTCACGGCTTGGCGAATTCTGCGCGCGTTCAGGTGGGAAGGAAGGGGCAATTCAATAAAAATACCGTCGATTTCGCAATTGTCGTCGCAGTTTTTTATCTGGCGGATCAAATCATCCTCGTCGATGCGCACAAAGCGCCGGGGGTAAACCACGATGCCCAACGCCTGCGCCAGCTTGCGTTTGGCGTTGAAGTAGACTTCGGCAGCGGGGTCTTCACCGAGGTAGTAAATCACCAGCGAAGGTTGAACGCCCTTTTTTCTGAGTTCGGCCACGTGCTGCTTGAGTTGTTTGTGGTAGCGTTTGGCAATCGCGTTGCCATCCAGCAAGTTTTCCATAATGGTTGTTTTTAAGGGCAAGCCTCCGTTAGCGGGTTGACGTCAGCTCCTTCCAAACGCGATCCAAAACACCATTGATAAACGAGGCGGACTGCTGGGTGCCAAAGCGCTTGGCCAGCTCCACCGCTTCGTTGATCACCACCTGCGCCGGGGTGTCGGTGTGGCGCAGTTCATACAGGGCCAAGCGCAGGATGTTTCGGTCTACGGAGACCAACCGCTCCAGCACCCAGCCTTGCGCATAGTTGCCGATGAGGGCGTCCAACTCGGCGCGATGTACCTGAATGCCGTGCAGGGTGTCGCACAAAAAAGGGTCGTCAAACCCGCCATCGGCAATGAGGGCGTCTGCATCCACCGTGCGAAAGTCTTGTTGAAATAATGTTTTTAGCAGCAGTTGCCGGGCTTTGCGTCGTTGCATGTTGTGCGTTCCTCACCTAACGGGACATCACGCGCAGCGCCTCGCGCAGTTTGTCCCCAAGCTCCTGACGGTAATCAAACACCCAGCCAACGATGTAACCCACCGCAACGAACACCGCAATCCACAAAAAACGCCAACCCCAAATCACCCAGGATACCCCAAGCAGAGCGCCCACCAGTGCACCCCAGACGGAAGGTTTAACGTTCATCATCGTTTTCCACCTCGCTTTGTGAAGGCTCTTTATCGTTTTGAGCAATTGGGGCCTCAACCGCCGGGGCGGGAACCCCGATCCGCTTGGTATAGATCGTTACCTGGTGCACGTCGATGCCCAACCGGCCTTCGATTTCGCGCTTGAGCTGCTGTTGCAGGCGTTCGGCGGTGTCCACCATCGAGGCCTCCACCTGGAGGGCAACGTTAAGCGTGATGTCCAACCCGCCTTGCGGGGCGTGGTGCAAACTCACCCGGCTGCGGTTAAGCAGGGCCTCTTGATCCAGCAGGCTGTTGACAAAATCTTCAATCGCATG
>Ga0114931_10011177_pt1 | contig 10637 bp, 10 predicted proteins | sample 2SBtaG_FD_89579 | JGI IMG/M metagenome (GOLD analysis project Ga0114931, IMG submission 89579) | Deep subsurface microbial communities from Kolumbo volcano to uncover new lineages of life (NeLLi) - 2SBTROV14_V59a metaG | ecosystem: Environmental > Aquatic > Marine > Volcanic | place: Kolumbo...
GGTTTCCTTTGCCGAACGCGGATTGATTTAACATAGCCCCGCAGATGACGCCAGGTCCTTGATTTTGCAGGCAGATGCAGCATAAGCCCGCAAACCTTCGGCTTGTCAGCCGCAGCGCTTTCTGGTATAAAATGCGCCCCTCCCGCTAATGGCGGGCTTTTTTACGAGGTTTACTGCAATGTCCAGAGTATGTCAGGTCACGGGGAAACGCCCGCAAAGCGGCAACAACGTGTCCCACGCCAAGAACAGAACCCGTCGCCGCTTTCTACCGAACCTGCATGAGCACCGTTTCTGGGTGGCTGGCGAAAAGCGTTTCGTGAAGCTGCGCGTGTCCGCCAAAGGGATGCGCATTATCGACAAACTGGGCATCGATACCGTACTGGCCGACTTGCGCGAACGCGGCACCAAGGTCTAGGAGCAACAGTCATGCGTGACAAGATCAAACTCGTTTCCAGTGCCGGCACCGGGCACTACTACACCACCACCAAGAACAAACGCAACATGCCGGAAAAAATGGAAATCAAGAAGTATGACCCGGTGGTACGCAAGCATGTTTCTTATAAGGAAGCCAAGATCAAGTAGCCGCCGTTGCAGCCAGTCTACGAATAAAACCCGGCCCTGCCGGGTTTTTTATTGCCTGCCAATTATCAAGGCACCACGCCATTGGCGTGGTATCGTGCGAAATACTTGCAGGGTCAAATTTATTCGACCGCGATGATTGGCCGAATGAATTCGGCCCTACAGGAATACATTTACCTGTTGTGCGCAATGCATCCGTTACGCCGAATCGCCATACCGCAACAACAAATTCCCCACCGCATCCACCCTCGCCTGCCAGCCGACCGGCAACCAGGTGGTCGCAACCGTCTCCGTCACCAGTGCCGGGCCGGTGAACTCAAACCCCGCTGGTAACTCACGGCGTGACCAGACCGCCACGGGCGCATCATAACCGGCAAGCGGCGCCTGTGCGGGCAGCGGGGGCCCGCTGCCCGCAGCCGGCAATTCCGGCAACAGCAACTGCGGCGCTGCGGCCTGCAATGCACAGCGCAGAGTCACCAGTTCCACGGCCGCCGCAAGGCGGTGGCCGTAACGTTGCTCATGCAGGTCGTGAAAGGCCGCCTGCGTCCCGGCATGCCCCCGCCACGGCAAATTGAGCGTGTACGACTGACCCTGGTAACGCAGGTCAACACTGCAGGCGGTCACGATTGCATCCGCGCTGACCCCTTCTGCGACCAGTTCATCGCGACCGGCATCAGCCAGTGTCCGGAAGGCCGCATCCAGCTGCAAGGCGGTGACGTCATCCAGCAGGCCTGCATGTGTGCGCGCGAGCTGTCGCCCGCGCGGTGCCACCAGCATGCCCAGGGCCGACAGCACGCCGGCGTGTACCGGCACCAGGACCCGCGTCATACCCAGCGCCTCGGCGAGGGCACAGACATGCAGCCCGCCGGCACCGCCAAACGACAGCAGCGTGCAGGGCCGCGGGTCAATCCCGCGCTGCACGGAAATGACACGCAATGCCTGCGCCATATGTTCGTTCGCCAGCGCCACAATACCCTCGGCGGCTGCCTCGATCGATAGCTGCAATGCACTGGCAATGCGCTGAACGACCAGCCGCGCCGCCACGCTGTCCAGCGACATGGCCCCGCCGAGAAAGGCCTGCGGCTGCAGCCGCCCCAGTACCAGGTTGGCGTCGGTCACCGTTGGCTGATCTCCACCCAGGCCGTAGGAGGCCGGGCCCGGCCGGGCACCGGCCGACACCGGACCTACCTGTAACAGGCCACCCGAATCGAGCGCGGCAATCGAGCCGCCCCCGGCACCGATGGTGTGCATATCGACCATTGGTACCGCCACGGGCCAGCGACCGATGCGGCCCTCGGAGGTAAGCGCAATATCACCGTCCAGCAACGCTACATCGGTGGAGGTACCCCCCATGTCAAAGGTCATCAGGCGTGAACGGTCGGCAGGCCCGGCACCGTGCCGAGCGATAAAACGCGCCCCCATCAAACCACCGGCGGGCCCGGACAACAGCAGCTGCACCGCCTTGCCGCCGGCCTCGCGGGCGCTCACGGTGGTGGCCGAGCTTTGCATGACCAGTACCGGCGCAGGCGCCAGTGCGGCATTCAGCCGCGCTAGGTAGCCGGCAACCAGCGTCCAGAGAGCGGCATTCAGCCAGGTGGCGATGCCCCACTCGTATTCCTTGTATTCGGGCAGCACCCGCGAGGACCGGGCGATGAACAGCCCGTCCGGTAACCAGGACTCGATGGTGCGCTCGTCACTGTCATCGACGAAGGAAAACAGCAGATTGATGGCGACGGCCTCCGGCGCCAGTGCCCGTACCGCCGCCAGCACCCGCGCGCGGTCCTGCTCGTTCAGGCCACTGATACGTGTGCCATCGGCCGCAATGCGCGCCCCGACTTCAATGCAGTACTCGGTTGGCACCGGCGGTGGTTCGGGAACCGCTTGCAACTGGTGCAGGGCCTGGCGCGCCTGCCGGCCGATAGTCAGTACATCACCCAGACCACGATTGCTTATATACAGGGTGCGCACCCCCTTGCGTTCAAGTACGGCATTGGTGGCCACGGTCGAACCGTGCACCACTTGCAGACCTGCACGGCCGACACCCATCTCATGTATACCCTGCAGGATGGCCTGTTCGGGCGCCTGCGGCGTCGACAGCACCTTGTGTATGCGCAAGCTGTTGCCGTCATACAGCACGAAATCGGTAAAGGTCCCGCCCGTGTCTACACCGAGCCATGCACGCAGTGATGTACTGTCTGTTGTTGTCATGAGTGTTCCGGCCAGTGAGGCACACCATAATATCGCCCGGCATGCTTGTAATCACTGTGCCAAAGGGAATAATACGCAGCATGTCGAACGAAACCCTGGTTCAGGTCGAACACCTGACGCGATATTACAGCCTCACCTGTGCCGTCAACGACGTCAGCTTCGAGCTCGCCAAGGGCGAAGTCATGGGTTTCCTCGGCCCCAACGGGGCCGGCAAATCCAGCACCATGCAGATGATCACCGGCAACCTGGCACCCAGTGGCGGGAAAATCGCCATCGCCGGCCGGGATCTGCTGGACCGGCCCAGGCAGGCCAAGCAGGCCATTGGCTATCTGCCGGAACGACCACCGGTCTACCGCGAGCTGACCGTCAACGAATACCTGCAGTATTGCGCCCGCCTCAACCGTATCCCGCGCAAACAGATCAGCAAGGCCGTCGGCAAGGCCACCGAGCGCTGCAACCTGGGTGAGGTTGGCAGACGGCTGATCGGCAACCTCTCCAAGGGTTTCCAGCAGCGCGTCGGCATTGCCCAGGCCATTATTCACAACCCGGCGGTGGTCATCCTCGACGAACCGACCGTCGGCCTCGACCCGATCCAGATCCGGGAGATCCGGTCGTTGATCTGCGAGCTCGGCCGCGAGCATGGCATCATCCTGTCGACGCACATCCTGCCGGAAGTGCAGGCCACCTGTAACCGGGTGCAGATCATCCACCGCGGCAAACTGGTATTCAGTGACTCTACCGCCGGCATGACACAACAACTAACCACCAACTCGATGCTCGCCGTATTCCAGAACACGCCACCCCGGGACCAGCTGCTGCAGATCAACGGCGTCGACCGGGTAGAGTCCCTGGAGGACGGCCGCACACGCATTCATTACAAGGATACCGACCCGGCCGAGGCCGTGGTAGAACAGGCCGTCTCCCGGGGCTGGCGGCTCACCGAACTGACCCCGGAACGGCGCACGCTGGAACAGATCTTCATAGAACTCACCTGTTCCGAGCCGGCACCGCTCGAGTCCGCGGCCTGATGATCTTCACCATCGCTGCCCGTGAACTGCGCAGCCTGTTCCTGTCGCCGCTGGCGTGGAGCATCCTGGCGGTGACACTGTTTATCCTTGCCTACCTGTTCCTGTCCCAGATAGAGGGGTATGTCACCCTGCAACCGCGACTCGCTGCCATGGACAACGCCCCCGGTGTCGCCGACATCGTGGTGGCCCCCTTGCTGGCCGATGCCGCCATTGTGTTGCTGCTGGTGACGCCGCTGGTCACCATGCGCGTACTCAGCGAGGAACGCCGCAACGGCACCATCAGCCTGCTGTTTTCGGCGCCGGTCTCCATGACCGGGATCGTGGTCGGCAAATACCTCGGCGTGCTGACCTTCTTCCTGATCCTGCTGGGGCTGCTGGCACTGATGCCGCTGTCACTGCTCGCCGGTACCGAGCTGGACCTGGGCAAGCTCGCCGCCGGCATGCTCGGACTCACACTGGTGGTAGCGGCCTTTGTCGCGATCGGTGTGTACATGTCCTCGCTGACCGAACAACCTACCGTGGCCGCCGTCACCACCTTTGGGCTGCTGTTACTGCTGTGGATCATCGACTGGGCCGGCAATACCAACCTGGAGGCAAGCAGTACGCTGGCACACCTGTCCATGCTGCGACACTACGAACCGATGCTGAAAGGACTGTTTATCAGCACCGATGTGGTCTATTACCTGCTGGTCATCGCGCTGTTCATCGGTTTCAGTATACGGCGTCTGGACGCCACCCGACTGCAACCCTGAAGCCATGAAGGTCACCCGCCGCTCCCGTCTGCTGCTGCGTCTGCAAGGCCTGGTCTTTGCCGTATTGTTTATTGCCATTATCGCCCTGCTTGGCTGGCTCAGCAGCCGCTATGTCTACCAGGCCGACTGGACGTCCGGCGCCCGCAACACCATTTCAGAGGACAGCCGCGCCTTGATGGCCAGTATGGCCGGGCCAATCCGCATCACCGCCTATGTGCGCGAAGACGAAGTCACACGCGGGCATATCAGGGACCTGATTGGCAGCTACCAGCGTTTCAAGAACGACATGGAGCTGGAATTTATTAACCCCGACCTGGCACCGGAACAGGTGCGTGACCTCGGCATCGCCAGTGGCGGCGAGGTCATCATTCGTTACCAGGAACGCACCGAACGTATCCAGACACTCAGTGAGCAACAGCTTACCAACGCCCTGCTACGGCTGACCCGGCAACAACAGCGCTGGGTTGTGTTTCTCAGCGGCCACGGCGAACGTCGTCCAGGCGGCAAGACCAACCACGGTCTGGGCCTGTTCAGCCAGGAACTGCAGCGCAAGGGTCTGAACGTGGAGTCCATCAACCTGGTAGAGAGCGGCATTCCCGTCAACACCAGCCTGCTGGTGCTGGCCAGTCCGCGCACCGACCTGTTACCGGGTGAAATGGACAAGCTGCAGGCCTACGTCGAGGCCGGCGGCAACCTGCTGTGGCTGACGGAACCGGATGCACCCGGCGGCCTCGAACCACTGGCGGAACAACTGGGCATAAACATCCTGCCAGGACTGGTGGTGGACAAGACCACCCAGATGTTTGGTATCGAGAACCCGACCTTCGTGGTCATCACCGGCTACCCGCGTCATGCCATCAGCCGGGACATGAGCGCCGTGACCGTATTTCCCGAGGCCGCGGCCCTGGAGACGACAGACAGTGCCGCCTGGAACGCGGTGTCACTGCTGACGACACTGCAACACTCATGGACCGAGCTGGGTGAAATTGCGGGCGACATCGGTTACGACAGCGACAGCGATGAACGTGCCGGACCACTGGACATCGGTGTGGCACTGACGCGCACGCCGTCCACACAAAACACACAAGCAGACGACAACACGCCATCCGAACAACGCGTGGTGGTCATCGGTGACGGTGACTTTCTGTCGAACACCTACCTCGGCAACCCGGGTAACCTGGACCTTGGTCTCGACATAGTTCGCTGGCTGACCCATGACGAGGCCAGTATCGAACTGCGCGTCAGGGCAGCGCCCGACACCAGCCTCGCCCTCGGCAAGGTCGCGCAGGCCGTCATCGCCATTGGCTTCCTGGTTGCACTGCCGCTATTGCTGTTGCTTGCCGGTGTTGTCATCTGGTTGCGTCGCCGGCGGCGCTAGTCCATGAATACCCGCTTGCTGCTGAACCTGCTGCTTGCCTGTGTGGCCGTGGCACTGGTACTGATAGTGATGTACCGCCCTGGCCTGGAGGGCCCGCCTGGCCCGGCGCCGATTACACGGCTTGATGCCAGCCGCATCACGCGTATCAACGTCACCCGGCAGCAACATGAGCCGCTCGCCTTCATCAAGTCCGGGGACGGCTGGCAGCTGGAGAATCATCACGGCCTGCGCGCCAGTGCCTTCCAGCTGCGCGCCCTGCTAGGCACCCTGACGGCACGGCCCGGGCGCCGTTACCCGGTCACTGCCCTGGACCTGGCCGGGGCCGGTCTGCAACCGCCACAGGCAAGCCTGCAACTCGACGATGCGGTGATCGACATCGATAACACCAACCCGCTGGACCGGTACCGCTATATACGTCACAACGACACCGTGTACCTGGTGACGGACAGCTATCAGCACCTGATTAATGCGCGGTGGACAAATTTTGTCGATCGCCACCTGCTGCCGCCAGGCCGTGAGCTGCGCGCCATCGAGCTCCCCGGCCTGCAGCTGAGACGTGCTGAGGATCAGCGCTGGCAGCTGACGGACAGCACGGACAGTACCGATGCCGCCGCACTGCAGGCCTTTGTACAGCGCTGGCAGAATGCCGCTGCCACCTACCTGCGTGCCTACAACGGCGAGGCCGGCACGGCGACGGTCACACTCACAGACACGCGGGGTGAGCACATTGAGTTACTGCTACTCAAACGCGAACCGGAATTCGTGCTGGCGCGCCCCGACTGGGGTATACAGTACTATTTTCAGGGGGAGACGGGCGCCGCGCTGCTGGCCGTTACGCCCCCGCAAGCCCCCACGGACCGCCCGGCGCAACCCTGACGGCGTACGACGGCCACCCATGCCTGAACTCCCGGAGGTCGAGACCACCCGTCGCGGTATTGCACCGCACATTTGTGGTCAGCGCATTAGCCGTATTATCGTGCGTAACCGGCAGTTACGCTGGCCGGTATCGCCGCGTCTGGAGACAGAACTGACCGGCCAGCGGGTGCATGCCGTCAAGCGCCGTGCAAAATACCTGCTGCTGGAGACCGATGCCGGCACCGCCATCCTGCATCTCGGCATGTCGGGCAGCCTGCAGCTGGTGGCGGCCAGGGCAACCGCGGGAAAACATGATCATGTCGATATCGTCTTCAACGACACCGCCCTGCGACTCACCGACCCGCGCCGCTTCGGCAGCCTGCACTGGACCCGCCGGCCGGCGTCACAGCACCGGCTGTTAAGCGCACTGGGCGTCGAGCCCCTGGGCGATGCGTTTAGCGGTGAGTATCTCTATGCTCAATCGCGCCGGCGCAAGGTGGCCATAAAGCAATTCATTATGAACGCCCGTATCGTGGTCGGCATCGGCAACATCTATGCCAGCGAGGCACTGTTCATGGCCGGTATAAACCCGCGGCGTGCCTCCGGGCGCGTCAGCAAACAAAAATACGCCCTGCTGGCCGAGGTCACCCGGGAGTTGCTCGATGATGCGATTGCACAGGGTGGCACCACGCTGCGCGATTTCGTCAACGGCGCGGGCAAACCGGGCTATTTCGCCCAGCAGCTGAATGTGTATGGCAGGGCCGGCGAGCCCTGCATCAGCTGCCGTGTCCCGATCCGGCAAATCCGCCAGGGCCAGCGATCGACCTTTTATTGCCCGAAATGCCAGCCATGAGCAAGCTGTGCCTGGCGCATCGCATGGCGATCTGCTGGCAAGCTGTGTACATTTGGCAACCAGCATCTGACACCTGAATACTGCAGCAGTTAGGCAACCCCATGAGTAAACCTGATAACGATACCCTCAAGCAACGCGAACGCGACACCTGGGCCTCGGTCGCGGACGGCTGGCGGCGGCGCGATGAACTGCTGCGCAAGGGCGCGGCACCGGTGACCCAACGCATGCTGGAGTTGGCCGGCATTACCGCCGGACACCGGATACTGGATATCGCCTCGGGTACCGGCGAACCTTCCATCTCGGCGGCGCGTATCGCCAGCGGCCATGGCAAGGTCATCGGTACCGACCTGACCGAAGAGATGCTGGTCTATGCCCGTGAGAAGGCCATCGAGGCAGGCCTGACCAACATTGAATATCACTGTGTCGATGGCGAGACCCTGGCGTTTCCCGCCAACAGCTTTGATGCCGTCACACTGCGCTGGGGACTGATGTTCATGCCCGAACCCGTCGCCTGCCTGCGACAGGCGCATACCGTCATGAAAACAGATGCACGCATTGCGGCCGCCTGCTGGTCGGCACCCGATAAAAATCCATTCGTCGGGGTGTTGCTGCAAACCCTGGACAAGTACATGGACCTGCCCCGGCCGCCACCCGGCACACCCGGCATCTTTGCACTGGCAGACCCACAGCGACTGGAACAACTCTTCGCAGCCGCCGGGTTTCGTAATATCGAACTGGAGGAGCTGGAAATCGATGTACTGGAGGTGGCCGACGGCCAGGGCTACTGGGACGCCATCTCCGACCTGGCCGCGCCGGTAATGACACTGGTGCGACAACTGGATGATGCCGAGCGTGAACGCTACATCGCTGAAGTCATCAGCACGGCCGACGCCCTGCGAGACGCTGCAAGCCTGCGCATGCGCGGCACCACATGGATTGCAGCCGCGTCTAAATAATCATTATATATCATACTGTTATAAAATTTCTGGCGGCGCTGGAAGCGGCCACTACCGGGCGGCAATTATGCGTATAATCCCGCCACCAGTCGCAATCACCGACCGGATGATCAAACTTTCCAGGAGAAACGAATGAAGTCTGTACTACGAATACTAACCATTGCGTTGTTACTGTTGCCACTCTATGCGGCGGCAGATGATGACGAGCGTCAACTCGCCCGCGACGCCGTGCACGCCAACAAGAAGCTGGTCGTGGCCGAAAATATGGACCTCAGCGACAGCGAGAAACAGGCGTTCTGGACAGTGTACGAGGATTACCAGAAAGACCTCGGCAAGCTCTATGAGCGCACCGCCTCCCTGATCGAGGAATTTGCCGTCAACTTCGAAAACCTGTCTGACGACAAGGCCTCGGAATTTCTCGACACCTACCTGAAGATCGAGGCCGACGAGGTCAAGCTGAAGAAGGACTATGTCAGCAAGTTCAAGAAGGTGCTGCCGCCGCAGAAAGTGGTACGTTACTACCAGGTAGAAAACAAGATCGATGCCATAATTAATTTCGATCTGGTCGACAAGATTCCGCTAGCGCATAAAGACGGCTCTTGACCGGCAAAACGGCGACCCCGGGGTCGCCGTTTTTTGTGGCCGGTGTACAGCCGCAGTTTATTTTCCGCTCACCCCGACCCGCGCCTCACCGATACCCCGCGGATCACTTGCCGGCGTTACCTCGCCGGTTTGCTTGTTCCAGTAGATCGCCTGCATATTGCCATAGGGCCCGTCCAGCGCCTTGAGTTCGTGGCCAAGCGCCCGTAGTTGCTGCTGCAGTTCGTGATCGAATGCACCTGGCTCGAACTGCACCGCATCCGGTAAATACTGGTGGTGAAAGCGCGGCACCCGCACCCAGGAGTCGGCATCATTGCCCGCGGCCAGGTCAAGGATACCCAGCAACACCATGGTGATAATGCGACTGCCACCCGGTGTGCCGAGGATGGCCACGCCCTGCTCGCTCTCGACGAAGGTCGGTGACATGCTCGACAGCGGTCGCTTGCCGGGCGCAATGGCATTTGCCCCGGCACCCACCAGCCCGTAGACATTCGGTGTACCCGGCTTGGCCGAGAAGTCATCCATCTCGTCATTCAACAGCACGCCGGTGCCCGGTGGCACCACGCAGGCGCCAAAGGGAAAATTGATACTCAGGGTTGCGGCAACGCGGTTCCCGGCTGTGTCCAGTACCGAAAAATGTGTCGTGTCCTGACCTTCCGGCCCACGGGCACTGCCGGGCAGGTCGGCACTGTGGGTCGCGGCATCGAGCTTGATCGAGGCCGCCAGCTTGCGCGCATACGCCATACTGGTGAGTCGTTCGGCAGGCACCTCCACGAAGTCACTGTCACCGAGGAACTCGGCACGGTCACGGTAGGCACGCCGCATAGCCTCGATAATGACATGGGTGCGGGTGACGTTGTCCATGTCCTGCAGGGGGAACTCCGACAGCATATTCAGCATGCTGACCAGCGCAATACCACCGGATGAGGATGGCGCAGCGGCGGTAATAAGCAGGCCGTGATATTCACCGTGAACCGGTTGCCGCTCCACCACCCGGTAGCGTGCAAGGTCCTGGCGTGTCCACAGGCCACCCGCAGCAGCGACCCCGGCAACCAGCTTGCGCGCCATGGCGCCGCGGTAGAAGCCGCGCTCGCCGAAGCGAGCGATCGATACCAGTGTTTCTGCCAGGTCCGGCTGCACAATGACATCACCGATCTCCGGCAGCGCGTCATCGACCAGGAAGATATCTCCCGCAGTGAAGTCTTGTTGCAGTGTCGCCAGCCGAAAACGTGCCATGCGGCGGTAGATCTCGTCGACCGGGAAGCCCTCGCGGGCAAGGCGTATGGCGGGTGACAGTCTCTCGGCCAGAGACAGCAGTCCGTAACGCATCGAGATATGCACCAGTGCATCCGGTACACCCGGGATGCCCGCTGCCAGAGCGCCATCTACCGACAGACCGGGGACCACCTTGCCCGCCGCGTCCAGATA
>Ga0114931_10011178_pt1 | contig 10637 bp, 11 predicted proteins | sample 2SBtaG_FD_89579 | JGI IMG/M metagenome (GOLD analysis project Ga0114931, IMG submission 89579) | Deep subsurface microbial communities from Kolumbo volcano to uncover new lineages of life (NeLLi) - 2SBTROV14_V59a metaG | ecosystem: Environmental > Aquatic > Marine > Volcanic | place: Kolumbo...
AGTCTCTTTTTCGAAAAGTTGGCTATGTACTTAACTCAACCAACAACTGGATGTTCTGTTTGTTTACATGTCAGCAGACTATTTCTTGTGATAGTTTGAGTAAACCGCATAAGCCAGTAAGGGGAATATGTAGTGCTGCCTGATGGGCGCGGAGCACCGGCTGCTCCCGGTCACTTGCGAGGGGTTGCGCCGTCTCTTCCTGTATATCCTGCGGTGGGTTGTTTGTGCAGTAGCCAGTCAATGTGACAAAGTAGAATCAGGCAGGCGCGTAGCCGCTACAATGTATTTCCGTGCTTGCCGACAACGGCAGGTTTGAACAGGTACTCTTCATGCCATCGATAGCGACACCCGAGAACAGCGGAACCCCCGCACCAATCTTGGACTGTTGAGGGGCGGGCGAGTGCAACTGGCCGGTCCATCCCAGCAGGATAGAGACTACATGGCCCAGGCACTGGCTCTGGCCGGGCGTGCCGAGGCGGCAGGTGAGGTGCCGGTGGGGGCGCTGCTGGTGCTGAACGGCGAGGTCATCGGGGAGGGCTGGAACCAGCCCATCGCCACCCATGACCCCAGTGCCCATGCGGAGATCGTCGCCTTGCGCGATGCCGGCCGGCGTCTGGGTAACTATCGGCTGCCTGGTTCGACCCTCTATGTCACCTTGGAGCCCTGTCCCATGTGCGCCGGGGCGATCATCCACGCCTGGGTCGAGCGGGTGGTGTATTGCGCCAGCGACCCACGGGCGGGGGCGGCAGGCAGCGTCTTCGACCTGCTGCCCTCGGACCAGCGTTTCAACCACCGGGTCGGGGTGACAGGGGGGGTTCTGGATGAGGTGTGCGGGCAGCGGCTGTGCGAGTTTTTCCGCCGGCGCCGGAAGCGATAACCGGTGATCCTGTCCGGCACACAAGGGGCTGCCAGGAGACTGGCCGCCAGCTACAAGGCCTCCGGCGAGATGGTCATGCCGTAGGGCAGCTTCTTCCCTTTCGCCTTTGCCTCCATCTCCTGTCGCTCCTGCCATAGCAGCAACTCGTAGTAGGCGCGGATGTTGTCGACATAGTCCACCGGCTCCCGGCCCCTGGCGTAGCCGCGCTTGAGGGTCTTGTACCACTTCTTGAGACTCAGTTTCGGCAACTGTTTCTTCACATCTGCCCACTTGTCCGGGTCGCCGCCCAGTCGCTGGGTGAGAATGCGCGCATCCTCCAGGTGGCCGAAGCCGACGTTATAACCGGCCAGGGTCAACCATAAGCGGTCGGGTTCACTGATCCGCTGCGGCAGTTTATCCTCGATATGGCGCAGGTAGCGGGCCCCACCTAGAATGCTTTGTTCGGGGTCTAGGCGGCTCTTCACCTGTATCTGCTTGGCGGCGGCGAGGGTCAACATCATGATGCCCCGCACCCCGGTGGGTGAGCGGGCCTTTGGGTTCCAGTGCGACTCCTGATAGCCGATGGCCGCAAGCATGTGCCAGTCGATATCGGTGGCCTTGGCCGCCTGCTGGAAATAGCCCTTGTATTTGGGAAGACGGTTCTTGATATGGCGCAGGAAGGTGCGGGCCTCGACGAAGTTGAGCTGGTCCACATGGCCATAGTAGCGTTCGATGAGCTGGTTCAGGGTGCCGTCCTTGCGGATTCGCGCAAAAAACCGGCTCATAGCGTCGTAGAGGCTGGTGTCCTCGGTGTGGGGCATGGCCCAGGCCAGTTGCTGGGGTTTGCTCAGGTCGAAGGCCACCCTGATCTTCAACAGAAAGCGCCGATCGACCGCTACCTCGTTGGAGTCTGCAATCGTGTAGTCGATCTCGCCATCCTCCACCCGCTGCAGCAGTTCCCCCACCTCCAGGTCCGAACGGGCGGTCCAGCGCAGCTTTGGATAGGCCTTCTGCAGACGCTGGAGCTGCTCTTCATGGCTGCTGCCAGCCACAACCTCTAGAGACTTGCCGATCAGATCCTTTACCTTTTTCGGACGTCTCTGCCCGGCCTGGTAGACGACCTGCTGGGTGATCTCCTGGTAGGGTGGTCCGAAACGTATCTCCTCTTCCCGCCCTGGGGTGATGGTCAGACCCGCGGCGGCCAGGTCGGAATCGCCCCTGAGCAGGGTGGGTATGATCTGTTCGAAGCTGTCCGGCAGGATGAACCGTGGTTTGACCCCGATTTCTCTGGCAAACAGTTCGACCAGGTCATACTCGAAACCGGTCAGGCCCTGGGGGCCCTCATAGAGTGTGGTGCCGCTGTTGCGGGTGACTACCCGCAACACCCCGTCCGCCTGGATGCGTTCCAGCAGAGGGGTTGGCAGGCTGCAGCTGCAAAACAACAGATAGAGTAGAATAGTGAGGCAGAGACGCATGTCGTGGATGATGAGTGTTGGGCCCGGCTCGTGTAGAATTGTTATTGAGTCGGCGTCCAGCCTCGTTGAATCGGCGAATGAGGTACGCAGACAAGATCTTACACATACATGACAACAGGTCATGAATCAAGTGATATGCCAGGCAGATGTGGCGTATGAGGACTCTTTCAGGAGAGATGCCGGAGTGGCCGAACGGGCCTGACTCGAAATCAGGTGAACCCTTAGGGGTTCCGAGGGTTCAAATCCCTCTCTCTCCGCCATATATAGTTTGCATTTCGCGCCTGCAAAAACTAAATCCTGAACCTCACCGATCCCGTCCAGGTAATCATGTGGCCAATCCTCCACCCATACAGCGGCTTTGCCGAGACCATGATGTTCAGCATCATCATGCACAAAACCGGGCTCGCCGCGATCTCCGCGTCGTCGGGGTTGGGTAGCTATTTGTCAAACAACTGCACAAGCGCCAACCGTTCCATGTCATATCTCACTGATGGCGGGATCGCTGTCTTCTTGATGGATTGAGGTTTGAAGAATGTGTACAGGGGCTGCAATTGTCTGGCAAGCAACGGTTGTGAGTAGATAAATATGGCCTATCGAGGCTTGCTTTCAGGTTTTTGGGTTAATTCCAGAATTTCTTCTGGCATGGCGCGGAATGTAAGATATAGAGGCCCCCATTCTAAGGGTCTTTGAGGGACAGACTGTGTTGATGGCCGAGTATGACCGCGCGTGGATGGCGAACATGGGAGGGGTGAAGACATCGCCCGCATTCAATGGTTATCCACGGTTCCATGAGTCAGACAGGCCCAGTGTCAGTGACCCTGAGTTGTTGGGGAAAAGCGGGATCTTGTAACGCGATAACCTATTTATCAATAAGATACGAACGTGTTTTTCGAATTCTAGAATCAGATTGTCCAGCTGGGGCAACATAGATCATGCATATCCTTCTGGCAGAAGATGACCCCATGCTGGGTGAAGCGCTGTGTGGCGGGCTGCGGCATCTGGGTTATTCCATGGCCTGGGTGAGGGACGGCCTTGCGGCGGCTCAGGCACTGCAATCGAATACGGATCACTTCGATGCCCTGTTGCTGGATCTGGGGTTGCCGAGGCTGGATGGGCTCGATCTGCTCGGTGAGCTTCGACGTGCCGGCAGCGAACTGCCGGTATTGGTGTTGACTGCCCGTGACACCCTCGAAGATCGGATTACCGGTCTGGATCTGGGGGCCGACGACTATCTGGTCAAACCCTTCGACCTGCTGGAGGTTGCGGCCCGGGTGCGCGCCATCACGCGGCGCTGTTCCGGGCATAGATTGCCGGTGCTGGAACATGGGCCGTTGCGGCTCGATCCGGCGGCCCACTTTGTCACCTGGAAGGGAGAAGAGGTCTGCCTCAGCGACTTCGAATTCCGGCTCCTGGAGGCCCTGCTCTGCCATCGGGGGCGCGTCGTCTCTCGCGCCCAGCTGCAAAAACAGCTGTATGGGTGGGGGCAGGGCAGTACCAGCAATGTCCTGGAGGTGTGCGTCCACAACCTGCGTAAGAAGTTTGGAGGGGAGCTGATTCGTACCGTGCGTGGAGTCGGCTATACCGTTCCTGTGACGGCGACCGAGGATGACTGAAAAACGGCGTAGGCGCCCCATGCGAAGAGCCGGGGCCGGCAAGAGCATCCCCCATCCCTCGATCCGGAAATTGCTGCTCTTCAGGCTGCTGGCGGCAGTGGCGCTGATCAGTGGGCTGGTACTGTGGATACTCTATCAGTCGACCAGCAAAGAGGTTGCTGCGGATTTCGATGCCATGCTTGCCCAGGAGGCGAGGGTCCTCGGCACCCTGCTCGATCACGAGGTGGACGAAGAGCGCTCCCGCAGTAGAGAGCTGGCGCAGCTGCGGGCAGAACTGGGGGAGCAGGCATTGCAACGATCACCCTTGTTCGCAAAACTCCTGCAACAGGACCGGCAGGGGAGTGATCTGGAAGACTACCTGAAGCTCGCCTCCGGGAACAATCTCCCCCATCGGGGCAGGGTCGAATTTCTGGTCCGCTATGCGGATGGGCAGGTGATGGTCAGGTCACCCCAGGCATTCACGGTCGAGAGCCAGGCCCCGGGCTTTCAGACTCTGCTCCATCGAGGCAAGAACTGGCGCGTCTATCACCTGACCATGCCCGACACCCGGTTGCAGGTGCAGGTCAGTGAGGACCTGGCATCGCGAAGAATCTCCCCCGGTGACATGCTGGATCAGGCGCTATGGCCCCTGCTGTTCATGATCCCACTCCTCGGCTTGATCGTCTGGGCTGGTATAGGCAAGGGTTTGCAGCAGTTGCAACAGGTCGCCAGCAAGGTCGAGCGGCAGGATCCAAGTCTCCTGGAGCCCATCTCAACCCGAAACATACCCCTGGAGGTGGTGCCGATGGTGGTTGCCCTCAACCGCCTGTTTCAGCGGATGGACGCCGTGATGGAGAATGAACGGCGGTTTACCGCCGATGCGTCCCACGAACTACGCAACCCGATCACTGCACTGAAGACCCAGGCACAGCTCATGCAGCTGACCTGCAAGGATGCGCAGGAAAACCGCTTTCTGCGGAAGGTGATACAGGGTGTCGATCGCATGGGGCATCTGCTGGAACAGCTGCTTGTCCTGGCGCGTGCCGACGCCAAACAGCATCGCCTGCAGATGGGGGAGCCGGTCGATCTCCATGCCGTGGCGACAGCGGTGCTCAGTGGCCAGGGGCACTTGGCGCTGGACAAAGACATCGATCTCTCGCTCACCGGAGATGAGGTCGCCCTGGTGCAGGGTGATGCGCAAGCCCTGGAGATCCTGCTGCGAAACCTGCTGGACAACGCCATTCGCTATACCCCTGCGGGTGGCGCCATCCAGGTGTGGGTCGGGCGTCGGGGCAGACAGATCCAACTGCAGGTCGAGGACAATGGACCAGGCATCCCGGCGGAGCTGCAGGACCAGTTGTTTCAGCGCTTCCGGCGGGGCGCGCAGAGTGATGGTTATGGGAGCGGACTGGGCCTATCCATCGTCAAGCGGGTCGCGGAGCTGCACGGTGCGCGTATCGATCTGGATTTACCGGCAACCGGTAGCGGTTTGCTGGTGAGGGTCGTCTTTCCCCGCCGGTCTATTGCCGCATAGCTGGAGCATGCGAAGTGGCGACCACCTGGAGTGGCGCTTCGGTCTTCAGCCCCTGGGCGATGAAGTCGATCAGGCTCCTGACCTTGGCCGGCAGATAGGAGAGCCGCGGATAGACGGCATAGATACCCCAGTGGGCCACTCGGTAGTCTGGCAACACCCATTTCAGCGTGCCTTCGGCCAGGGGTGTATCTACCAGGAAACGGGGCAATAGGGCGATTCCGAGCCCATTCAATACGGCGTTCAGCATCGATTGACCATTGTTCGAACAGAGATTCCCATTGATCGTGATGACCTCGTCACCATTGGGCCCCTGTAGATGCCATTGCCGAGGGTCACTAAAGTGGCTGTACTGGATGCAGTTGTGGCGGCGCAGGTCGCTGGGCCGCCTGATGGGAGGGTGATTTTGAAGATAGGCCCGGCTGGCGCAGACGATCGCCTCGGTGGGGGCCAGGCGCTGCGCCACCAGTGTCGAGTTGGGGAACTGGCCGCCGATACGGATCGCCATGTCGAAGCCCTCGCCAATCAGGTCCACGTAGCCATCGTCATAGACCACCTCCATGGATACCTTGGGGTGTCGATGCAGGTACTCCGTGAGGATGGGCGCCAGCACCTTGACCCCGAAGTCCATCGGTACGGAGAGCCGCAAACGACCGCTGACTGCCAGATTGTCGCCTCGGATGGCCGCCTCGAGCTCCTCCAGGTCATCCAGGATCACCTGGCATTGCAGGTGGAAGGCCAGACCCTCCTCAGTCAGCTGGATCTGCCGGGTGGTGCGGTTGAACAGCGCCACCCCGAGGTGTGCCTCTAGGGCAGAGATATGTTTGCTCACCATGGCGGGTGAGATGTGCAGGCTGCTGGCCGCCTGTGAGAAATTCAGCGTCCTGGCCGCACAACAGAAGATCTTCATGCTCATCAGTCGTGACATCCGTTCCTCCAGGATACTTTTCGCATCTTCAATACAACACAAACCTCCATTATAGAGTTTGTAGCTTAATTGTTTCTTAATTCGTGGGAATATTTTCGCGTAATATCTATGTGATTTGCATCTCCGGCGTGGCAGATTGGGCACAGCTACTCATTGAGTGGCGAAAAAAACACAGTTCGTCGGGTGACTCGAGAGTGATCTCTAGTGGATCCAGTGCTGTGGCCTTGAATGTTCTTTTCTGGAGATAACCCATGAAGATGAAGTTTTTTCTTGCCTTTTCAGGCATATTGACACTGTTCGTGATGTCGATGCAGGCGGAAGCCATACCTGCCTTTGCGCGTGCCAACAACCTGCCCTGCGCGTCCTGCCACAGCGCATTTCCATCCCTGAACGCCTTTGGCCGGCTCTTCAAGACGCGCGGTTACCGGCTCGAAGACGCCAGCAAGAACACAAAGACGACCGATTTCGTGGCGGATATGACGAAGCTTCCAATCGCGGCGGCCATCATTTCCCGCCCCTACTCCAAGACTGAAGATGAGCCACAGGAGATTCGCGCGATCCACGAACTGGAGCTGTTCACCGGTGGTATCTTCTACAAGAACCTCTCCGGGCTGGCCGAACTGGAGGCCGAGAGCGAAGACGGTTTCGGTGGCGCGACCGAGCTGACCGCCCTGAACTACGATTTCAACGACGCCCTGCATGTCCAGATGGCCTATGCGCCGACCTTCTTTGCCGATCCCTACGACACCCTCTCCAACACCCGCGATCTGATGGTGGCACCCTACAACATACTCAGCGAGACCTTTGGTGGCGCCGATTTGAGCAACATCCTGCAGCACCCGCGTCAGCAGGTGTCTCTGTTTGGCCGCATCTTCAATAACCAACTCTTCTACAATATCGGCGTGGGTGGCCTGCCGGAGCAGAAAGTGGGTAGCAAGTCCACGGTGGGATTCGGCCGTCTGGCCTACGACATCACCCCCTCCATCATGGTGGGCGCTTTCGGTATCACGGGGACCTGTGACGCGGGCACGACCAACGACGATGATGCATGTGGCCCCGTAGACCTCGATTTCAGCCGTGTCGGTGTCGACTTCCAGGCCGATGTGGGCAACTTCCGGATCACCGGCGCCTATATGAACGCAAATGACGATACCAGCGCCACCACGGATGAATCCAATCAGGACTCCTACATCCAGGCGGTCTACTATGGCAACCTGGGCGGGAACCAGATCGTGCCTCTGCTGCGCTACCAGACTTCGCAGATCAATGATGGCAATGATGAGACCAGACGCTATGTGGCGGGGCTGACCTACTACATGGCGGAAAACTTCAAGGGTTCCATCGAGTATTCGGACGATACCTCCACGCCAAACGGAGTGGATAGTCAATCCAACTTCTCACTGCAGCTGACGGCCGCTTTCTAACAACCGATAACGGTCGCACTGGAAGCCGGGGCGTTGGCCCGGTTTCCCCAAAAGCCCCACGGCAACGGCGTGGGGCTTTTTTTATGGGACATGACAGCAAAAAGGGACAGCCGGTTCTCCTCTGTTACAAGCCCACTCTTTTCCTCCATGCCTTGCACCTCCCGGTGCCCACCATGAGATTTATCCACAGCCCTTTACCTCATAATATTGCCCGTATATTCATGAGGTTGCATGAATTTTATGTATCCAGTTCCTGGGTGTGGCGAAATGTGGACAGGGCCCATTGTTTCCAATATGGAATTACTGAATTAACAGATGAACTATTGGAAATCTTATCGGGCTGTGGGAATTTTGATGCATAGTTTTGGTGAGTGGCGAAGTTTACACATCCTTCGTAGAGCCAGAGAGTAGCGACAATAACGAGGAGGCAGCCTAATGCCAGGTCCCATCAAGCGGTTGTTCAAGCCCAGTGTAAAACACTCCATCCTGGCCATCGGGGGCTTGGGCTTCTTCCTCGGTGTCATCTTCTGGGGAGGCTTCAACTGGGCCCTGGAGATGACCAACAACGAGGCGTTCTGCACCGGTTGTCATGAGATGCGGGACAACGTCTACCAGGAGTTGAAGAAGACCATCCACTACTCCAACCGGACCGGGGTGCGGGCGTCCTGTCACGACTGCCATGTGCCGCGTCCCTGGATCTACAAGATCATCCGCAAGATCGAGGCCTCCAACGAGCTCTATCACCACCTGATGGGCACGGTCGACACCAAGGAGAAGTTCGAGGCCCATCGTCGCGAGCTGGCCAAGCACGTCTGGAAGGTGATGAAGGAAACCGATTCCCGGGAGTGCCGTAATTGCCACAATATCAACAGGATGAACCCCGAGAAACAGACTCCGCGCGCCCGCAAACGGCATCAGGAAGCGCGCGAGCAGGGACTGACCTGCATCGACTGCCACAAGGGCATAGCCCATCGCAATGTCTGGAAGGAGATGCAGGAGGAGAAGGAGGCCGAAGAGCCCCTGGAAGGCCTGGACCTGTAGGCACCATAAATACCTAACGAGGAGAACACCACATGTTGAGAGTCATCGATATCACCGGCCCCAGGGCCCTGTATCGGGCGATAGGCTTCGCCGCTGCCCTCGCCATTTCCATGCCGGCCATGGCCATCGACTGGGACAGCGTCAAGGGTGAGGATGTCACCCTCTTCTCGCCCGGGCAGATGACCTGGGAATACATCCTCACCGCGAGCAAGCACAGTACCTCCAAGAGTGTCGCCAAGGGTACCAACTGCCGGGAGTGCCACCACGGCGAAGAGAATAAGATCGGCCAGAAGATCGCTTCGGGAAACAAACACTTCGGCTCCGCCGGGACCAACGCCGAGCCGAACCCTGTCCCAGGCAACCCGGGCTACATCCCCGTCAACGTCAAATTCGCCCATGACAACGACCGCCTCTATGTGCGCTTGGCCTGGAAGCCGACCCCTCAGCAGGCCGACATGGAATCCGACTATGCCGAGGCGGTGGCCATGATGTTCAGCGACGGTACCGTCACCGCCACCAAGGTGGCCGGCTGCTGGAGTGCCTGTCACGTGGATATGCCCAACATGCCAAAGGCCAAGAAGGGAGTCCACCTGACCAAGTACCTGTTCAAGTCCCGTACCAAGGTCAGCCGGGCCGGTGGTGGTGAGCACTACAAGTCGGCGGACAAGCTGCAAGCCCTGATGGACAAGCACTATTTTCTGGAACTCTGGCGCGCCGAACTCAATCCGGGGCAGCCCGCCAAGGCCGTCGATGGCTATGTGCTGGACAAACGCCATATGAATGACAGCCCGAGCGTCAGCGCCGAGGGCGCGATGCAGAACGGCGAATGGGTGGTGGTGCTCAGCCGTAAGCTGGATCAGGGGGGCGCTGGCCACCTGGCCCTGGTGCCGGGCAAGCAATACCAAGTGGGTTTTGCGATCCATGACGGCCATACCGAAGGGCGTTTTCACCATGTCTCGTTCGGCTACAGCTTCACCCTGGATTCCGGCAAGGCGGACTTCGTCGCCGAAAAACAGTGATACCTAGCGGGGCCGGGCTGGCCCCGTCTCTACCGAAGACCAGGCTTCCGACGCGCCGACGGGGGCTGATCTAAAACAAACAGGCGCAAAAATAGAGAGGTAACCATGAAGACTGAAGATCGAAAGAGAAGGCTGGTCAGTGGCAAATTCGTCGCTGTCCTTGCCACATTCTGCATACCCATGATGATTAGTACCATGGCGGAGGCCATTCCCGCCTTCGCACGTATGACGGGCGCGGCCTGCAGCAAGTGCCACAGTGCGTCCTTCCCACGCCTGAACTGGACCGGTGAGCGCTTCATGCGCAATGGCTTCCAGCTGCCCAAGGCCGCTGCCGACATGGAAACCGGGCTGGGCGCGGAAGAGGGCGCCTCCGACAAGATCGAGACCAGCCGACTCGCGATCCCCAAGGATATAGGCCAGATCCTCAGCGTGCGCGGCAAGATCAACCTCTACGACAAGGACGAGAAGGGTGGCGCTCACTCGATCGGCAGCCCGGGCTTCTTCGCCATCTTCGCCTCCGGCCACCTGGCCCCCAATATCGCACTCTGGGCGGAAGCCGAGACCAGCACCAACAGTGGTGAGACCGAGGTCCACAACTACATGGTAAACTTCACCAACCTGTTCGGTTCCAGCGCCTTCAATATCCGTGCTGGTGGCTTCACCCCCACCGAGTGGACCTCCTGGTCGGATCAGAAACGCGCCATGGACTCCAATAGTACCCACCCCGGCGCCTATCGCGGCAAGCACCACTTCACTGCCGTGGGCAAGGGC
>Ga0114931_10011179_pt1 | contig 10636 bp, 3 predicted proteins | sample 2SBtaG_FD_89579 | JGI IMG/M metagenome (GOLD analysis project Ga0114931, IMG submission 89579) | Deep subsurface microbial communities from Kolumbo volcano to uncover new lineages of life (NeLLi) - 2SBTROV14_V59a metaG | ecosystem: Environmental > Aquatic > Marine > Volcanic | place: Kolumbo...
CAAGAAAGGCAATCAGCTAAACACATTGGAGTTCATAGCAACGGAAGATGGCCAGGTGAAGCACACGGACCTTGTTGCGAATTACGGTAGCAAAGTTACCATGAAAGTTACTGCCGGCAAGTTTACATCGTACCTCAAATTCGTTGTCACCGGACTTGTTGGCCAAATTCAGTCGGTCAATCTGCGGCTGCATGTCACGGATGGTGCCTCGGACGGCGGCAGCGCGGGCGGATCGTTGCACGAGGTGTCAAACGATTTTTCCGGTTCCGGCAGCCCGTGGAATGAGGAGGAACTGAATTTTCAGAATGCCCCTCCCATCGCGGCACCACCACTCACAACGTTGGGCCCCGTTACGCCGGATACATTCGTGCAGTTTGACGTCTCCAATGTCGTGACCGGTGACGGCACCTACAGTTTTGCCATCTCCAGCGCTACCTCCGACGAAGTCAAATACTACACGAAGGAACATAGTACGTTTCAACCGGCATTGGTTATAGAGATTTTGGGTCCACCGGAAAATACGGAACCCATCGCAGCCGATGATGATACCACAGCCACCTCAGGCCTGCCCGTCACCCTTAACGTCACAAAGAACGACGTGGATCTGGACGGTCTGCTTGATCTCGATACCGTCACCATCGTCTCTCAACCTGCCAATGGTACTGTCCAAATCGTGTCTGGAACCGGGAGCGTCACATACACGTCGAACGGTGGTTTTTCAGGTATCGACGCGTTCACCTACACGGTGAGTGACAACGAGGGAGGCAGCTCCAACACAGCAACGGTCACCATCGATGTGCGCGATAACTCACAGTGGTCGACGCTGGGCAGCGGTCTAAATGGTCGGGCCCGCGCACTTGCCGTCGATGTAAGCGGGAACGTCTACGCAGCAGGTGACTTTTCGCAGGCTGGCGGCAATCCAGCCAGCAAGGTCGCGAAATGGGATGGTCAAAACTGGTCCGCTCTTGGACCTGGCCTCGCGGCCAATGACCGACCCTACGCAGTTGCCGTCAACGGACCCGATGTTTACGTCGGCGGTCAAGTCACCGGCGGGCTGCAAAAATGGGACGGCATCAACTGGTCCAGCCTGGGTGTAGACAATGTTTTTGCCTTGATCGTCGTGGACGACACACTCTATGCGGGTGGAGACTTCTCTTTGGCAGGTGGTGTTTCAGCCAACAATATTGCCAAATTCGATGGCCAGAATTGGATGGCCCTGGACCAGGGCGTCGACTCGGGAATTCGGGCGCTGACTTTCTTTGGACAAGAGCTGGTAGCGGGCGGCCTGTTTACGCAGGCCGGAGGTTTGACCGCCAACCGCGTCGCGCTGTGGGACGGCGCCTGGCATGACCTCAATGGCGGCGTGACGGGGCCCGGTAACACGTCTGTGGGTGCCCTGGCGGCCACGGGCAGTCGCCTCTACGCCGGGGGCTTGTTCACATCAGCCGGCGTGACCAGCGCCAGCAACCTTGCCGGGTGGAACGGCAGTGCGTGGTCAGCCTTAGGACCTGGATCTGACGGACAGGTGCTAGGACTCGCACCGGTCGTTGACCACGTTTTTGCTTCGGGTGAAGCCTTGTTCGGTAGTGAGAGAGTTGCAAAATGGGACGGCCAACTCTGGCTGCCCCTCGGCACTGGCGTCAACGACTCAGCGCTGGCTGTAGTGTCCAGCGGGCGACATGTCTATTTTGCAGGTGCGTTCACACAAGCCGGCGGGCAAACCGCGAATTACATCGCGGAGTGGACCGAACCAAACCAGGTTCCTGTGGCGGCCGACGACAATGGCACGACCGAGGAAGGTCAAAGCGTTGTCGTTGGTGTAACAGATAACGACTTCGATCCCGATGGCTCGCTCGATTTGACCAGCGTAACGATCACATCACCGCCGTCAAACGGTGCGACGTCGGTTGATTCTCAAACGGGGCAGGTAACCTACACGCCAAACAGTGGATTCACCGGCAATGATTCTTTTGAGTACCACATCGATGACGACGAGGGGACGTCTTCAAACACGGCAACCGTCACTATCATCGTCTCGCCAATCGACAATAGCCGCTGGTCAGCGCTGGGCGACGGCGTGAACATTGCGCCCCGGACCATCGCGATCGATGGCTCCGATGTCTATGTCGGCGGCACCTTCACCACAGCGGGCGGCCAGAACATTCAGAAAATTGCCAGATGGGACGGTGGTGCCTGGAATCCGGTCGGCAACAGCTCAATTCTGCCCAATCACGCGACTGTTTTTGGAGTCGCCGTGGGCGACAGTGGGGTTTTTATTGGGGGAGACTTCACATCAGTTGACGGCCAGAGTATTGCTTACGTAGCGCGTTTCCACGACAGCGCATGGTCAACACTCGGGACAGGCCTTAACAATCGCGTCAATGCCATTGCGTTGCAGGACAGCAATCTTTATGCAGGGGGTGTTTTCAACACCGCCGGTGGGGTCACAGCCAATCGAATCGCGCGCTGGGACGGGCAGGTATGGACGCCCTTGGCGACGGGCATGAACAGCACGGTTCTGGCGCTTGCAGTCGACGCCACTATGCTTTATGCCGGCGGACTTTTCACGACGGCCGGCGGAACAGCCGTGCAACATATTGCGCAATGGGATGGGACAAACTGGTCTCCCCTCGGTGCAGGAGTCAACAATATCGTTACCTCGATCGCGGTGGATGGCGGCAACGTCTATGCAGTCGGCAACTTTACCAGCGCTGGCGGTACGACGGCCAACAGAATCGCCATGTGGGATGGTAGCTCGTGGGCAGCGCTGGGCACGGGTCTCGACAACGATGGCAACTCGGTCGCGGCACGCGGCGGGCAGGTGTTTGTGACCGGACGTTTTTCACAGGCCGGCGCAACGGCAGCCAGTCTCGTAGCAAAGTGGAATGGGTCCACCTGGACCCGTCTGGGTGATGGACTCAACAACACGGGTTGGGCGATCGCCACCGACGGAACGGACGTGTTTGTCGGAGGCGATTTCACTGAAGCCGGCCTTAAACCAGCCTCCAAGATCGCCGTCTGGGGTGAACCGAATCTGCCCCCGGTGGCACAGGATGATGCGGTGACAACAGAGGCGGAAACGCCGATCAGCATCGCAATTCTTGCCAACGATTTCGACCCGGATGGAACGTTGGATACGTCCTCTGTCACTATCACGACAGCGGCGTTAGGCGGCAGCACACAGATCGATACGCCAACAGGCACGATTACCTACACCTCCAGCCCGGGGTTTGTTGGAGATGACAGCTTCGGCTACACCATCCGGGATAATCGGGGAGCCGTCTCGAATGAAGCGACTGTGACGGTTACGATTCCGGGACAACAAGTGGTTCAGACGTTTACCTTTCTACCCGTCCAGGACGGCCAGGTGAAACTCACCAGCCCGACGTCGAATTACGGTACAAAAACGACGGCCAAGGTCGAACAGGGCAAGTTCAACAGTTATTTCAAGTTTGACGTCAGTGGGCTGCCGCCGGTCGTGCAGAGTGCCACGCTGCAGTTAACCGTAGCCGACGACCCGACCGACGCGAGTGACAATGGCGGCACCGTGTTCTCCGTCTCAAACAATTTCGATGGCTCCACGACGCCCTGGGTAGAAGCCACTTTGACGGCTGGCAATGCACCTCAAGTCACAGGAGCGGGACTACAGACGGCAGGTAGCGTGCAGCCCGGCACCGTGGTGACCTTCGATGTAACCTCCGCGATCAACGGCAACGGCATCGTCAGTTTTGCGTTAGCCAGCACGTCTACGGATCGGGTCAAATACTTTGCCAGAGAGGGCGCCGCGCCGCCCAGGCTTCTGATCGAAGCCCTCACAAGTGGTATTGGTGTAGCCCCGATCGCCGTCGACGACTCGCTCGAAACTGACCAAAACGTACCTGGCGTCGTGAATATCCTGGCGAATGACAACGACCCGGATGGCGTCATCGACATCACAAGTGTGAACGTCACGCTGGCGCCAGCAAACGGCACCGTGGGCATCAATGTTAACTCAGGTGTTGCAACCTACACCCCGAATACCAATTTTTCAGGACAGGATGAATTCAGATACACCGTGAAAGATGACCAGGGTCTCCTTTCCAACACCGCCATCGTCACGGTCATTGTGGGTAACCAAACCGGCCCACCCGCAACGACTTTGGTTTTCGGCACCAGCCATGACGGGCAAGTCAAACTCAACTCGCCTGGCAACAACTACGGCAGCAAGTCCACGGCAAAGGTCGAACGAGACCGGTTTTCCGCCTATTTCAAGTTCGAGGTAACCGGTGTGACGGGACAGGTTGAAAGTGCTGTCTTGCAACTGACAACCGGTGACGCCTTGTTTGATGGCAGCATCGATGGTGGGACGCTTTTCCTGACATCAAACAATTTTGATAATTCGAACCAAGAATGGGACGAAGCGTTCCTGACCGCCGGCAATGCGCCTGGCGCAAACGGCAACCCCCTCTCGACTCAAGGGACCGTTCAGCCAAATACCAAGGTTGAATTCGATGTTACCTCTGTCATCGCCGGAGACGGCAGCTTCAGCTTTGTACTCACCAGCAACTCAACGGATCAAGTCAAGTACTACACCAAGGAAGGGCTGGTGCCGCCGAAGCTGGTGATCGAGATGGGAATGCAAGCCACGGGGGCTTCCTCACTGCTCCTGTCGAACACCGATATCACGCTGGAAACGGAGCCGGCACTGCCGACCGAATTCAAGCTTGATCAAAATTATCCCAACCCGTTTAACGCCGGCACAACCATCAGCTACGCCTTGCCGGAAGATGCAGATGTGAGAATCCAAATCTACAACATCATGGGGCAATTGGTCAGGACAGTGGTCGACGCCAACCAGAAAGCCGGATTCAAGAATGCAAGATGGTTTGGCAAGAACAACCAGGACATCGACGTCAGCAGCGGCATCTATTTTGTGCGGCTGGAAGCGAACCAGCACAAATTTGTGAACCGCGTGTTGCTGCAGAAATAACTTAGAAGCCGACCTTTTTTGAGAAGGTCGGCTTCTACTCCCCCTTCCCGGATAACCGGACTGACCCACCTTGTGTCAATAATATTTTTCCTGTACTTTCTTCAAATTAAATCCTAATTTGCCTCGTCACTGGTCGACTGCCCGGGCTTAGACCTGGTGGCAATTCATGTCGTCGGCAGCACCTCGTCTCCACGCACGGATGCCCTTTGCAGGAGCCGCACTCGCCCCTGCTTGCTACCTGACAAGCCGTCTTCGCAATTCTGGCAGTCCGCCCTCGAGTGGACGCCTCAACTTTTGCAAAAAAGTGCAAAAAAATAGAACGCAGATCGCACGGATTTAACGGACCAGAACGGTTTGACCTTAACGGCATGTGTTGACGGCAGTGGAATGCCTAGCTCATGACTTCGTTGGCTTCGCTCAAAATCAGATCCGTGCTAATCCGTTCCATCTGTTGAATTTGCGTTCTATTCAGTTGTGCGGTTGTCAAATCCCGTGCTTTGTGCGGGGCTTCGCTGCGCCGGGTAGTCCGAAAACAACTAACGAGGGATTAACAATGAACTCATAAACGCCTGCCGGGACGAGAAATCCACTCGCCTTGACATGCACCAAACCAACTGTCTCAAAGGAGGGAAATCGCATGTTAAAACAACCTATCACGATCGCGTTTGCGTTGTTCCTTTTGCTGCCGCTACATGCTGCGCCGGCACAAGAGGACGGCGCCGCGCTCAGTCCGCGTTTAGCAAACTACGAGATGAATGTCACGCTCGATGTCGCAACACGTATCATCCACGGGCAGGAAATCCTGACGTGGCGCAACAATACCAGCCACCCAACCCCCGAGCTACAGTTTCATCTCTACTACAACGCCTGGCTCAACCAGAAAAGCTCCATGATCCAGGCCGTCCGCTCTCGTGGTTACAAGACAAACCTGTCAGAATACCGTGAAAACGATTGGGCCTATTGCGATGTCAAATCCATCAAGACCGTGGTGGAGGGTGGCAGCGACGGTACTGATCTCACCGCACAAATGCAATTCATCCAACCGGACGACGGCAACTTCGATGACCGTACCGTCATGCGGGTTGCTTTGCCTTCACCCGTCAAGCCGGGCGAAAGCATCCGTCTGCAAATCGACTGGGACTCCAAAGTGCCGCGCACCTTTGAACGCACCGGCACCCGCGGCGACTACTATTTTTTGGCTCAGTGGTTTCCGAAAATCGGCGTCTTCGAACAGAACGGGCAGTGGAATTGTCATCAGTTTATTTCGACAGAATTCTTTGCCGATTTCGGCGTGTACGACGTGCAGATGACCGTGCCTACCGGCTGGGTTGTCGGCGCTACGGGCAAGGAACAAAACAGGACGGACAATGGTGACGGCACGACCACGCACCGGTACGTGCAGGAGGACGTGCACGACTTCGCCTGGGTCACCACCCCCCATTTTACCGTCTACAACCAGATGTTTGAAGCACCAGGACTGCCCAAAGTTGACATGCGCCTGCTGCTCATGCCAGATCACATGAGCAAGAAAGATCGCTACTTCGCCGCGACCAGCGCCGCGCTCAAGAACTACGGCACCTGGTGGGGCGCTTATCCCTACGACCACATCACGGTGGTCGACCCGGCCTATCGGTCCGGTTCGGGCGGCATGGAATACCCCACCTTCTTTACCGGTGGTACCCGCTGGCTTTCGCCGCCTGCCCTGCGCTCTCCCGAAGGTGTGACCGTGCATGAGGCCGGACATCAGTTTTGGTACGGCATCATGGCCAACAACGAGTTCGAAAACGCCTGGATGGACGAAGGATTCAATACGTTTTCCACGACGCGTACGATGGAGGCGGCTTTTCCCAACCCGGTGCTCACGCGACGTTATTTTGAGCGGTTCATTCCTGTCGCCTTCGCGAGTGTACACATCGCCGAACGCACCGTGGGCGCCGACAACTACTTCGGCTTTGATTCCATTCTCAAGATGGACAAGATGTCCACGCCCTCGTGGCAATACGGACCGAAGTCCTACGGCGTCAATTCTTACAGCAAGCCGGGGATGATGCTGCGCACCCTAGAAAATTATCTGGGCTGGGAAACCTTCCAAGAGGTGATGTCCACTTACTTTGAGCGCTGGAAATTCCGCCACCCCAAACCCAACGATTTTTTTGCTGTGGTAAACGAAGTCAGCGGTCAGGACATGAGCTGGTATTTTGAGCAGACCTACAACAGCTCCAACCTTTACGACTACGGCGTGGGCCTGGTTAAGTCAATTCCCATCGGGGCCGCAAAGGGCTACCAAGACATGGATGGTACCCTGCAATTTAGCGACGGCAAGGACGAAGACGTGTCAGATGACGAGACCCCGCGACAGCAGAAATCGCTGGTTTTTGTGCGTCGATGGGGAGAAGCGATCTTTCCGGTTGAAGTGAAAATAGTCTTTGATAACGGCGATGAAGTGCTGGAAAAATGGGATGGCAAAGCGCGCTGGAAACGCTTCGATTACATCAAACCGGCCAAAGTAAGCCGAGTCGAAGTGGACCCGGAGAACAAGCTCGTGCTCGACGTCGACCACGCGAACAATAGCTGGACCCGGGAGCCAAAAGCCACAGCGGCGGCCACCAAATGGGCGGCGAAATGGATGATCTGGTTGCAAAACGTTATGGAAATATTCGCGTATTTTTCATAGCGATCGAAGCGACCTAAAGGCACACGGATTTGGCGGACGCGATCCGTCTTGTCCGCGTTCCATTTTTGCAAGAAATTGGTGGCAATTCAAAAACCTGACTATAAGGGCTTAGATATGAAAATTTCACAAGCATTCTCACAAGGTTTGCGCGACGTAAACCGTTCGAAACGATACATTTTTCTGGTATATGGCTGCAATTTCCTGCTGGCGGTGGTGCTGGCCGTTGCCCTCGGGTCTACCTTGCACAATTCGTTTGGCAATCACGTTGCCGGCGATAACATGCTGGCAGGCTTCGACAACTTGTGGTACCCCAATTTTAGAGCACAAGCCGAAGGGCTGGCACAAACCTTTCGCCCGACGGTGGTTGGCATCGGTGCGATTTTCGATGGCCTGGACAGCTTGTCCAACGGTCATTTTATTTTGCAATCGCCAACGGTGGTCGGGGTCGGTTTGCTCTATTTTCTCATGTGGACCTTCTTCTCGGCCGGTTTCATTTCAACCTACGCCAATGCGGATGATGAGCCGAACTTCTTTCAAAAGGCGGCTGCTGCTTTCCCCAGGTTCATCTTTCTTGCGATTCTGGCCGGCATTCTCTACTTCTTGCTCTTCTACTTTGTGCAGGGTTGGCTTTCCAAGGCGGTCGACGAACTGACGCGGGAAACGATCGACGAACGGGTTCATTTTGGTCTCACTGTCGCGAAATATGGCATCCTCTGGCTGCTCATCTGCACCATCAACATTCTCTTTGACTACAGCAAAATATTTACGTTAATTAGGACTGGCACCAGTGTTCTGACCGCTCCCCTGAAAACGCTTGTCCTGGTGCTGAGGAATTTCGGCAAGACCTTTTTTCTGTATGTGACGATTGGCGCTGTCTGGTTCGCGATCCTCCTGCTCTATTGGGCTATCGTACCAGGCGCGGGTCAATCATCCTGGTTCACGTTCCTTGCTGTCTTTCTGCTGGGGCAACTGTACATTCTCAGCCGAATTGGGACGCGGGCGCTGTTTTACGCCGGGCAAACGGCCATGTTTAGTGCCATTCAAGGGCCGGACATGACCTAACAAAGGAGTTGTGGAAGAGGTGTGCCACTTTCAAAACGGGGCACACCTCTCATGTTGCTTCGGGCTTTTCAAAACAGATTTCCATTTGAAAAGATTCTGTGGGTCGGCAAGAACCGAATTCGGCTGAGCGAATTTTGATTCTTGAACGGTCTCACTGGATGGAGAACGTTTGATGATTGGCAAGACACTCCTCCATTATAAGATTGGTCAAAAGCTCGGCGAAGGCGGCACGGGCGTGGTCTACCGGGCCTGGGACACCAAGCTCAAGCGTAACGTGGCTATCAAATTCCTGCCGCGCCAGATTGCTGCCAGCGAAGAGGAGCGCGAACGTTTCAAAATTGAGGCGCAGGCAGCGGCCGCGCTGAACCATCCCAATATTGCCCACATTTACGCCATCGAAGAACAGGACGACGAGATGTTCATCGTGATGGAATATATTGAAGGGCAGGAGTTGCGGGAAAAAATCCCCCCTAGCCCCCCTTTAGAAAAGGGGGGAATCGATGCGGCTCTACCTTTGAAAAAGGGGGAACGAGAGCCTGCCCTGAGCTTGTCGAAGGGAAGATTGACGGTCCAGGGAATCGTCGACATTGCCACCCAAATCGCCTCTGGTCTGCAAGCTGCGCACGACAAAGGCATCACCCACCGCGACATCAATCCTGCCATTATCGGATCAGCCACGACGGCCTGGTGAAAGTCATGGATTTCGGCATGGCAAAGAAAAGAGGCGCTCACCTAAACCGATTCAAACCTCGGCACGATGGTCTACATGACATTCAAAAAGCGATTCTTTTGAATTGTTCCGGTTTTGAATAGCTAAGAGGTTGAGAAATTTATTAAAGCCTCTTATTTATATGTACCAGCTTGATTAGAGACAGAAAATGATTGGGAAGATAATTTCACATTACAACATTTTAGAGAAGCTTGGCGCCGGCGGTATGGGCACCGTCTACAAAGCCGAGGACACCAGGCTCGACCGCTTCGTCGCCCTCAAGTTTCTGCCGCCGCACCTGAGCCAGGATGAGGAGAACAAAAAACGCTTCATCCACGAAGCCAAAGCCGCCTCGGCGCTCAATCACCCCAACATCGCCACAATCTACGAAATCGATGAAGCGGATGGGCAGATGTTTATCGCCATGGAATATATCGAGGGGAAATCGTTGCGGGAATTAACAATTGATAATTCTCAATTGACAATTGACAATTGTTTGACCTACGCCACCCAGGTCGCCGAAGGGCTGGCCAAAGCCCATGCCAAGGGTATTATCCACCGCGACATCAAGCCGGCCAACGTTCTGGTCACCGAGGACGGCATTGTGAAAATCGTCGATTTTGGTCTGGCTAAACTGGCCGGTGCAACAAGGCTCACTAAAGAAGGCACCTCTATGGGCACAATCGCCTACATGTCGCCAGAACAGGCGCAGGGCGCGCCAGTCGACCACCGCACCGATATCTGGGCGCTGAGCGCAAGCATTTATGAAATGGTCGTCGGCCACCAGCCCTTCCAGGGGGACTACGAGCAGGCCATCATCTATTCCATCATGAACGAAGATCCGGAACCGCCGACGGCCCTGCGCACCGGCGTGCCCATGGAGCTGGAGCGCATCGTTTTGAAGGCGCTGGCGAAGAACCCGGATGAGCGGTATCAGCATGTCGATGAGATGATTGTCGATTTGAAATCTGCACAAACTGGGGTGCACAGCGGAAAAGTCCAGGCTCGGTCGGTTATTGCTAAACCAAAGAAAATGAAATCGCGATATTTGTCCCTCGGAATTGCTCTCTTCTTCATTATAATGCTGCTTGGTCTGTATTTTTGGCGCCAAGCGGGTAACCTTACTTCCACAGGTACAGAAAGCACAATTACGGGATCAACAAACGAACTGCAACGGCTGGCGGTCCTTCCCTTTGCTAACTTAGGCAGCGACCCGCAAACG
>Ga0114931_10011180_pt1 | contig 10635 bp, 7 predicted proteins | sample 2SBtaG_FD_89579 | JGI IMG/M metagenome (GOLD analysis project Ga0114931, IMG submission 89579) | Deep subsurface microbial communities from Kolumbo volcano to uncover new lineages of life (NeLLi) - 2SBTROV14_V59a metaG | ecosystem: Environmental > Aquatic > Marine > Volcanic | place: Kolumbo...
GGGCATGGACTGGTTCTTCTACAACATGAGCGGCACCAGCCCCGACATCCTCTCCGACCTAGAAACTGGTGAAGTGGCAACCGACATCGGCCCGTAGGGATTTGGAGCGAGGAGAGTGCTTCATGCGAATGCTTATAGCACGGCGATCCGTTGATATCCGAGCGCGTCGATCGATAGGTCGAACGCAACTCGGACTTGTGTTCGGTCGACGACGCGCGGCCTTCACGCTCATTGAATTGCTGGTGGTGATTGCCGTGATCGGTCTCTTGGTCGCGTTGTTGTTGCCAACGGTACAGATGGCCCGCGAGGCAGCGCGTCGCATGCAATGCGCCAACAATCTGAAGCAAATTGGAATTGCCGCCTTGCTTTACGAGCAAGACGTTGGCTACTTCCCACCGGGTTGCACGGAATGTGGCTTCAGCTTGTCTTCCCAATATTTCGAAAAGCGACACGCCTGGTCGGCACTGCTGTTGCCCTTCCTCGAACAGGATGCCGTGTGGCAACAGCTTGATACTTCGTTGAAATTTGATGCCGAAGAAAATCGTCCGGCGACCACGACCGTGGTTGCAACTTATTTGTGTCCCAGCACGGTACGCCGAATGAACGACCGCCGCGACGACTTCGCCGGCGATATCGACCAAACCAATCGAGTCCTTCGTGGCGAGGGCATGGCCTGCACCGACTATGGCGGCAATTTCGGGCGCGACGCGCGGGCCCCCGATGGCAACGGATCGGGGATGCTGATCTTCAACCGTCCGCTTCGTTCCGCTGAAATCACGGACGGCTTGTCGAACACCTGGATCGTTGGCGAGGCGACCGGTCGTGGTTCCGCGGCCAACGCCGGTTGGGCCAACGGTCGGAATATCTTCGATACGACGACACACCCCAACAACGAATCGCAGCGCAGGGCCAACGAACTTTTCAGCGATCATCCCGGGGGCGTGAACGTCGTGTTTTGCGATGGTTCGGTGAAGTTTCTCGCCGAACAAATCGATCTGACCGTGCTGTTCGGGCTGTGTACACGGGCTGGAAGTGAAGTTGTCGGCGGCAACGACTATTGACGACAACCTTTTGAACCAGAAGTCCAGAGGTATTGGGAATTGTTTAGCACTAGATGGAGCATCTTGATGAAACGCACCTGTGAGTTGGCAACGGTCTTGGCGTCGGTTCTTGTTCTTCAATCCACGGCCATGGCCGGACCTTTCGCTCCGGCGGCCGGAGAACCGGGTTCGTCGGCCGTGAGCAACACCAACCCGAATATCTTGGCCTGGGCCACCGGGTTCGAGGATTTGGTACGCGGTCCGCTGGACATCGCGAATCCGGGTTTGGGCGACGCATCGTTTGGTACTGGAGCCGAGGCGGTTGGTCCCGCCTCTGGAGTTCCGGTAGACGTCGTCTCTTTGGGAGACGGTGGACAAATCACGCTTACTTTCGCCGCGCCGATCACCGATCGTCCCGGCTCGGACTTCGCGATTTATGAAAACGGATTTCAGTTCGGCAGCGATTCGTTTCTCGAATTGGCCTTCGTCGAAGTGAGTTCCGATGGGGTGAATTTCTTCCGCTTCGACGCGGTGTCGCTGACGCAAACCGTCACGCAAGTTGGCGCGTTCGATCCGATCGACCCAACCAACGTGAACAACTTAGCTGGCAAGTATGTCGGCGGCTTCGGAACTCCTTTTGATTTGAGCGAATTGGCCGGGGTCTCGGCCCTGCTCGATATTCAAAATGTTACACACGTCCGTCTGGTCGACACGGTTGGCTCACTCAACCCCGCGCATCGCACGCTCGATTCGCTTGGGAACCCCGTCAACGAGCCGTATTCCACGGCCTTCGCCAGCGGTGGTTTCGATCTCGATGGCGTGGCCGTGTTGCACGAAGTTCCAGAGCCCGCAACGTGGGTGATGCTGCTGATAGGGACCTTGGGCGTGAGCGTTGTTCGGCGCGTGCGGCGCCGCTGCTAGCTGGCCCTGTGTTTGCAATGAGTATTCGGTCTGCGATCATGGTCCCCGCGGTTTGACACCTTTGGCCCAAGGGCATCAGGGGACCATGACGCAGCCGAATCATGTACTCAAGCACAATGCGCAAGCCTGGGACACACGGGCACGCGCCGGCGCGCGGTTCGCGCGACCGGCGACCGACGAACAGTTTCGCAATCCTCTGGCGGCGCTCGACTCCAATGGTTGGCTTGGCGAGAACATTCGCGACAGGCAAATGCTTTGTCTGGGGGCAGGAGGAGGAAAGGCCGGCGTGCTGTTCGCTGCCGCCGGCGCCACGGTGACCGTGGTCGATATCAGCCCTGAAATGTTGGCCCTTGATCGCAAGATCGCGGCAGATCGGGGGCTGGATCTTGTGACCGTTGAAGCCTCGATCGACGACCTGTCGATCCTGCCCGCCGCGCGGTTCGACATCGTTTCGCAACCGGTTTGTAGCTGTTATGTACCCGACGTGACCGCGGTCTATCGTGAAGTCGCGCGGGTGATCGTTGACGACGGTCTCTACATCAGCCAACACAAACAGCCCACCAGCTTGCAAGCCGGCATGCACTCCCCCCAGGGAGGCTTCAAGTTGGTTGAGCCTTATTATCGCCAAGGCCCGCTCCCTGATGTGAAGGGCAGTCTGCACCGAGAATCCGGCGTGTTCGAGTTCCTGCATCGTTGGGAGCAGTTGATCGGTGGGATGTGTCAGGCCGGATTCGTTATCGAAGATCTTGTCGAGCCACCGCACGCCGACCCAAAGGCCGAGAAGGACAGTTTCGCCTATCGCAGTTTTTTCACGCCGCCCTATGTGCGCATCAAGGCGCGTCGTGAACCACGCACCGACGCGACTCCTCCAATTCGCCCAAGCGTTTGGACACCATAGTCTCTTACAGGATCTCAATTCAACGATGAAGATTGTCGGGATTGAAAGCTACCCAGTGCGTGTCCCGCTCAAGCCCGAACGGCGAATGAAGTCGTCGCTTGGCCGGCACATCGTTTCGGAATATCTGGTGGTTCGTGTGTTGACCGACAAGGGGATCGACGGTGCGGGCGAGGCGACCGTTTTACCGCGATGGAGTGGTGAGACCGTCTGGAGCGCTCGTGAGTTGGTCGATCGCTTCCTGACGCCAGCAGTGCTGGGCTGCGATCCCCATGATGTGGTGGAGATCGACCGCCGGATGGATGGTATCTGCAAACACAACTGGTTTACCAAGGCGGCGATCGAGATGGCCTGCTGGGACATTCAAGGCAAAGCCGCCGGGGTGCCCATTTACGAGTTGCTTGGCGGGGCGAAGCGACCGCATGCCATCGGCTGCCGTTTTTCCGTCGGCGCCTACGACGACTCGCAGTTGCACCGTGTTGTTGCCGAGCGCGTTGCCGCGGGGTTCACCACCATTAAAGTGAAAGTCGGCGGCACCTCCGACGACGACCTACGTCGCGTCCGAGCGGCAAGAGAAGTGATGGGCCCGGAGTTGGATTTGGTGATCGACGCCAACTGTGGCTGGGACGTTGAGACGGCGATCACGAAGATCCACGCCTTGGCCGATTGCCGGATATCGCTTGTCGAACAGCCCACCCCCGACGGCGACTATGCGGGCTTGGCCCGAGTGCGTCGCGAGACGGGCATCCCAACGATGGCAGATGATATCTGTTTCGATCTCATTCATGCCCAAGAACTGATCCGCAACGACTGTTGTGATGTGATCAGCGTTTACCCCGGCAAAAACGGTGGGTTGCGAAAGTCATGCGAGTTGGTTGCCTATGCGGCTGAAGCTGGCGTGCCTTGCACGATCGGCTCGAATCTCGAACTGGACATTGCCACGGCTGCCATGGGGCACTTAGTGCTGGGTTGTCAAAACATGCGGATCGAGTCGTTTCCCGGCGACATGCTAGGCCCGGTGTACCACGAGTTTTCGGTGGTGAAGAATCCCTTGCGAATCGAGGGTCCCGTTGTATATGTGCCGGAGGGACCAGGCTTGGGAGTCGACGTTGACTGGGATTTAGTCGCCCGAGTTGGGTAGCTTTCGTTGGTGCTTTCCTTACAGTTCGACAGCAACAGCATCACGAGGAGCCCGGCGGGGTTGCCAGATGCACAACCCAGTAGGATTACGATGGTTCAAGACGCCGTGACAACGGAGCTTAGGGATCACAAGCTGCCGGAAAAGTTGATCCCAGACATCGCAAAGGACCGATTCAGTAGGTGGCGTAAAGTATCCGGTCTACGAAGAGCTTTCCGGCAATGACCGTAACTTTATGCAACCTTTGAATTTCGGACGTCTTCTGTTACGCTGACGGGCGGTCTGAGTCGACCGCCGGGGCAAAGTTTGCCGCTCCGGGTATTTGCGACATTTAGCAAGGCGATTGGCCTTTCTCGGCGATGAATATTCTGCTGGCAACGAGCGAAGCCGTACCCTTTGCCAAAACTGGTGGTTTGGCGGATGTCTGCGGCACATTACCCATCGAAGTTGCCAAACGGGGCCATGAGACAGCCGTCATCATGCCGGCTTATCGTTGTGCCTTGTCGTGTGGTCAGCCGATCGAACCGCTGGACCTTGAGCTTTCGATTCCAATTGGCAACAGGCAGGTCAAGGGGCGCGTCTTCCGCGGCAACCTGCCTGAAAGCGATGTACCGGTCTACCTCATCGGGCAAGACCACTACTACGATCGCGACGCCATCTATGGGGAAGACGGCAAGGACTATATCGACAATTGCGAACGTTTCACGTTTTTCAGCCGCGCCGTGCTTGAGACGATGCGTCTGTTGAACTTACCGGTCGACCTGTTGCATTTGAACGACTGGACCACGGGTCTGATTCCGGCGATCGCGAAGATTGAATACAAAGCCGTGCCCGGTTTTGAACACCTTGCCACGCTGTTCACCATCCACAACCTTGCCTACCAAGGCAAGTTTTGGCACTGGGACATGGTGCTCACCGGACTGGATTGGAAGCACTTCAACTGGCACGAGATGGAATTCTATGGCCAATTGAATCTCATGAAGACCGGCTTGGTCTTTTCCGATGCCCTGAGCACGGTTAGTCCACGTTACGCCGAAGAGATTCAACGTTCACCATTGGGATGTGGGCTGGAAGGGGTGCTGCAACATCGCGCCGACGTCTTGTCTGGGATCATCAACGGTTGTGATTTTCATCGCTGGAATCCCGCCACGGATCCTCATCTGACGGCCAACTACACGGTCGAAAACTTTGTCCCGGGGAAAGCTGCTTGCAAGGAATCGCTGCAAGAAGAGTTGGGGTTGCCACTGGAACCATGTGTTCCGCTGGTGGGGGTTGTCTCGCGACTCGTGCGTCCAAAAATTGGATTGCTGGTCGATGTATTACCGGAATTTTTGCAAGACTCCGATGTTCAATGGGTCGTGCTGGGTACCGGCGATCCCGAATATCAACAACGCCTGCGGGAATTTGCCAACAGGGCTCCCCATCGCATGGCCGTACGACTAGAGTTCAGCGAGCAGTTGGCCCATCGTATCGAAGCCGGTGCCGACGTGTTCGCCATGCCCAGCGAATACGAACCGTGTGGCTTGAACCAACTCTACAGTCTGCGCTATGGAACGGTCCCCGTGGTACGTGCCACCGGAGGGCTTGCCGATACGGTGACGGACACCAACGATGAAACGCTTCGAGCGGGAACGGCCAACGGATTTAGCTTCGAGGAATACAATTCACTGGCATTGGCTAAGACTTTGCGACGCGCGTTCGGTCTCTACGACCACGAGGAAACTTGGGCAAAGATCGTTCGCCACGGCATGCAGGAAGACCATTCGTGGGCCAGCAAGTCGGCCCAATATGTCGACCTATACAAAAAAACGATTCGCCGCGTGCATGACAGCGTGTGCCTTTCGTGAGGGAACGCAAGCGACAACCAACATCTCACGAAGTTCTGCCTCCTCTCTCGATGTCTTGGCGGATGTCGTCCTTTCACAAGTGACACGGACCTTACCCCTTTGCTTCTCTATATCAAAACGGATTTAACCACCTGCCATCAAGAACGGATTGACTTAAAGACCAACGGGTGCCCAGCGCCACTCTTTCCCCAAACGAACTTACGCGGGAAATTCACGTGCTTCGGCTCCAGGGTAGCCCTCAACTTCTCTTGCGGCGGTCGATAGAGGAATACCATGCACGATATTTCATTGGCTTTCGTGTGGCACCAACATCAGCCTTACTACAGCGACGACATCGCTGGCGAGAACCCCATGCCCTGGGTCCGACTTCACGGAACCAAGGACTATTGGGGGATGGCGATGCATCTGAAAGAGGTGCCCGAGGTACATGCCACGATCAATCTGGTGCCGAGTCTACTGGATCAGATTCTGGCCTACACCAACCACCATGCCGAGGACACGCACTTACGGGTGTCGCGCTTGCCCGCGGACGGTTTGACCGAAGAAGACATGATCTATCTTCTCGACAACTTCTTTTTGGTCCATCACGAGCAGATGATTCGACCTTTTCCACGGTACCAAGAGCTTTACATGCAGCGGGGGCTGGGAATCGATTCAGCCGCGGGCGCCAGCAAGCGTTTCAAGAAGCGAGATATCGTTGATCTCCAATGTTGGTCGAACTTGGCATGGATGCATCCGATTGCGTTTGAACTTGATTCAGACTTGGCGGAGTTCTTGCGGAAGGGTCGCAACTATACGGAACAAGACAAAGCCTGGCTGCTAAACAAGCAGATGGAGATCCTCGGCGAGGTCATTCCGTTGCATCGAGATCTCGCGAAATCGGGGCAACTCGAACTGACCACCTCCCCTTATTTTCACCCGATTCTGCCGTTGCTGCTTGATAAACGGTTGGCGCGGCAGGCCATGCCCGAGGTCTCACTTCCAGAGCATTTGGAATCTTATGCCGCTGATGCCAAGCGGCATCTTGAAAAAGCCGTGATGATGCACAAGAAAGTGTTTGGCATGAAGCCCCGTGGTATGTGGCCTTCGGAAGGTTCCGTTTGTCAGGAAATTATTTCCGCCATAGCCGACGTGGGCATTCAATGGATTGCGACCGATGAGGAGATTCTCGCTTGTTCGACCGATGGCTGGGTCGCGCGTGATGGTCAGGGATTCATGCGCAATCCGGAGATGCTTTACCGGCCTTGGCGCGTCGCGGAGAACGGGAAACAACTGCAAATCATCTTCCGTGATCATGCGATGAGCGACCAGATCGGGTTCCACTACCAACGCTACGACGCCGATCATGCGGCCGACGACTTTATCAACAAGATCGAGTCGATTGGTAATGCCACGGGTAACAACGCCGGTCACCGGCCCTCGTTGGTAAATATCACGCTGGATGGTGAAAATTGTTGGGAATACTATCCTGGCGGCGGCGTCGACTTCTTGCGAAAGCTGTATCACCGCATCGCGAGACATCCCCAAATTACGGCTGAACGGGTTTGCGACTATCTGGCCAACTACCCGGCCACCGACAAGTTGTCGCACCTGTTTCCTGGCAGTTGGATTCAACACAACTTTGCCATCTGGATTGGACATTCCGAGTGCAATCGTGCCTGGGATTTGTTGCACGAGGCGCGAGCGCATTTTCTCCGCGCGACGGCTTCGGGAAAGAAGACCGAGAAACAGATTGCTCGGGCACGGCGTGAACTGGACATTGCCGAAGGGAGCGATTGGTTCTGGTGGTTCGGAGACGACCACAGTAGCTCTCAAGATGCAACGTTCGATCGCTTGTTCCGACAACACCTGCAAAACATCTACGAGTGTTTGGGAGACGAGATCCCCGGCGAGTTGACGCGCCCGATCAGTCACGGACATACACGGCGTCAACTTCATTCCGATCCGACCGGACTAATGCGAGCGAAAATCGACGGACGGCATACCTATTTTGAATGGATCAATGCCGGTCATTATCGTTGTGGCAAGTCGACCGGCGCGATGGCGATGGCAGCCGACAGTTTGATCACGGACTTGTATTTTGGCTTCAGCACCGAGGAGCTGTTCATCCGTCTCGATGCTCGGGGTGGTTCGATCACGCAAGGGCTTGAACAAATTGAGACCTTGCGAATCCGCTTTATCGAGCCCTCGGGCTTCGAGTTGTTGGTTAGCCATCCGAGTTGGCAAGAGCCAATTCTTCAGTTGTATCACGACGATGTGCCCGTCGCGGAATCCCACATCAGGGCAGCCAGCGATCGGATCCTTGAGTTGGCCATTCCGTTCAGCACGCTCGGAGCGGTGGCGGAAGATCCAGTCCAGTTTTTCGTCGAGTTGATTGCCGAGGACCAACCCCTCGAACGATCGCCCCGCGAAGGGCTGATCGAGACGGAAGTTCCGTCAGCCGATTATGAGTTGATTATGTGGCAGGCTTAGCGATTCGCTGCGTCCAGCCAGCTATTTGCGAAACGTTTCTCTAGTCCGAATGATTTTCGATTCCATGACGAAGAAGATTCAGAACCCGTGGCTCCGGCAGCGACAGAGCTAGTTGCATCGAACCCTAACTCAGTTGCAAAACAGAGCGTTCCCCTGTTCAGCGTATCAGGACAAAAACGACATGAATCGGCCCACCAATGATACAACGCCCGATCTACGCAAAGACCCCATTGTGGGGCGATGGGTGATCGTCGCCAAGAGCCGGGCAAAGCGTCCGCATGATTTCGAGAGCACGCCGCGACTGCACTCTGGAAAGTTCTGCCCATTTTGCGAGGGAAACGAAGACAAGACTCCCAGTGAGATTGTCGCCTATCGCAACAAGGGCGCTGAAGCGAATCGCGAGGGCTGGCGTGTTCGCGTGGTGCCAAACAAGTTTCCGGCGCTGGAGATCGAAGGCGATCTCAACAACCGCGGAGAGGGAATCTACGACATGATGCGCGGCGTGGGGGCACACGAAGTCATCATCGAATCGCCCCAGCACGTCGTAAGTACCTCGGAACTGACCGATCAAAATATGCAAGAAGTGCTGTGGGTCTATCGCGACCGGCTGGTGGATTTGAAGAAAGACCCACGGCTGGTGTACGGCATGATCTTCAAGAACGTGGGCGCCGCCGCCGGGGCATCGCTGGAACACTCGCACAGTCAGTTGATCGTGACTCCCGTGGTACCGATCGCCGTGTGGGAAGAGATGACCGGCTCGTTGGAGTTCTACAATTACCGCGGTCGTTGCATCTATTGCGACATGACGCAACAGGAACTTGCTTCTGAAAAACGGATCGTGTTGGATAGCCCCGGTTTCGTGGCCATCTGTCCGTTTGCCAGTCGTTTTCCATTTGAAACATGGATATTACCCAAGGTGCATTCGAGCCACTTCGAAAACATCCGTAAGAATGGTGTCGAAGAACTTGGTACGATGATGCGTCAGGTGATCGGCAAGATCGAAACCGCGCTGGATCGTCCCGCTTACAACTACATCATTCATACGGCACCTTTTGACAGCCAAGAGCTGGGCCATTATCACTGGCATATAGAGATTATGCCGCGACTGACAAAGACCGCGGGTTTCGAGTGGGGCACCGGGTTTTATATCAACCCCGTACCTCCCGAAGAGGCAGCCGCTTTCTTGCGTGACGTCGAAGTCGATCCGCAAAGGACACAGTCTTCGCCGACCGGCAAAGTTAGTAAGGGTGCGTAGACTTTTCCGACAAGTTAATCCACGCACGCCCCCAACCACGACTTGTTGAAATGGAACCTGCTCGGCGAAACTTATGTCTGCCCCCATACGCTTAATTCTCGCGATCCATAACCATCAGCCGGTTGGCAACTTCAACGGCGTCTTTGAACAGGCCTATCAAGATAGCTACCAACCGTTTCTCGATGTGTTCGAGCGATTCGAGTCGTTACGAATCGCCCTGCATACAAGCGGGTCGTTAATCGAATGGCTCGATGTCCACCACCCAGAGTATCTCGATCGCCTTGCCGAACTGGTCGCCGCGGGCCGAATCGAAATCATTGGCGGTGCTTTCTACGAGCCGATTCTCACCATGCTTCCCCGTCACGATCGACAGGGACAAATTCGCGCCTACACAAGGTGGCTCGAAAACCGGTTGGGAGCGTCGATTCGTGGGATGTGGATTCCTGAACGGGTGTGGGAACAATCGCTGGTGTCTGACGTGGCAGCCGCGGGCATCGAATACACGGCACTGGACGACTTCCACTTCAAGAACGCAGGGCTCGTTGATGACCAACTACACGGCTACTTCCTGACCGAAGACGAAGGTCATCTGCTGAAGGTCCTTCCCGGCAGCGAGCAACTCCGCTATTTGATCCCCTTCGCCGATCCCCACCAGTCGATCGACTACCTCCGAGAAGTTGCCGCCAAGAACCCACATGCGGTGGTGATGTTCGCCGACGATGGTGAGAAATTTGGCACTTGGCCAGGGACCCATGAGCATGTCTACAACAATGGCTGGCTGGAACAGTTCTTGGGGGCCTTGGTCGAGAACCAGAACTGGATTCACACCTGCACCCCGGCGGAAATCGTCGATAGCGTCCCCCCGATAGACAAGATTTATCTGCCCGACAGTAGCTATCGCGAGATGACCGAATGGGCGCTGCCAGTTCAGCGTCAGGTCGAACTCGAACGATTGACACACAGCTTCAAAGATCTTCCCGGCTGGTCGGAACTGCGTGGGTTTATTCGTGGTGGCGTGTGGCGCAACTTCAAAGTGAAGTATCCCGAAACCGACGAGATGTATACCC
>Ga0114931_10011181_pt1 | contig 10633 bp, 8 predicted proteins | sample 2SBtaG_FD_89579 | JGI IMG/M metagenome (GOLD analysis project Ga0114931, IMG submission 89579) | Deep subsurface microbial communities from Kolumbo volcano to uncover new lineages of life (NeLLi) - 2SBTROV14_V59a metaG | ecosystem: Environmental > Aquatic > Marine > Volcanic | place: Kolumbo...
AGTTTTCCAGTCTTCAGGATTGGGAGAAAAGCATGATTATCTCTTCACTGCAACGCATTGAACAAATGATGAATGCTCAACATATTGACGCGTCACCTGTGCTTGACGTTGGGACTTTGGATAAGCAAAGTATAGCCACTGAAAATTCTGATGATGTCTATAAAAAAGACAATCATTGATGTAAATATTCAGAGGCCCTCTCAATATCTCCTTCGCCCTTCGGGAGAAGGCTGGGATGAGGGTATCAAATAACGGGGGCTCTGAATATATACATTTTGTGAGCACTATGATGTTGTGTTTTCTTGATTACAAAATGTAAGTTATAAACGATGTTTGCAAGCTGTTTGCAAATAATGTGGGGTCATTCTCATTTAATGTGAGTCGAAGGTGTCAGATATGTAATTATTCAGAAACCCTCTCAATATCCCCTTCCCCCCCCCCCGGGAGAAGGCTGGGATGAGGGTATCAAATAGCAGGGGACTCTGAATATTTACTCAGATATTTGTAAATAATCTGGGCTGAAAAACCCAATGTTTGCAGGTTCTATGGATTATGTTTACAAGCTGCTACAGTTACCGATGTGATTTTATGCGTCCCTGTTGTACCTTGGTCGTGTTTTTCTTGCCACTATTTGTGGTCTTCGGCCTGCGATGCCCGGCCGGGTTCTTGACACGAGGTTTTCTCTTTTGGTGTCTGCTGTGCCTGACATGCTCCGAGGGTGACGGTGTCGATAGGGAAAAGCCGGCTTCGAAGCCTGGTTCCACGGCTCGGGGAATCTGCCGCCCCAACAGTTTTTCAATCGCTGCCAATTGCTTGATTTCTTCCAGGCTTACCAGGGACAGGGCTTCTCCCTGCATGCCGGCCCGGCCGGTTCTGCCGATGCGGTGGATATAATCTTCCGGAACAGACGGCAAATCGAAGTTGACTACATGCGGCAATTGATCGATATCGAGGCCGCGCGCGGCGATATCGGTGGCCACCAGGACCGCAATGGAGCCATCCTTGAAAAAACTCAGCGCCCTGGTGCGGGCATTCTGACTCTTATTGCCATGCAGCGCAGCGCTGCGTATGCCATCGCGCTGCAGCTGTCTGCTCAACCTGTCAGCACCATGTTTGGTCCGTACGAATACCAGAACCTGCCGCCAGTTGCCGGAACCGACCAGAAATGATAGCAGTTCACGCTTCTGTTCTCTCGCCACGGCATAGACCACCTGGGTGACCGCTTCAGCCGGCGTGTTGTGTCTGGCGACGGCGATTTCCACCGGATCATTGAGAAACTGTCCCGCCATCGCCTTGATTTCGTCGGAAAAGGTTGCCGAAAACAACAAGTTCTGACGCTGCCTGGGAAGTTTCGTGATAATCCTGCGAATATCGGGGATGAAGCCCATATCGAGCATGCGGTCGGCTTCATCCAGGACAAAAATTTCCACCTGCGATAAATCGACAATTTTCTGCCCGACCAGGTCCAGCAGCCTGCCGGGTGTTGCCACCAGAATATCCACACCTTTGCGCAATCTTTTTATTTGCGGATTGATGTTGACGCCGCCAAACACCACATAGGCTTGCAGGGATAGATGCCTGCCATAGACTTCCACGCTTTCATAGACCTGTGCGGCCAGTTCACGGGTAGGCGTCAGGATCAGCGTCCGGATTGCATGGGGCTTCTGGTGGCTGGCCTGGGTTTCCGTCAGACGCTGCAGCATTGGCAGTGTGAAGCCGGCGGTCTTGCCGGTACCCGTTTGTGCGCCTGCCAGCACGTCCTGGCCTTTCAGTATGACTGGAATCGCCTGTTGTTGAATCGGTGTGGGAGTTTCGTAACCCTGTTCGGACAAGGCGCAAAGAAGTTCGGGGCTTAGACCGAGTTGAGAAAATGACATAAATACCTGTGAGAAAAGAAACGACTGATCCTGCCGCAATCAGGCCGCAGCTGCTCAGTAAATATTCAGAGCCCCTGTGATTTTATACCCTCATCCCAGCCTTCTCCCTGCGGGCGAAGGAGATATTGAGAGGGCCTCTGAATATTTACGCTGCTCATGTGCAGGAGTGAAGATAAAGCATGGTGAAAAACATGGGCATCAAAACGCGAGCACAATCTGCGCTGCTGGTCATTGGGCAGGCGTTTGGATTGTTGAATTTGGATTGGCTGTTATAAGGTAGCTATTATAGCAAGGTAATCCGGTCGGGGTTCAAACAGTTGCTGATTTTTTTAGCCGGCTAATATTTCAAAACGGCTTGCAAGAAGGTAATTATCAGGACAGATCGGGTTGCGGATGACCTGTTTCAAGGATCAGGATTTCGTCACCGATGCGCAATTTGCCAGGGTTGTCATGGATGGCGTTCTGCCCGAAATACACCTTGCTGCCCAGTTTTCGAAAACGGCTCAAGGTTTTCAGTGGCTCTTTGCCATAGCGGGCGGTTTTCGCATCGACGGTCGTTACCGGGCATCTGCCACTGGGTTTGGGCAGCCTGAAAGTAATATCGGCAACGCTGATGCGGCGCCAGGTGTCTTCTGTAAAACTGTCGCAGCCGGTGATCACCAGATTGGGTCGGAAACGGCTCATGGGCAATGGTGCCGGCATTTTCTGGTTCAGTGCCGCCAGTGAATTCTCGGAAATGATCAGAAATGGGAAGCCGTCGCTGAAATTGGTTTTGTCAGCGGGACGGGCAAATTTCTGATCAACCTGCCGAACTGTCTCGTCGGCCTGATAAACCAGATGGCAGGGCGTATGCAGGAAATCGCTCAACCACTGATCGACCTGCTCAGAGACCAGCGTGGCAGGGCAGCTGTCTTTCCAGATGGAAGTGGTTATCACCGGGCCCTGTTCCTGGGTCAATGGAAAGCTAATGCTTCCCATGCCCGGGGCGCTCAACTGCAGTGCGTCAGCAAGGATCCTCGTCTTGACCTTGACCATCAGCGGAAGCCGGCGCTGGCTGAGAAACTCATGCTGCTGATCCACGACCATCCATTTACGATCCAGTTTCAGACCTTTGCCATCGACTTCCCAGGCATCCACTGCGATGCCGGAAAAGGATTTGACGGGATAGATATAAATGGCGCTCAAAGTGATTGCGGTCATGATAGTTCAATTGCGGTGTAGTGTCTGTAGCAGCATATGATTCGCATCGATACCTGCGCTTTATGTTTATGGAGTGCATTTTAGCAGGACCCGTCCAGTGTCGAACAGGATGCATAAAAATATTGGTTCAAGGCATGAGTATAATGATTTTATTGGATCTGGCGGCGAGAGTCCGTCCAGCCTGCGGCAAACATCAAGATCCCTCCTGTCGTCGGGATGACAGGTGGTTTGTCGGGATGACAGGTGGTTTGTCGGGATGACTGGGTGCTTTTCGATTCGACCATGTAATACCTGTCATTTCGACCAGCGGGAGAAATCTTTGCCGCCGCAACGACGAATCTCGTTTCAGGATACCGCACGGCACCTTGAATGACAGATCGCTGAATAACAAAGCGGGAGGGGGCAGGCAAGATCCCTCCTGTCGTCGGGATGACAGGTGATTTGTCGGGATGACTGAAGGTTTAATGACCTGCCTGTCATTTGTAAACCAGATCTGTCTGGGTGTCCAGCAAGTAATCACCAAGATCGCTATTGAATTGCTTGAATTCAATGCCATAAGTGGCTTCCGATGCGGAAATTCGATGAATAATTTTTCCCTCGATGGCAAAGTGCATTCCCGTGTCAAAAACCAGGTGTAAGATGACTTTGGCATTGATCCTGAGCTTCTTGCTGGTTGCAAGAAATGCCCCTTTCGTACTAATATCGAGTAATTTGCTGGCAACTGACTGATTTTTACCAAACAACCTGACTTTTTCCAGGGTTGTATCGATATCTTCCCGAACATAGCGGACCACTTTTCTCCGGTTGTTTACAGGAATGTCCAGATTTATCAGGGTGAAAAAATCGTCTTCATCCATTTCCAAGGTAATTGACTCTGTCATGGCGTATGATCGTTAAGTTGTTGCTCATGGATGTGTGTTTATAGCCTCTAATTATTTAATACTATCTGCTTATTGCAATAATTCAATGCTTAAATTTTCTGATTTTCCTGTTTTTGCCTTTCCAGGGCTGCTTCTGGCTGGCTTGCTGCTGGCGGGTTTTTCCGGGCTGTGTTTTGCCGGGCACCTGGAAATCGATATCGCTTATTTCACACAGCAGAAAAAACTGCCGCCGCCTCTCTCCAATCTGGAACCATACATTGCCGACAAAGGCATACAGGGCGCGCAGCTGGCCATCAGGGACAACAACACCACGGGACAATTCACCGATCAGAAATTTCACCTGCATGAAGTGTTTGTGCCAATCGATGGCGATGTCATGGTATCTTTCAAAAAACTGCTGACAGATGGCTATCAACTGATTATTGTCAATCTGGATAGTGATCAACTCAGGCAGATCGCTGTTATGCCGGAAGCACGACAGGTGCTGCTGTTTGACATCGCGACCCGGGACGACCAACTGCGCCAGTCAGCCTGTTTCGCCAATGTTCTGTATTTGCCGCCCAGCCGGGCGATGCGCGCCGACGCCCTGGCGCAATACATGCTAAAAAAACGCTGGCGGGACTGGTTCCTGGTGATTGGCCCGGACCAGCAGGACAGGCTTTATGCCGCAGCGGTGAAACGCTCGGCAAAACGTTATGGCATGAAGATCGTCGCCGAGAAAACCTGGCAGCATAGCTATGATGCCAGGCGCACGGCACAGTCCGATGTGCCGGTATTTACCCAGGGAGTGGATTATGATGTGCTGGTGGTGGCCGACGAAAAAGGCCTGTTTGGGGAATATTTGAGTTATCGCACCTGGAAGCCGCGGCTTGTCATCGGCACCCAGGGACTGGTTGCCACATCCTGGCACAGGGCCCATGAACAATGGGGAGCGGTACAGATCCAGAACCGCTTCAAGGAACAGGCGGGACGCTGGATGGAGGAAGAGGATTATTCCGCCTATCTGGCTGTCAGGAGCATTGGTGAAGCCGCAACCAGAAGCCATGCCAATGACAGCGCTGCGATCAGGAAATATATTTTCAGCAGCGATTTTGCGCTGCAGGGATACAAGGGAAGGCCGCTGACCTACAGGCCGTGGAATGGCCAGTTGCGCCAGCCGGTATTGCTGGCTGCGCCCCGTTCCATCGTCAGCGTCGCACCGCTGGAAGGTTTTTTACACCCCAGGAACGAACTGGACAGCCTGGGTTTCGATCAATCAGAAACGACATGCCAATCCAATGAGGAATCGATAAAATGAATCACTACTTGAAGTGTTTGCTGGTCTTGGTTTTTTGCAGCACCGCTGCAACAGCGGAAACGGTTTTCGTGACACTGGAAAAGGACAATGCCCTGGCGGTGGTCGACCCGATTGCCGGAAAACTGCTGCAGACCGTCAGTATCGGCCAGCGGCCAAGAGGGATCGTACTGAGCAAAGACAACAAATATCTGTACATTGCCACCAGTGATGACGACAGCATCGAGATCATCGATGCCGAAACCTTTGCCAGAATTGGCAAGTTGCCTTCCGGTGAAGATCCGGAAACCTTCGCGCTCAATCCGGCGGGAAAACTGCTGTTTGTTTCAAACGAGGATGACAATCAGCTGTCGGTTGTCGATATCGCCAAAAAAAAACTGCTCAAGACCATTCCGGTGGGCGTCGAGCCGGAGGGGGTTGCCGTTAGTCCGGATAATCACTGGATCGTCTGTGCCTCGGAAACCACCAACATGATTCACTGGATTGCGTCCGGCAGCCTGGAGATTACCGGCAATACCCTGGTCGATCCACGTCCAAGGGCGGCTGCATTCACGGCAGACAGCAGGCAGCTGTGGGTGACATCGGAAATTGCCGGCACGTTGATGATTCTTGATGTCGATAACAGGCAGATCAGCAAAAGAATTCATTTCCAGGTGCCGGGGCTGACGCCGGACAGGATACAGCCGGTCGGTGTGGTGATCGACAGGGAAAGGCGCTGGGGTTATGTCGCACTGGGTCCGGCTAACCGGGTCGCGGTGATCGATGCGCAAACCCTGGAAGTGGAAAAATATCTGCTGGTGGGCCAGCGTGTCTGGAATCTGGCATTTTCACCGGACCAGACCCGCCTGTATACCACCAATGGCGTCAGCAATGACATCTCCATCATCGACCTCAAGGAACAGGTAGTGACAAAATCCCTGAAAGTGGGTCGCTATCCCTGGGGAGTCGTCGCCAGACCATGAATTTCGTGACGGCACTGAAAATCACAGATCTGAGCTTTTCCTATGGCAGCAAAAAAGCGCTGGACCAGGTAGGTTTTTCCATCGACCAGGGACAATGCACCATCCTGCTGGGACCCAATGGCGCGGGAAAAACCACTTTGTTTGCGTTGATCACCCGTCTCTATGACAGTCGCAGCGGAACCATCGAACTGTGCGGATTCGATATAAAAAAACAGACCCGGCAGGCCTTGGCAAAACTGGGGGTGGTTTTTCAGCAGACCACATTGGACCTGGATTTGACGGTGTTGCAGAATCTCAGATATCACTGTGCGCTGCATGGCATGAGCAGAAAGCTGGCCAATAGCCGTATCCGGGAGGAACTGGAGCGCCTGAATATGTTTGAACGGCGCTTCGAAAGAATCCGCCAGCTGAATGGCGGGCATCGCCGCCGCGTGGAAATTGCCCGGGCCCTGTTGCATCGGCCGGCAATCCTGCTGCTCGACGAGCCGACCGTCGGGCTGGATGTACCCAGCCGCAAGGCCATCGTCGAACATGTGCATCAATTGGCTTTGCAGAACGATATGGCAGTATTATGGGCAAGCCATCTGATCGATGAAATCTATCCCAGCGATCACCTGATTATCCTGCATCAGGGCTCGATACGGGCGAAAGGGAAGGTCGACGAGGTATTGGCGGCGACGCATAGCGAATCCATAGATGCCGCTTTTCACAAACTGACCCGGGGAGCGCCGGAATGAACGTGATATTGCACTACTGGCGGGCCATGTGGGGCGTGATCAGCCGGGAACTGTGGCGTTTTTTCCGGCAACGGGAACGCTTTGTGGCGGCGCTGGTCAGGCCGTTGATCTGGCTGTTCGTGTTTGCCGCGGGATTCCGGGCGGCGCTGGGCATCGCCATCACACCGCCCTATGAGACTTACATTCTCTACGAGGTCTATATCACTCCGGGCCTGATTGGCATGATCCAGCTGTTCAACGGCATGCAAAGCTCGCTGTCGATGGTCTATGACCGGGAAATGGGCAGTATGCGCATTCTGCTGGTCAGTCCCCTGCCGCGCTGGTTTTTGCTGATCAGCAAACTTTTGGCGGGGACGGCAGTGTCGATTCTGCAGGTGTATGTCTTTCTGCTGATCGCCTGGTTCTATGAAATTCGACCACCCTGGGAGGGTTACCTGTGGGTGCTGCCGGCCTTGATTCTGTCGGGCATGATGCTGGGTGCTTTGGGGTTGCTGTTGTCATCATTCATCAAACAGCTGGAAAATTTTGCCGGGGTAATGAATTTCGTCATCTTCCCGATGTTTTTCACTTCCACCGCGTTGTATCCGCTTTGGAAAATACAGGAATCCAGCGAACTGCTGTACACACTGGCACAGTACAATCCTTTTTCCCAGGCCGTTGAGCTGATTCGCTTTGCGCTCTACGGGCAATTCAACCAGTTTGCGTTTTTGTATACCGCAGCCGCTTTTCTGCTGTTTATGCTGGCGGCCATCATCGGCTACAATCCTGCCAAGGGGATGATGAAGCGCAAGGGAGGGGCCTGAATCATAGAACCTGTTCAAGATCTACTGCGCCACTGCCATTTGTGCTTGGGCGGTGCTCGAAATCCTCATTTACAACCTGTAAACTCCGGTTTCTGCGCTCCGTCCGCACACAACTGCCAGCGGCTCGTAACGATCTTGAACAGGTTCTAAGGAACGTTTTGTTGCATTTCATATGCCGTTAATTCAGCGAGAATATATTCAGTGTTTTCCGGTTGAACAGCAGGATTTGCAAAGCTTGTGCGCTGGCAAATCGCGCAGGAAACCAGCATTTTCACCAAATTAGTATAGAATTATGTTGATGGCCTGATTAATTGAAAGAGGCCGGGTGAATGCTGATGTGCCACGGATGGATCGCAGAAAAATGCCGGCTTTTTTATTAATCTACAATTTTAGGAGAGGCAACATGTCCTACTCGAAAGATATTACCCAGGTGATTGGCAATACTGAATTGGTTCGCCTGCAGCATATTCCGGAACAGGGGTCTGCAGAGGTGCTGGTAAAACTCGAATCCGGCAATCCAGGCGGATCGGTAAAGGACCGCATTGGTTTGGCGATGGTTCTGGCCGCGGAAAAATCCGGGGAATTACAGCCCGGTGGCGTCATCGTGGAACCCACCTCCGGCAATACCGGAATCGCCTTGGCGATGGTGGCATCAGCCCGCGGCTATCGCTGCATACTGACCATGCCGGAAACCATGTCCGTGGAAAGAAGGCATCTGCTGTCATTGTTTGGCGCCGAGATCGTGCTGACCCCTGGTCCTGAAGCGATGTCCGGAGCCATCAGCAGGGCCCGGGAGATAGCGGCTAAGACCGAGGGTGCATTCATGCCCCAGCAATTTGACAATCCGGCCAATCCGGAAATTCACAGAAAAACCACGGCGCAGGAAATCTGGTCGGGTACCGACGGTGCGCTGGATGCATTTGTCTGCGGCGTCGGTACCGGTGGCACCATCACCGGTGTCGCCGATGTCATCAAAAAAAGAAAGTCCGATTTTCAGGTAATCGCCGTCGAGCCGGAAGAATCCCCGGTCATTTCCGGGGGAACGCACAGTCCCCATAAGATTCAAGGCATTGGCGCCGGATTCATACCCAATAATCTGGATGTCGATTTGCTGGATGCTGTCGAAAAAGTCAGTACCGAAGAGGCGTTCTCCTTCAGGAAGAGATTGGCGAAGGAAGAGGGCATACTCGCCGGTATTTCCTCCGGCGCGAGTATTTGTGCCGCATTGAGAATTGCCAAAAAGCTTGGTTCTGGAAAAATGGTGGTCACTGTCGTTCATGATACCGGTGAGCGCTATTTGAGCATGGATTAATCATCTGGGCACAGGGTTTCGACTAAATTTTATTTGGGGAAAATGTGAAAAACTCTTTTTTTCTGGTCATTCCAACCCAGCACAAGAAACCTGATCAAGAAAAAGCATTTGAAGAAAGGGCATTGCAGCAATGGATTCAGGAATTGCCAACGGCAAATCCCGGCCTGTCGACGCGACTGTTGCATGACCTGATCAAAGAGTTCAACAATCTCCGGATGGAACCGCAAAAACGCCTGGAAGCCCTGGAATCATTGCGCTCGAGTTTTTTGATCATTGAGGATTATTTACGCAGCAGGCTGATCAAATCCGGCTTTCCAAAGGGACAGAACGAACAAAAAATATTTCAGGTTCTGGCCACCATTGAAAGAGAATTTGCCATCGGCTATTGGGTGGTTGCCCGGGAGTTGACCAGGAGATCCATCAGCTGGTTGAAGGGCAAGCATACCGCCCTGGCAATCCAGCGCGTCATGAAATCCCTGAGCAACATCATATTGACCCATTACCTGATGGGGCGCGCTGTTCCTGAATGGGTATGGATGGATCTGCATTCCCTGTATAAGCTGAGTGTCAAGATCAAAAAAGAATCCAACAAGGTGCAGGATGACACCTGCGCGTTTGGCAGCAGCACTACCATTCTCGACACTTACAAGCATATTCTGCTGTTGAGCCTTGCCGAACCGGCAGGTCTGATGCAAAAGGAAATGCAGCAGGTGTACTGGTTTATTGAACGTATCTGCTCGTACGTCCTTCTGGAAGACAAGCCGGTGCCCATACAAACGAAACAATGCCTGATTCTGATTGATGAAGACAGAATGCCATTCTGGTCCGATGCCGCCAATGAGGATCAATCGGATTCCGATGTTTTCTATATTAACTTTTCCACATTACACAAGGCATTGAATCAACCCAATAAATTCATCAACGACAACCATGCCAGGTTCAGTTCTATCTTTGTCATCAAGGACAACCTCAATAAGCTGCCGCCGGAATTGATTCATTATCTGGATTCCAGGTGGTCGGGAATCTATGTCCAGGGGATGCCTTTGTTCATGGACCGTCTGGACAGGCTCATCGCCATTGGCCTGAATGCCATCTATGACTTCCAGAACCCACTGTCGCCGCCAAATGAATCGAGCGTCGAATATCTTGCCGAATCATCTTCGGAAAGGTCCCTGTCCTGTGAATTTCCTGACTACGATATGCTGTCAATCGGCAGCCTGGTCAGCTACCGGAAAACGGATATGCCCAAGCACATGCGTTCTCTCGGTGTAGTGAATAAAATTGTCATCGGTCGGGAAGAGCGCAGGCTGGCATTCGAACTGCAGGCAATCTGCCACCAGTCGCATCCGGTGACCTTCACCCAGTTGCATGCCGAACAGGATGAAGAAAGGCAGAAGGCGCTGCTCTATGCGCTGAAGGAAGATGGTGAAGAAAAGAGCTACATCATCATGGAATCCTTCCTGATCAAAAATGGTGATGTCATACGTTTGTATATGAATGAGCAGAATTTTCCCATTCTGCTGGTAGAGAGAAAAAATGTCGGTCTGGGTTATTGGCAGTTTCACTG
>Ga0114931_10011182_pt1 | contig 10633 bp, 8 predicted proteins | sample 2SBtaG_FD_89579 | JGI IMG/M metagenome (GOLD analysis project Ga0114931, IMG submission 89579) | Deep subsurface microbial communities from Kolumbo volcano to uncover new lineages of life (NeLLi) - 2SBTROV14_V59a metaG | ecosystem: Environmental > Aquatic > Marine > Volcanic | place: Kolumbo...
AAGTGGGCCTTCTCCGAGGCCGCTCTCCTCCTGCTCCGGGAATCAGCCGGGGTGAAGCGCTAGGTGGAACGACTCACGAACCGCCACGGCAAGGGGAAGGCACTCGGTATACTCAGCCACAAACTGGGGCGGTGCGTCTATTACATGCTGCGACGAGGTCAATATTTTGACGAAGCGGTGTTTCTGAAAACGAGTTAGGAGCGCCTCCGGTTACACCGGGCCGGGTGCTGAGCTCGGCGTATAACGAGCGGCAGTTACGTTGCGGAGGGATGAAAACCCCACGTGCGTTGCACAGTGACGCTGGGACGCTACCGCGGACACCCCCGCGCTGGCGCAGCCTGGCTTTCTAACGGCCGCTGCGCCACTGACCCGCCCGCGTTGATTGGACAGCACATCAGGCCCGTCCAGTTTACAAAACGACTTTGGTTACTGAGGTAGCCATCAGCGGCGTTGCTGCTGCCCGGAAACGGGATGCATAACGGGACAGCGAGGCCGTGCGGCCTACGCTGAGCACGACGGCAGAAGAACCCGGCCGAGTCAGCCAACGTGATGTTTTCTAGTGGCGCGCCGGGGCGAAGACCCCGGTGCCAGGCTGCACGAACAACGCAGCTTGAAGACCCTCAAAAGGTGTTGGGTACAGCGCCCTGCAGTGGCGCAAAACCTGAGGAGAAGACACGCTCAGCAGCGAGCCGATGCAAACTTGGGAGCCAACGGGAAACCGAGAATCTTTTTTTCGGCCAGAGACCGTTTTGCCCTTGACAAAGAGAGGCCATAAAGGTGTTATACTGCACTCTTCATCATCTCAGTGAGAATCCAGCACCAGAAATATTTACGTCCGTGGGGATGATTGAAATCGAATGATCTCTGGTCGCCTCATTGTGAACGAAGAGCTCAAGAGCGGTTCCGGTGCTTCTTGGTTCATGAGAAGGACCGAAGTGAATTGACTTTAAAGGAAATGTCCGACTGGGACCATCGAAAAAATGAACCTCCCGGAATGGGATCAAAGAGTCATTCCTTTCGCGAAAACGTAACAAATCTGGATCCAGGCGCGCTTCGGTGATTTTCACGAGTCGCCATTCGTTCTCTTCCTGAAAAGCTTCATGCTTGAAGCACATCACCATATCAAGAAGGGTGTTGCCACATTGCATCGCCAAATAACTTCCTGCCAATTGGCGCTCCATGCCGCCTTCTTCCCATTTGTCCATTTCGGCTTTCACAGCAGTTAGAATCGTTCTCAGGTAGTTGCCAACAAGTTCTTTTTGTTTGTCACGTTGATAGATGACACGACGAAGAAATATCTGCCTAGTATTGAACGGCTCTACAGGTCGGGCTGTGGACTCAACCAGATCGGTGAAGTGAAATCCAAGGCAATACCCTCCGCCATTACTGCCGTATGCTCTCCATTGACTAAGAAGACTTCCAGAGACACAAAAACACGCGATAAACGGATGGTGAAACAGTTCGCCAAAATTCGTGACCTGCATTTTGAGTGTATTTAGGAAACGAATCGATTCATCTGAATCAGCTTCAGCACTTACCTCACTCATAACCTCTTCGACAAGCTCTTTTCCATACTGAATCTCAAGAGGATCATTCGTGGCGAATGCATGAGTACATCTCAACGATCGAGAACCAATAATTCCCTTAAGCCCATCCAGGTTCGTGTAGTGAAATAATTCGAGGGGGTCGTCGGCAGAATGTTCATTTAACCAAATGTCACCGACGTACTCATCGATGGCCTGCTGAACCGAGTGGCTGGGTCGCTGAGAACTAAATAGTAAAAATGCTTGAGCGTTGGGCACGAATCACCTAATTCAATAATTGACTAGAAAGAGTGCAGTATAACTAATGATTCTCTGGAATGCTTCCGCAGAACACACGGCATGACACCCAGCCCACCCCCCTGTTTTTCATTGACTTCACTGAAATGGTTGCGTATTATCTGGATACATTTCTCATATAGTACATTATCCCGGAACGCTTCCCTGTAAAACGCCGGCTGTTCCCTTCCCATGTGCCGGTGCGATAGTGATAGAGTATGCCAAATACGAGGCAAAACAGCAAGCTCCTCGATGCGGTTCGCACGGCTTGCCGTCTGCGCCACCTCAGCTTACGAACCGAGCAGGCCTACCTTCGCTGGACCGTCCGTTTTGTACGCTTCCATGGCCTCCGGCACCCCCGCACCCTCAGCGCGGCCGACGTGCGCGCCTTTCTGAGCCACCTGGCTGTCGAGAAGAACGTGGCCGCTTCCACCCAAAACCAGGCCCTCTCGGCACTGCTGTTCCTCTATAAGCAGGTTCTCGTACAAGAACTTGGTGATCTCGGTGAGGTAGTTCGTGCCCGTCGGCCAAAGCGTTTGCCCGTCGTACTCACCCGCGCGGAGGTGCACGCTGTCCTGGCACAGATGCGCGGTACGCCGCTCCTGATCGCCGGCCTCCTCTACGGCGCGGGTCTACGCCTGATGGAAGGACTCCGGCAGCGCGTGAAAGACCTCGACTTTGCACAACACCCGTTGATCGTGCGTGACGGGAAAGGGGCGCACGATCGAATCACCATGTTGCCCGAACGGCTGACCGTTCCCCTCAGCCGGCAACTGAAACACGTCAAACTGATCCACGATGCTGACCTCGACCAGGTCTACGGAGCGGTCTACCTGCCCTATGCCCTGACCCGCAAATATACCCATGCAGCGACATCGTGGGCCTGGCAATACGTCTTTCCGGGGTCGGTGCGCTCCATCGATCCGCGCAGTGGACAGGAACGGCGGCACCACCGCTCCGAGAGTACCGTGCAAAAGGCGATCAAGACGGCCGTACGTCGGACCCATATAGCCAAACCCGCCACGTGCCATACGCTCCGCCATAGCTTTGCTACCCACCTTCTCGAGGATGGGTATGACATCCGAACCGTCCAGGCACTCCTCGGCCACAAGGACGTCCGCACAACGATGATCTACACGCATGTCATGGGCCGGGGCACAACGGTCCGCAGCCCGCTCGACGGCGTGGTTTGATGAAGTATTATGGCTTATACAGGCAATTCATCCTGGCTCGGCACCCCTTCGAAATTCTAAGTTCACTATTCGAAACTCCCTATTCAACTCGCTCCACCCGCATCAGGATGTCAAACGTAGCGAGGTTTGCGTCCCTCCGTCCTCTTATTCCACCGGCCATTCCACGACGCAATCCGTCCACGGCCCAACGGACGGTGTAACCAACTGTGGGTTAAGAGACATCATCTGATCAGCACCATTTTGCGAACTTGAACCTTTCGCCCTGCTTGAAAACGATAAAAATAGATTCCGGAACTCACGTGTCTGTTACCTGAATCTCTGCCGTCCCAAATAACAGAATTCAGACCGGTGGTTTGTCTTTCGTTAACCAGCGTGCGAACCTCCTGCCCGATAACATTAAATACCTTCAATGACACCCACTGCGATTCCGGTAAGTCGTACGCGATCGTCGTATTCGGATTAAAAGGGTTGGGGTAATTCTGGTTAAGCACGAAGCCATCCGGGATTCGCGAAAACGGTACCTCGCTGCCCAAAACAATGCTGCTGTTGGTCGTACTTAGAATCGTTCCCTTGTCACCGACGATAATACCGTTGTCGGCATCTAGAAAAAATACATTTTCCAAATCATATACAGTTGGTGGTGGTAACTGGCTCCAGGTCATACCTCCATCTGTTGTTTGCACAATGAGGCCATCGACTCCTACTGCAATTGCCGTGTTAGGCGCGGTGATGGCAACCCCGGTAAGGGTCTCTGATGTATTGCTTTCTTGCATTGTCCAGTCTTGTCCGCCATTCTCCGTGTAAATGATAGCGCCGGAACTACCGACCGCATATCCGATGTCCGGCGAGGAGAAAAAGACGGAAAAGAGGGCTGAGCTACTGCTCGTTTGCGGCAGCCAGTTCGTGCCTCCATCCACCGTATGGAGGACATTGCCGGCCAAGCCGACGATCGTTCCGTGGTCCGCATCGCTAAAGAAGACATCAGAGAGGCTGCTTGTTGTGCCACTGGTTTGCGGGTTCCAGCTAATGCCGCCGTCTGTGGTGTTAATAATTGTACCGTCCGTTCCAACTGCCCAACCGGAATCAGTGCCGACAAATGATATGCTGTTAAGGGTTGAGGTCGTGCCGCTGGTCAGCGTCTCCCAGTTGGCACCGCCATCGGTAGTAAGCAGCACCCTTCCACTATCCCCGGCGACGAATCCCGTTTCCGGGGACGTGAAGTAAACATCATACAGCCAACCGCTCGTTCCACCGTCCTGGAGAGACCAGTTTGCCCCGTTGTCCGTGGAGTGGGCGATAAGTCCGTTGCTTCCGACTGCGGTCGCTGAATGATCGGCACTCAGATAAACGGCTTCAAATAATTCGGTGTTCGTGACTTTATCAACCTGGTTGTTCCAATTCACACCACCGTCGTCGGTATGATAAATAAGCGTCCCCTCACCGGTGTTGCCGCCGACCACGATGCCCTGTCCGCCCGTGGTAAAGGATGCGTCATTAAACGGCCCGGCGGTAATCCCTAACTGGGTACTCCAGGTTTGCCCGGCGTCGGTCGTCTGCATGACTGTCCCCAGGTCCGCGACGATCCAGCCATTGTTGTCATCGGGAAAACCAACCCGCGTTAGAAACTGGCTGTTTCCACTACTCACACTGCCCCAGTTTTCACCCCCGTCAGTGGTTCGGAATATGGTACCGCCCTGGCCGACTATGATCCCCGTGCCCGCATTTGTAAAGTATATCCCGGACAAAACATCCTTGGTGCCGCTGGCTTTGGGAGACCAGTTAGCCCCGCCGTCGGAGGTCTGCAGTATGGTCCCCAACGTGCCGACAATATAGCCCGTATCGTTGTCTGTATAAAAGACCGATAGCAGCTGTTGGGTTGTGCCACTATCCTGGCTGTTCCAGGTATTTCCGCCATCGGTCGTACGCCATATAACACCGTTCCAACCGACTATCGTCCCATGATCTTTGTCGCTAAAATGGACGCTAATCAGATTGTTTAATCCGCCTATATTCACGGGCATCCAGCTACCGCCCCCATCTATTGTACGCAACACCGTACTGGAATCCCCCACGATAATACCGTTACTTTCATCCACAAAATAAACGTCCCTTAGACTTTGATTCGTACCACTTTCCAATTGCGTCCAGCTAGTCCCGCCATCATCCGTGCGCAGGAGTGTACCCAGCCGACCAACAGCGAATCCCTTTTCATTGGCACTGTTGGTAAAGCCCAGGGCAAAAAGCGTATTTCCCGATGGTTGCGGATTGCTCCAATACCATCCGGCCTGAGACCAACCCATCTGAAACCAGCCGGCGGTAAGAAACATTGCGGTAAAAATAATAGTGGGCTTGAAAAATGCTTTTGCGTTCATAACGGTCTATTCCCCAAAAGTGATTTTCAATACTTCTATGAAACAATACTTCGCTGATTGATTTTCGAAATAAAACTGCCCAAAGACTCAATAAGAGTATTACACCGGGGCAATGATGACCCGCGTTGCATGCCTCACGCACATTGGAAACAACGCGAAGTCTCGGCGGCCGCGTTGAAATCTCACCAAACTCCAGGCTGACGCAGGCCGACACGACATGTCCACTCGGGGAGGCAGGAGTCTGCACCGCGCCGCCGTCTCGGTACACGAGTTGCGTTTCGGGCATGCCGGGTAGGACGACAAGAAGAATTGCACCAAATACAGACGCCTCGAAAGGGTCATCGTGAAATCATTCAACAGCGTCCGACGCCAGAGCGAATACGCCGACCACGATTGTCTGTCAGGAATACCTTCGAGTCATTGCGAACCCCTTTCATCCGCCCCCAGTGACCGACCGAATATGGGCGCCGAGGGCGACACGAAATAATGCTTTGTTGTGAGGGCATCGATGCTTTAGTCAGCCGGGCGGCTACGGCGGAAACAGATTAAGTTGCCTGAGCATCGAGACGTTGTTCCACTCCACCCAGCGTTCGGTGCTTCGGCCTGACTCAATCCGGAACATTGCCAAAAACGGGGACCTTGGCGTCTTCCCGGTCGCCGGAAAGTTACCCATGGTGCCCGTCTGCGTCCCGGAATAGGTGGCCACAACGGCGACGAGGTCCCCGTCCGTCACCATTTTCTCGAATTCGACATGCTGGTCCGGAAAGCTACCGAGCAAGACCTTTTGCAGCCGAATAATATCTTCTCGTGACGAGACCGAAGGGCTGGCCGTTGCCGCGCTGTACCGGGTGAAATCGTCGGTCATGATTCCCTTAAGCGCCTCCTTTTCCCCCGCATTGGTTGCCTCGTTGAACTTCGGCACCCGGTTCTTATTCGCGTTGAGTTTGCCGTTCGGTGACGTGGTGCATCCAACAGTCACTACGAGTAAGGTGCCCACCGCTATCGTCGCGCGTGTTTGCATTGGCTCCTTCAGCCGGTGCGTTTATAGAAGCCACAGAGGGAAGTTCACCCCTGGGTTCCAATCAGTTTCCATAAAAACGAAATGCCCCGATGCCTTTATATGAACCGGAAATTCAGGCGGCATTTTCCCGAAAATATCCTTTTCTCCAGATGTCACGGTGAAGGTGTTTTTATAGAGGCGGGGCCAGACTTTCCGCCGAAAGGAACGGCTCCCATTTCCTATATCCTCCGAAGGAATATAGACGTAGCCTGACCCCATGTCAACCGCCCGAATCGAGCGCGTGGTACGCTATCGAGCGTCGAAACATCTCTTTACTTGCGGAGCGGTGAGGCACAAAACGGAGCCTTGGTTATCACCGGGTCATCGGACCGAATGCTCCGCGTCGATCCGGATCTATGCCATAAGCGCGGCAGAGATGCAATCAGGTTCGTACGAAGGTGTTGGTGAAGGAAGGGCTGCGCCACCGCTCGTAGGGTTGGGGTCGACGGCGCACAAGCGAATCCGTGCTGACGGCACCCCTTCGAAATTCTAAGTTCACTATTCGATATTCGTCATTCTCCGACTCGTTCCACCAGCGTCAGGATGTCGTACGTGGCGACGAGTTCGTCGGTCTGATCGGTCACGTCCACGTGCCACTCTACGACGCCGTTCGGGGTCTCGTCCTCGCGCTTTTCCTTCCAGATCTTCTTCTTCACCGTGAGCTTCGCCTGTATCGTGTCGCCCGGCTTGACGGGCTTGGTGAAACGCAGGTTTTCGAGGCCGTAGTTGGCCAGCACGGGCCCCGGACGCGGATCGACGAAGAGGCCGGCGGCGGCCGAAAGGACGAAATAGCCGTGGGCCACGCGCCCCTCGAAGATGGCACTCTCGCGGGCGGCGAGTTCGTCCATGTGGGCGTAGAAATAGTCCCCGCTGACCCCGGCGAAGTTGACGATGTCGGCTTCGGTCACGGTGCGGCGGGCGGTGGTGTACGTCTCTCCGATGACGAGGTCGCCGAAGCGTTTGCGGAAGGGATGGAGGGTGGCTTCGGGCCGGGCCGCGCCGGTCATCCACTCGTTGCCGACCACCGAAAGCGTGGTGGGCGAGCCCTGAATGGCGGTGCGTTGCATGTAGTGATGGACGGCCCGGACGCCCCCCATCTCCTCGCCGCCGCCGGCGCGCCCGGGGCCGCCGTGGACGAGGTGCGGCATCGGCGAGCCGTGGCCGGTGTTCTCTTTTGCACAGTCGCGGTTGAGGATGAGCAGCCGCCCGTGGTAGGCTGCCGTGCCGAGGACGAGGTCGCGCGCCACCGTATCGTCGGCCGTCACGAGCGAGCCCACGAGGCTGCCTTTGCCGAGCTTCGCCAGCGCGATGGCGTCGTCGAGGGTGGCGTACGGCATGATCGTGTTGACCGGGCCGAACGCCTCGACGTCGTGCGGGGCACTGTGGTCGAACGGGTGGCCGCAATAGAGGAGCGTCGGCTGGAAGAACGCGCCTTTCTCGGCGTCGGCATCGACGACGGAGAAGCCGTCGCCGCCGCCGTAGACCACCTCGCCGGCCGCCGCGAGTTCGGCCACGCGCTCGCGGACCTCATCCACCTGCCCCCGGCTCACGAGCGGACCCATGCGCACGCCCTCGGCCGCCGGGTTGCCGATGGTTGCTCCGTCGAGCCGCTTCGAAAGCGCCGCCACGACCTCCTCCACCCGGTCTTCGGGCACGAACGTCCGCCGGATGGCCGTGCACCGCTGCCCCGTCTTGATCGTCATCTCGTTGCCGACTTCCTTGATGAACAGGTCGAATTCCGGCATGACGGGCGTGACGTCGGGGCCGAGCATCGAGAAGTTGAGCGAGTCGGCCTCCATGTTGAACCGCACGGATTCGTTCAGGATGGTCGGGTGCGATTTGAGCATCCGCCCGGTGACGGCGGAGCCGGTGAAGGTGACCACGTCTTGCCCCGTGAAATGGTCGAAGAGGTCGCCCGTGCCGCCGCTGATGAGCTGAAGCGCCCCTTCGGGCAGGAGGTCCGATTCGATCATCGCCCGCACCATGCGCTCGGTGACGTATGAGGTCACGGAGGCGGGCTTGACAATGGCGGGCATCCCGGCCAGAAACGTGGGGGCGAGTTTTTCGAGCATCCCCCAGCACGGGAAGTTGAAGGCGTTGATGTGGACGGCCACGCCTTCGAGCGGCACGCTGATATGGTGCCCGACGAACGTCCCCCCGCGCGAGAGCATCTCGACGTTGCCGTCGAGGAGGAAGCGCTCGTTGGGTAGTTCGCGCCGGCCTTTGCCCGAATACACGAAGAACGTCCCGATGCCGCCTTCGACGTCGATCCAGGCATCTTTTTTCGTGGCACCGCTGGCCCACGAGGCCTCGTAGAACTCGTCCTTTCGGCCCATGAGATAGAGGGCCATGGCCTTGAGCATGAGGGCGCGTTCGTGGAACGTCATCCGGCGAAGTTTCGGCCCGCCGACCTCGCGGCCGTAGCGCAGCATGGCGGCGAAGTCGAGCCCCTCGCTCGAAACTTCGGCCACGGGTTCTCCGATGACGGCGTGATATACCGGGCGCGGCGTGCCCGTCCCTGTGTGCCATTTGCCTTCGGCGAAGCTCTGTACGTTCATGATCGTGGTTTGTATTGCGTATTTCGTATTGCGTATTGCGTATTGCGTGGGGCGTGGGGGGCGTATTGCGTGGGGCGTGGGGCGTATTGCGTGGGGCGTGGGGCGTATTGCGTGGGGGGCGTTTTGCGTGGTGCAAAAGTTGGAGTTTTTATTACGGCACCTTCAGGTCCGACGGCGGGGATTCGATTTCGTAAGGTTTCGGTTCCTCAAAGACGCCGGTTTTTCTTTGCCGTGGAATGATCGTCAAGAGCATCTTGATGAAGTCTGACAACAGCCCAAACCGATCCGCAACGATGTTATCGCCAAGAATATGGCGGGCGGAATAATACCAGGTCCTGCTTTCTCTGGCCGAACCCAGTGCATACTCATAAAATCGTGCGCTATCACGACCACTCCCACGTGAATAGCCCTCGGCGATGTTGGCACCTATCGAGCCGAGCGCCCGGTAAAGTTGATCGGCGACCCGTACAGACCGTCGATCTTTCGAAAGGACCGACACATCACCCCATCCCTGATCTATGAGAAAAAGCGACAGACGATACACGTTCATACGCCATACCGGATCCTGCCGCAGCGACTCGGGCACCGTGGTTATCCACGTGTCAAAGTTCATTTCCACTTCGCCCATACACTTTCGACCCTCTGTAGGACTTTCGCTCCTTGCCCCGTCCCTCACACGTTTTTGTGAAGGTCCCAATATAGGAGGCACCCGTTCGAAAAACGACATGCCCGCAGGCGACGGACCGGCAAAGCGAATAAACACGCAATACGAAATACGAAATACGAAATACGCAATACGATCTACGCAATACGATCTACGCAATACGATCTACGCAATACGATCTACGCAATACGAAATACGATCTACGCAATACGAACTACGCAATACGCAATCCTCCCCCTACCCCCCCCCACGTCTTGTACGTCGCCGCCATCTCCGGGCGGTCTTCGGGTACTTCGCGGAGCGGCTCGCAGGGTTTTAGCGAGCGGTGTAGTTCGGCCGGGAGTTGTTGATACAGGCGCGTTCCTTCGGTCTTCCACGCCAGGCGCGCATCGCTCATGTCTTTGACGATCTTCGCCGGATTTCCCGTGACGATCTTGCGGTCGGGGATCTTCATCCCCTGCGGCACGAAGCACAGCGCGCCGACGATACACCCCGCGCCCACCACCACCTCATCCATCACCACGGCGTTCATCCCGACGAGCGTGTTGCGCCCGATGTGCGCCCCGTGGATCACCGCTCCGTGGCCGATGTGGGCCGCCTCCTCCAGCCGTACCGTGACGCCGGGGAACATGTGGAGGGTGCAATTTTCCTGCACATTGCATCCGTCCTCGATGACGATCCCGCCCCAGTCGCCGCGAATGGCAGCCCCGGGCCCGACGTACACATCCCGCCCGATGATGACATTGCCGATGACCGTGGCGTTGGGGTGAATAAAAGCGCTCTCGTGGATGACGGGGCGATAGCCTTTGAATTGGAATATGTTGGCCATGGTGATCTATGTGCGTGAGGCTGTAACGATTTTTGTGTAATTGGATTTTGGGCGGTTCATAATTCAGATCCTGATTCCCCAGTTTTTCGGTAAACGATCGGGGAAGTGGATCGCCAGTTCCTGTGCGATGCGGGGCC
>Ga0114931_10011183_pt1 | contig 10633 bp, 9 predicted proteins | sample 2SBtaG_FD_89579 | JGI IMG/M metagenome (GOLD analysis project Ga0114931, IMG submission 89579) | Deep subsurface microbial communities from Kolumbo volcano to uncover new lineages of life (NeLLi) - 2SBTROV14_V59a metaG | ecosystem: Environmental > Aquatic > Marine > Volcanic | place: Kolumbo...
AGGCCCTGTTCGCCACCGCGCTCGGCCTGGTGGCGGCGATCCCGGCGGTGGTCGCCTACAACAAGCTCTCGACCGACCTCGACCGCTATGCCGGCCGATTGGAGGCCTTCGCCGCCGAGTTCTCGGCCATCCTCTCGCGCCAGCTCGAAGACCAGGAGGCCGCCTGATGGCCGTCGTCGCCGTGCGCCGCCGCGGGCGCGAGCGCCGGACCGCCCTGATGAGCGAGATCAACGTCACCCCCTTCGTCGACGTCATGCTGGTGCTCTTGGTCGTCTTCATGGTGACGGCACCGCTTCTCACCGTCGGCGTGCCGGTCGATCTTCCCAAGACCCAGGCCCCCGAGATCACCGGCAAGGACGAGCCCCTGGCGGTGACGGTCGACGCCCAGGGCCGAATCTTCATCCAGGACACCGAGGTCGCCTTCGATCAGCTCGCGCCCAGGCTGATGGCGATCACCGAGCGCAACCCGGGCGAGCGCATCTTCATCCGCGGCGATCAGGCGATTCGCTATGGCCGGATGATGGCGGTGATGGGCGCCATCACCGACGCCGGCTTCACCGATGTCGCCCTGATCACCGAGTTGCCCAAGGAACGGACGGCGAGGTAGTGGGTGCGACGCAGTGCAGCTCTTTCGGGGCTTTTTCACGCCATGGTCGCGGTCCTCGTCTACTTCGGGGTGCCGTCGCTCACCGAGCGCGAGCCGGTGAGCGAGCGCGCCATCCCGGTGGCGGTCTATCGGGTCGCCGAGAAGACGGTGATACCGCCCGAGCCAGCGCCGCCGCCGGCACCCGCCGACGTCCCGGCGCCGCCCGAGGCCGCGCTGCTGCCGGCGCCGCCGCCCGAAGCGGCGCCGCCCCTGCCCGAGCCGGCCGAGGTGGCGCCTGCACCGCCGCCGCCCGAGCCCGCCGAGGTCAAGCCGCCCCCGCCCGAGCCCGCCAAGCGGGCGCCCGCGAAGACCAAGCCGCCGCCGCCGCCCGTGCTCGCCAAGCCGAGGCCGCCCAAGACGGTCGCGCCACCACCGCCCAAGCCGACCCCGCCCAAGCCCGTCCACAAGGCCGAGCCGACCCCACCCCCGCCCGCGCCCCCGGTGCGCAAGGCGGAGAAGGCGCCGGGCGAGCCGGCGCGCTTCGGCTCGCTGTTGAAGAACCTCGCCGCCAAGGCCGAGGCGGCACCTCCGAAGCCGCCCGCGCCGCCGGCGCCGACGCGGCCCGAGCCCCTGTCGCTGAGCGTGCTCGACGCCGTCCGCCGTCAGGTCGAGGACAACTGGAACGTCCCCATCGGCGCCCGCGACGCCGGCGACATCGCGGTCCAGATCCGCATCCTGCTCGAGCCCGACGGCACCGTGACCCGGGCCGAGGTGGTCGATCAGGCACGGCTGCGCCGGCCCGGCGAGGAATCCTTCCGGACCGTGGCCGAGAGCGCCGTGCGCGCGGTCCAGAAGGCGAGCCCGCTGAAACGCCTGCCGCCCGACAAGTACGATCAATGGCGCGAGATCACCTTCACCTTTCGCCCACCGGTGTGACCCCCCGATGCCGAGGATGACCCCGACATGACCCGATCGCCCAAGCCGTTCCGCTTTGCCGCCGTCGCTCTTCTCGGCGTCGTTCTCGGCGCCGTCGCGCCGGCCCGCGCCGAGCTCAAGATCGACATCACCCAGGGCTATGTCGAGCCCATGCCGATCGCGGTGGCGCGGCTGGTGGGGAGCGGCGAGGCGGCGCGCACCGGGCGCGAGATCGCCACCGTGGTCGCCGCCGACCTCGAGCGCTCGGGCCTCTTCCGGCCGCTCGATCCCCGCGCCTTCATCGAGGAGCCCGAAAGCATGGGGGTCCGGCCGCGGTTCGGCGATTGGCGCCAGATCAACGCCGAGGCCCTGGTCACCGGGACGGTGACGCGCGAGCCCGACGGCCGGCTCAAGGTCATCTTTCGCCTCTGGGACGTCTTCGCCGAGCAGCAGCTCACCGGCTTCATCTATCGCGCCCAGGCGGCGACCTGGCGGCGGATCGCCCACAAGATCGCCGACGAGGTCTATCGCCGGCTAACCGGCGAGCGCGGCTACTTCGACAGCCGCATCGTCTACATCGCCGAGAGCGGGCCGCCCGAGAAGCGCATCAAGCGCCTCGCCATCATGGACCAGGACGGGGCCAACAACCGCTTCCTCACCAACGGCAGGCACCTCGTGCTGACCCCGCGGTTCTCGCCGACGGCGCAGGAGATCACCTATCTCTCGTACTTCAACGGCCAGCCCCGGGTCTATATCCTCGACATCGACACCGGCCGCCAAGAGGTCGTGGGCGACTTTCCCAACATGACCTTCGCGCCGCGCTTCTCGCCCGACGGCTATACCGTCATCATGAGCCTCGCGGCCGACGGCAACTCCGACATCTACACCATGGACCTGCGGACCCGCGAGGTCCGCCGGTTGACCACCAGCCCGGCGATCGACACCTCGCCCTCGTATTCGCCCGACGGCGAGCGCGTCGTCTTCAACTCGGATCGCGGCGGCTCGCAGCAGCTTTACGTGATGAACGCCGACGGCTCGGAGGTCAAGCGCATCAGCTTCGGCAAGGGCCGCTTCGCCACCCCGGTGTGGTCGCCACGCGGCGACCTGATCGCCTTCACCAAGATCACCGGCGGCCAGTTCTATATCGGCGTCATGCGCCCCGACGGCTCGGGCGAGCGCCTGCTCGCCTCGGGTTTCCTGGTCGAGGGTCCGACCTGGGCGCCCAACGGGCGGGTCCTGATGTTCTTCCGTGAAAACCAACCGGCGGCGGGAAAGGCCGACAGGGTCCGGCTCTACTCGATCGACCTCACCGGATACAACGAGCGCGAAATCATCACCCCGACCGATGCCTCCGATCCGGCGTGGTCGCCCTTGCTTCCCTAAGAGGGCTCCAGTATAGTCCCGGCGTTTTTTTATTCTCGCCTGACCGTGGGTTACTCGGTCGCGATGCCAGCAAAAACCAAATACGGGTGCTCGCCCGTGTGTCTCAGCGTGGCGATCGACCCCATCATCACCGATCCGGAGGAGGAGAGTTCTTGATGCGGACCAAGTTGATCGGCGTACTGGCCGCGGCGGCGCTGCTCGCGGCGTGCCAGACGGCGCCCGAGGAGGCGGCCTCGACGGCCGGGGCAGGCACGGCCGCGGCCCCGCCGGCCGCGCCGGCCCAGCCGAGCGGCGTCGCCGACGCTCCGGTGACGACCGCGCCCAGCAGCGCAACCACGGTCACCGCCGTCCCGCCGCCCGAGCCGGGAACCCAGGAGGACCTGGTCGTCAACGTCGGCGATCGCGTCTTCTTCGACTTCGACCGCTCGGTCATCAAGGCCGAGGCGGCGAAGACGCTCGAGCGTCAGGCCGCCTGGCTCAAGCGCTACCCCCAGGCGACCGTGACCATCGAGGGCCACACCGACGAGCGCGGCACGCGGGAATACAACTTGGCGCTGGGAGAGCGGCGCGCGGCCGCAGTCAAGAACTTCCTGGTGTCGCTGGGGATCGACCCGGGCCGCATCTCCACCATCAGCTATGGTAAGGAGCGGCCGGCGGCGATCGGGCACAACGAGGCGGCATGGGCGCAGAACCGGCGTGCGGTGACGGTGGTCAACTGAGCTCGGGCGGGCGGGTCGCGGCGGCCCTGGGCATCGCCCTGGTGCTCGGCCTCGCGGCCCCGGCGGCGGCCCAGCAGAACCCCGACCTTCGCGCCCTCATCGAGCGCGTCGATCGCCTTCACACCGAGGTCCAGGACCTCCAGAAGATGGTGGCCCGCGGCGGCACGCCGACGGCGGTGCCAGCCCCCGCGGCGGCCCCCGCGCCGGCGCCGGGGAACGACGAGGCGACGGCGCGCGCCGCCCGTTTCGAGCTCCGTCTCGGGACCTTCGAGGAGGAGCTCAGGCGCCTCACCGGCAAGATCGAGGAAGCGAGCCACCGGGTCGATACCCTCGGCGAGCGGCTCGACCGTCTGGCTGCCGACGTCGACTTTCGCCTGAGCGCGATCGAGAAGCGGCTCGCGGCCGCCCCGCCGCCGACCGCCGCAGCGACCCCACCCGCGACCGCCGCACCGGCGGGGGCACCGGCCCCGACCGCCGCCGCCCCGGCGACCGCCGCCGCGGCAACGCCCGCGACCCCGCCGCCGCCGCGCCAGCCCGGCATCCTCGGCACCATCCCGCAGTCGGCCTTGAACCAGGGCGCCGCCGCCACACCGCCCGCGACGCCCAAGGCACCGCCGACCCCGAAGGCGACCCCGGCCCTGCCGCCGGGAACACCCGAGCAGCAGTACAAGTACGCCTACGACCTTCTGCGCCAGGCCGAGTACGACGAGGCGGCCCGCGCCCTCCAGGCCTTCATCGCCGCCCATCCTGACCACACGCTGACCGGCAACGCCTACTACTGGCTCGCCGAGACCTTTTACGTCCGCGGCGATTACGAGCAGGCGGCGGTTTACTTCGCCCGCGGTTTCGAGAAGTTTCCCAAGGGGGCCAAGGCGCCCGACAACCTGCTCAAGCTCGCACTCTCGCTGGTTCACCTGAAGCGCGAGGACGACGCCTGCGTCACCTTCAAGGAGCTCGCCGATCGCTTCCCCGACGCGCCGGCGGCGATCCAGAAGCGGGCGCGCGAGGAGAGCGGGCGCCTCGCCTGCGAGTGACGGACGGGCCCCTCGGCTAGACCTCGGCCTCGGCGACGATGGCCAGGATGTCGGCGCCGTAGCGCTCGATCTTGGCGGCGCCGATGCCGCTGATGGCGGCCAGCGCCTCGAGGCTCATCGGGCGCCGCCGGGCGATCTCGGCCAGGGTGCGGTCGTGGAAGATGACATAAGGCGGTACCTTCTGCGCCTTGGCCAGCACCATCCGCCGCTTGCGCAGGGCCTCGAACAGGGCCGCCTCGGTGTCGTCGCGCGGGCCTTCGTCGACGGCCTTGGGCGCGACGGTGCGGGCCGCGCGCTTGGCCGCCGCCGGGTCGTGGCGCAGGCGCACCGTCCGCTCGCCGCGCAGCACCGGGCGGCACTCTGGGCTCAGGCGCAGGCCGCCGTGGCCCGCCACATCGACCACCACGAGGCCGAGCGCCACCAGCTGGCGCAGAATCGAGCGCCACTCCCCCCGCGAGTGCCCGACGCCGATTCCGTAGGTGGAGAGGCGGTCATGGCCGAAGCGACGGATGCGGGCGGTGTCGCCGCCCAAGAGCACGTCGATGACGTGGGCGGCGCCGAAGCGCTGACCGGTGCGCCAGATGCACGAGAGCGCCATCCGCGCCGCCTCGGTGCCGTCGAAGTCATCGACCGGATCGAGACAGGTGTCGCAGTTGCCGCAAGCGCGGTCGCGGCGCTCGCCGAAGTATTCCAAGAGCACCTGGCGGCGGCAGCGGGTGGTCTCGCAATAGCCGATCAGGGCGTCGAGCTTCTGCGCCTCGATCCGCTTCTGGTCCTCGGGCGCGGTGGACGCGGTGATGAAGCGGCGCAGCCGGGCCACGTCCTGGATGCCATAGGTCATCCACGCCTCGGCCGGGGCGCCGTCGCGCCCGGCGCGCCCGGTCTCCTGATAGTAGGCCTCGATGCTGCGCGGCAGATCGAGGTGGGCGACGAAGCGCACGTCGGGCTTGTCGATGCCCATGCCGAAGGCGATGGTGGCCACCACGACCACGCCGTCCTCATCGAGGAAGCGCGCCTGGTGGGCGGCGCGGGTCGAGGCGTCGAGCCCAGCGTGATAGGCGAGCGCGGGGATGCCGCGGGCCGCCAGCGCCGCCTGGGTGCGCTCGACGTCGGCGCGGCTCAGGCGGTAGACGATCCCGGCCTCGCCCGGGTGCTCGCCCTCGATGAAGGCGGTGAGCTGGGCGAGCGGGCTATCCTTGGCGACCACCCGGTAGCGGATGTTGGGGCGATCGAAGCTGGCGACGAAGACGCGGGCGTCGCGCAAGCCCAGGCCGGCGACGATATCGGTCCGCGTGGCGGCGTCGGCGGTCGCCGTGAGCGCGAGGCGCGGCACCTCGGGGAAGCGCTCGCCCAGCACCTGGAGCCGCCGGTACTCGGGCCGGAAATCGTGCCCCCATTGGGAGACGCAATGGGCCTCGTCGATCGCCACCAGGGCGAGGCGCGCGCGGGCGAGCGTGTCCAGGAAGGGCTCGGTCACGGCGCGCTCGGGGGCGACATAGACGAGATCGAGATCGCCGGCGACGATCGCCCGCTCGACCGCCCGCGCCGCCGCCGGGGTCAGCGTCGAGTTGAGCACCCGGGCACGCACGCCAAGCAGATCGAGCGCCGCCACCTGGTCCTGCATCAGGGCGATCAGCGGCGAGACCACCACCGCCACCCCGGGGCGGATCAGGGCCGGGATCTGATAGCAGAGCGACTTGCCGCCGCCGGTGGGCATCACCACCAGCGCGTCGCCGCCCGCCAGCACGTGGTCGATCACCGCTTCCTGGCGGCCGCGAAAGGCGGGGTAGCCGAACACCCGCGTCAGGATATCGAGCGGGCGCGGGCTCGGGCATAATCCGGTCATGAGCCATTCTAGCGCGACGCCTGCGCCCGGGGCGACGGCGGAAACCGGCTCGGCGACCGCGCGCCCGATCGCCGGCGCCGAGTTCGCCCGGGCGATGGCGCCGCTGGGGCCGTTCGGTCGCCACCCGCGGCTCGCCGTCGCGGTCTCGGGCGGCGCCGATTCGACCGCGCTCGCGGTCCTCGCCCACGCCTGGGCGGGCGCGCGCGGCGGTGCGATCGAGGCCCTGATCGTCGACCACGGCCTGCGCCCCGAATCGGCCGCCGAGGCGGCACGGGTGGCCGGCCGCCTCGCCGGCCTCGGCATCACCGCCAGCGTGCTCCGCTGGGAAGGGCCGCGCCGGGCCACTCAGGCGGCCGCGCGCGCAGCGCGGCATCGCCTGTTGGGCGCGCGCTGCACCGAGGCCGGCATCGCCTTCCTGCTGCTCGGCCACCACCGCGACGACCAGGCCGAGACGGTGTTGATGCGGCTGGCCCGGGGCAGCGGCCTCGACGGCCTCGCCGCCATGCCGGTGCGGCGCGAGACCGCCGAGGTCGCCGTCCTGCGCCCCCTGCTGGCGGTTCCCGGGGCGCGGCTCAGGGCGACGCTGAGGGCCCGTGGGCTGGGCTGGGAAGAGGACCCCTCCAACCGCGACCCCGCCTTCGCCCGGGTGCGCCTCCGCCACCTTCTCGCCACCCTCTCCCCCGAGGGCTTGAGCGGCGCCCGCTTGGCGAGCACCGCGCAAGCGCTGGGGCGGGCGCGGGCGGCCCTCGAAGGCGACGTCCTGGCGCTGCTCGCGGCGGCGGTGCGCCTCGATCCCGCCGGCTATGCGGTCCTCGACCCGGGGCCCTGGGGGGCGGCGCCCGCGGCGGTTGCCGGCCGCGCGCTCGCCCGGGTGCTGATGTGCGTCGGTGGGCGACGCCATCCGCCACGCAGCGCCCGGCTCGACCGCCTGGTCGCCGGGCTCGCCGGCGAGGCGAGGGCGCGGACCCTCGGCGGCTGCCGCCTGATGCCCTGGCGCGGCCGCCTTCTGATCTGCCGCGAGGTGCCGCGGTCGGGCGCGGTCCAGCGGCTCGAGGGCGCGGTCCACTGGGACGGCCGCTTCGTCGTCGCCAGCGGCCGTCGCGAAGGCTCGCTGGCCGTCCGGGCGCTGGGCGCCGACGGCTGGGCGGCGCTGGTCGCGGCCCGCCCCGCGGCCCGGCGGACGCGGATTCCCTACCCGGCGCGCCTCGCGCTCCCGGCGGTCTTCGATCTTGACGGACTGTTTGCAGTTCCCCACCTAGGTTTTGTACGCGGGTGCGCGACAGCGTTGGTCACCGCGGCATTCCGGCCGCACCGCCCGCTGGGACCGCCTGTCTTTGCTTTCGTCGAGGCCCAGGGGTAAGATCGAGTGGTGAGCATTGCGGCAATGGCGCCGGCCGGAGCAGCCGGGGCCGCGAAACCGAGGGTGACCGCCTCGCGGTGCGCAGGGACGGACGAAGGAAGGTTCTCGTGAACAACTTCGGTCGCAATCTGGCGTTGTGGGTGATCATCGGCATCCTGCTGGTCGCCCTCTTCAACCTGTTCGAGGGCCCGACCGGGCGCGCGCCGCGGTCGAGCCTGGCGTTCTCGGACTTCCTCGCCGACGTCGATCAGGGGCGGGTCGCCGACGTGACCATCCAGGGCAACTCGCTCTCCGGCCACTATGCCGACGGTCGCTCGTTCAGCACCTATGCCCCCAACGACCCGACCCTGGTGAGCCGCCTCAGCGGGCGCGGGGTGCGGATCAGCGCCGCCCCCACCGAGGAGGGGGTGCCGTCGCTGTTCGGCATCCTGGTCTCGTGGTTCCCGATGCTGCTGTTGATCGCGGTCTGGATCTTCTTCATGCGCCAGATGCAGTCGGGCGGCGGCAAGGCGATGGGGTTCGGCAAGTCCCGGGCCAAGCTTCTGACCGAGAAGGTCGGCCGCGTCACCTTCGATGACGTCGCCGGGATCGACGAGGCCAAGGAGGAGCTCGAGGAGGTCGTCGAGTACCTCAAGAACCCGCACAAGTTCCAGCGCCTGGGTGGCAAGATCCCCAAGGGCGTTCTCCTGGTCGGCCCGCCGGGCACCGGCAAGACCCTGCTGGCCCGCGCCATCGCCGGCGAGGCCAACGTGCCCTTCTTCACCATCTCGGGCTCGGACTTCGTCTAGATGTTCGTCGGCGTCGGCGCCAGCCGGGTGCGCGATATGTTCGAGCAGGGCAAGAAGAATGCGCCCTGCATCATCTTCATCGACGAGATCGACGCCGTGGGGCGCCATCGCGGCGCCGGGCTCGGCGGCGGCAACGACGAGCGCGAGCAGACGCTCAACCAGCTCCTGGTCGAGATGGACGGCTTCGAGTCCAACGAGGGCGTGATCCTGATCGCGGCCACCAACCGGCCCGACGTGCTCGACCCGGCGCTGCTGCGCCCGGGCCGGTTCGACCGCCAGGTCGTGGTCCCCAACCCCGACATCCTGGGGCGCGAGAAGATCCTCAAGGTGCACATGCGCAAGGTTCCGCTGGCGCCCAATGTGGATGCGCGCATCATCGCCCGCGGCACCCCCGGCTTCTCGGGCGCCGACCTCGCCAACCTGGTCAACGAGGCGGCGCTTCTCGCCGCCCGCTTCGGCAAGCGGGTCGTCACCATGGCCGAGTTCGAGGCCGCCAAGGACAAGGTGATGATGGGGGCCGAGCGGCGCTCGATGGTGATGAGCGACGAGGAGAAGCGGCTCACCGCCTATCACGAGGGCGGCCACGCCATCGTCGCCCTGCACTCGGCGGCCTCCGACCCGATCCACAAGGCGACCATCATCCCCCGGGGCCGGGCGCTGGGCATGGTCATGCGCCTGCCCGAGGGCGACCGCATCTCGGTCTCGCGCGAGAAGCTTCTCGCCGATATCGCCGTGGCCATGGTCGGGCGCATCGCCGAGGAGATGATCTTCGGCCACGACAAGGTCACCAGCGGCGCCGCGTCCGACATCCAGATGGCGACCAAGCTAGCCCGCAGCATGGTCACCCAGCTCGGGATGAGCGACAAGCTGGGGCCGCTGACCTACGCCGAGAACGAGCAGGAAATCTTCCTCGGCCACTCGGTGACCCAGACCAAGAGCGTCTCCGAGGCGACCGCCGAGCTGATCGATTCCGAGGTCCGCCTGATCGTCGACACCTCGTATGAGCGCGCCCGCGAGATTCTCGAGACCAACCGCCACGAGCTCGAGGCGGTGGCCGAGGCCCTGCTCGAGTACGAGACCTTGAGCGGCGACCAGATCAGGGCGCTTCTCCGCGGCGAGGACATCGGTCTCGACGAGACCCCCGAGGCCCCGCCGGCCGACGGTGGCCGCCGTGCCTCGGTGCCGACGACCGGGGGCAAGGGCCGCCCGTCGTCGGGAGGGCTCGAGCCCGAGCCGCAGCCCGGCGGCTGACGCCCGGGCGAGCGCCATGCGCCGGGTCCCTCGCCCGGCCCTGCCGCGTGCGCCGGCGGCGGCGGCCCGGATCTATCTCCGTCCCTTGAGCCCGCTCGCCGGGCGCTTGGCGGCCGAGGCGGTTGCTGCGGGTCGTGCCCGCCCGCTCGCCGGCGGTTCGCGCGCCTTCTCCCGGCTCTCGGTGATCGTGCGCGGCGACGGCGTGGCCACCGAGACCACGGCCTCGCTCGGCGATGTCGTGGCCTGGGCGGCGCATCTCGCGCCCACGCACGGCGATCGGGTGGGCGCCCTCCTCGATCGTCTCTCGGCACCGCGGCCGGCGATCGCCGGGGTGGCGATGGACCGCCCCTCGGTGATGGGCGTGGTCAACGTCACCCCCGACAGCTTCTCGGACGGCGGCGACTTCGCCGACGCGGCGAGCGCGGTGGCCCAGGGTCGCGCGCTCGCCGCCGCCGGGGCGGCGATCGTCGACGTCGGCGGCGAATCCACCCGGCCGGGGTCCGATCCGGTGGCCGAGGACGAGGAGATGGCGCGGGTGCTGCCGGTGGTCGAGGCGCTGGCGAAGGCGGGCTTGCGGGTCTCGATCGACAGCCGCCGCGCCGCCGTGATGCGGGCCGCCGTCGGCGCCGGTGCGGCGATGGTCAACGATGTGAGCGCACTCCGCTTCGATGCGGGCGCCCTCGCCGCGGTGGCCGAGACCGGGGCGCCGGTGGTCCTGATGCACGCCCAAGGCGACCCCAAGACCATGCAG
>Ga0114931_10011185_pt1 | contig 10633 bp, 9 predicted proteins | sample 2SBtaG_FD_89579 | JGI IMG/M metagenome (GOLD analysis project Ga0114931, IMG submission 89579) | Deep subsurface microbial communities from Kolumbo volcano to uncover new lineages of life (NeLLi) - 2SBTROV14_V59a metaG | ecosystem: Environmental > Aquatic > Marine > Volcanic | place: Kolumbo...
AATTAATACATCTGTGTGCAGCAACTCTGTCATTTTTTGTGTTCCATGGTGAAACTAACTATATAGTGAGATATTGGGACTAAACCAGAAAACTCAAGACACCTTGGTCACCTAATCATCCCGACGCTTGTGATTTAGAAATTTTTATTTCAACACCCAGGAGGCTGTCCGAGAATAGAGGGTCTGGTGCGGAAAAGCTGATTTCCCCCTAATTTCCGATACACGATCAATTATTCACCTCAAATTATGAAAAAATTTGACTCAAATCAGCGTTCCCTCGCTACCGCTCCTATTCTCGGGCTGCCTTCTAGCAAAGTATAGCAAACACAAAAGAAGGGGCATTGTTACCAAGGCCCCTTCTTTGAGTCCCATGTTTTCAGTCGAGGCTATCCGAAACTAGACTGCTCTACTGGAATCTCCAAGCACCCGTTAATCTGATGAAACAATTTGTTTTTCATTCTCATAAACCATATAAGGACTTGATTCTCCCAGAATAACCGATTCATCGACGACAACTTTAGAAATATTTTCAACAGATGGTATATCATACATCGTATCCAATAAGACATTTTCAACGATTGTACGCAGCCCTCTGGCTCCGGTTTTACGTTGCATGGATTTTCTGGCTATCGCATAAAGTGATTCCTCTCTGAACTCTAATTCCACCCCTTCCATTTTAAACAAATGTTTATATTGTTTGGTTAACGCATTTTTTGGTTCTGTTAATATTTTAACCAAAGCGTCTTCATCAAGTTCCTTTAAGGTTGCGACAACCGGTAATCTGCCGACAAATTCTGGAATCAAGCCGTATTTTATTAAATCTTCCGCCTCAACCTCAGCGAAGACCTCGCCAACATTTTTGCGTTCATCCTTAGTCTTCACCTCGGCTGAAAAACCTATGCCACCCTTTTCTGAACGCTCGCAAATGACCTTATCCAGGCCTGCAAATGCGCCGCCGACAATAAACAGAATATTACCGGTATTGACCTGTAAAAATTCCTGTTGCGGATGTTTTCGCCCGCCTTTAGGTGGAACAGAAGCAATAGTGCCTTCGATTAACTTTAACAGCGCCTGCTGAACACCTTCGCCGGACACATCACGGGTTATGGATGGATTATCGGCCTTCCGGGAAATTTTATCGATTTCGTCAATATAAACAATGCCTGATTCGGCTTTTTCTACATTATAATCACATTTCTGTAAAATTTTCTGGATGATATTTTCGACGTCTTCACCCACATAGCCCGCTTCGGTTAGGGTAGTCGCATCCGCTATCGTAAAGGGTACATCCAATAGCCTTGCAAGTGTTTCAGCCAGCAAGGTTTTACCGGAACCCGTAGGGCCTATCAGCAGAATATTACTCTTGGCGAGCTCAATATCATCTTTTTTGCTGTTGCTTCGTAAACGCTTGTAATGGTTATAAACCGCTACGGATAAAATTTTCTTGGCACTGTCCTGGCCAATGACATATTCATCCAATACGGCCTTGATTTCTTTTGGCTTTGGCAACTCCCCACCCGCCGACGATGATTCTTCTTCAAGCTCATCACGAATGATGTCATTGCACAATTCCACGCATTCATCACAGACATAGACTGAAGGTCCAGCAATTAATTTTCTGACTTCATGCTGACTTTTACCACAAAAAGAACAATATAAAAGTTTATCATCATCCTTTCCGTTTATGTCTTTACTCATAAAAGCACTCCCGCCCCGCTTTATCAAACAACATTCTTTTCTTAAGAATATATCTAAACCGATTAAAAAACCAATAGTATTTTTATTTTTCTACGCTTCTATTGGACAAAACTTTATCGATCAAACCATATTCCCGGGAAGTTTCCGCACTTAAAAAATTATCTCTATCCGTATCCTGTTGAACTTGCTCGATAGACTGCCCTGTGTGCTTGGCCAGTATTTTATTCAACCTTTCCCGAATTGACAGTATCTCCCGCGCATGAATATCAATATCGGATGCCTGGCCCTGAAAACCACCGAGCGGCTGATGAATCATCATGCGGGAATGCGGCAAACAACAACGCTTCTCTGCTGCGCCACCGGCCAGCAAAAGCGCACCCATACTGGCCGCTTGTCCTATACACAAGGTGCTTACGTCCGGCTTGATAAATTGCATCGTGTCATAGATTGATAAGCCGGCTGTCACAGATCCGCCCGGTGAATTAATATAAAGATGGATGTCTTTATCAGGGTTTTCCGATTCTAAAAACAGTAATTGGGCCACAACCAGATTCGCCATATAATCTTCCACCTGCCCGACTAAAAAAATCACCCGTTCTTTTAATAACCGGGAATAAATATCAAACGAACGTTCGCCGCGGGCGGTTTGTTCTATAACGATGGGCACCAGCCCACCTGCAGCCTGTGGAACAAAAGGATGTATTGCATTTTCTTGTTTAACTGCCATCATTCTAGTTACCGGAGGTTATTAATTCATTATAAGTTGCGGGCCGCTCGGTTACTTTAACCTTTCCCTCTAACCAAGTTACTGTCTGGTCTTCAAGCACCATTTGCTCTATTTCTGACAGCCGGCCTTTATCAGCATAATACCAGTTAACGATATCGTCCGGCGTTTCATAGCTTTTCGCCATATCTTCTAGGGTTGCACGAACTTTGTCTGCATCTACCTTGAGTTGATTCTGTTGGATGATTTCCGCCATAATCAAACCTAAGGCTACGCGGCGCCTTGCCTGTGCATCAAAAGCATCAGCCGACAATTCCAGCTCATCCTGACTTTTATTTTGTTTTTTTGTCTTTTCCTTATAGAGCTTCATCAGACTTTCTATTTCCTGATCTATCAGCGTTTGCGGTAATGTGATAGTAATTTTTTCATACAATGCATCCATCATTTCCTTTTTTAAATTATTCCTGATCGCCTGCGCCAAATCCCTTTGCATGTTATTTTTTATATCTTCGCGAAACTTTTGTAAATCTCCGTCTGCAAAACCATAGGCCTTAATAAATTCGGCATCGACTTCCGGTAATACCGGCTCTTCCAAAGCGATAACTTCAATCTCAAACTCGGCACTTTTCCCGGCCAGCTTTTCATTGCCATATTGATCCGGAAAAGTTACAGAAAAGGTCTTGGCATCTCCCGGCCTAAGTCCGATGAGATGTTCTTCAAAACCTGGAATCATTTGCTGCGCACCGATCTCAACCGGATGATTCTCAACGGTGCCATCAGTAAAGTTTTCACCTTCAGATTGTCCTGAAAGATTGATAGTAATACGATCACTTTGCTGTGCTGCACGTTCCACAGCATGCCAATCTTTTTTCTGTCCACGCAGTTTTTTAATCATTGCATCAACATCGGCATCCTCAACGCTGGCCACAGAACGGGCGACTTCAATCTGATCCAGCGTGGTCAATGAAACCTCAGGAAAAACTTCAAATTCTGCAGTATATTCAAAACCACTATCAGAATCCGATGGATGAATATTCGGCGGGCCTACAGGCTTTAAATCCTGTTCCTGTAAAACTTCAACATAGCTTGATTGCATCAAATCCCCGGCTATTTCACCTCTGATTCTTTCTCCATACATTCGTTTGACGACATGCTGTGGAACCTTTCCTGGACGAAAACCATCCAATTTAATCTCACGCGCCAAAGTTTTCAGCCGGGCTTCCATTTTTTCCTGTATTACTTCTTCAGAAATTTTAACGGTGATTTTCCGTTTTATTTCAGATGTCTTTTCAACAGCGACTTGCATTTCCTAACCTCAAATATAAATTTTCGATACCGGTTCTTGTGGTTACCGCATTGTTTGCCTGACGACACAAATTTTAGAGAATTTAACGAAGAACTCGTGTAGTGATGTAGTAGACATTATGGTCCTGAATGGTGCGAATGGAGAGACTCGAACTCTCACGGGATACCCCACTGGAACCTAAATCCAGCGCGTCTACCAGTTCCGCCACATTCGCACTGCGAGCCGGTCATTATAGCTGATAATATTGCAAGTTGGCAAAATGTTTAACACCCGATTACCTCTTGAAACAAAAATTATAGCACAGCAGAAAACGTGCTTTCTTTCTCATATTCATAATAAATTTGATCATTTAATTGCTAAAACGATTAATTCGCTTGTAAAATTGTGTTAGCAAAATCTATTAAGGATAGAAAATAGATATAAATGTCAATAGCAGCGCTATTAAACTTATCCACACATCACAACAAAAAGCAGCTTCCGCCGCGCATGATATTGCGACTTTAGCCGTTAGTAAAGACGAAACCGGAAGTGCGGGATTTAATTCCGCCGAGCTTTTCCCACCGGTGCTGCAGTTAAAAGAAGCAGAACATGAAACATCCGCAGGTGTTAAAATTCTCCAGGCTGAAAATAAAATGTTAGGTTCATTACTGGACGTGAAAACCTGATTAATAGCTGACTTGCACATTAAAACCGATCGCTCGAATTGCGCTGGCAAAACTTTCCAGTTCTTCGTAAGAGGGCTTGGCAATTAAATTTGCTTCTGGTTGCAATGAAGGTCTGGCAAGTGTGTATAATAAAACCCCTTGCAGCGCGATGCTCCCTTTTAATGTCCGCAGCAATTCCAGATAAGCCAATTTTTCCTTTTCAAACATAGCATTGCCAGAAATTTTAAGTACACAGGTTTGCAACCAGGTTGGGCAAATGGATGCGGTAATTTGCAAATTATGCAGAAAATTATTGCCAGACCCTTTGCAATGATTAATAGTTTTGCGTCCCTCAGACGTTACACTATCCAATTTAAACCAAACCTGACCATTAAATTTTTTAAATTGTTCGAGGGCGTGCCTGACCTTCTCTTGTCCTATTAAACTTCCGTTAGTGATTAAAACATAATTAATTTTGCCCAGGATTCCAGCCTGCAACGCAATCTCTCCAACCACTGATAAAGCCTTATCAAAATTTTTTAGACTTGTCGGCTCACCATTTCCTGATATGGCAATATCCTTAATGGTCCGATTTGTGGATTCGATCTGAAAATGCTCATAAAAATCTCCATGCATGACATAATTCAAAAATCCACTTAATTCCTGCTGCAACAACTGCAAATCCAGATCAGGTGGCGAACCTAAAATAAGATTGGGGACCTGGCAATAAACACAACGCCAGTTGCAAGCATTATTGACATTAAAATTTATGCCGATTGATAAGCCCCCCGCGCGCCTGGAGATTACGGGATAGACATATTTCAATCCTGCAACATCACGGCTGTGATCGTTCGTTGTTAATTTCAAAGCCATCTCAGTACACTAGCTGATAAGGAGCATTCATGATATTCTATTAAATTCTTATCTATTCAGCACCCTTTTCAAAAAGGATGCAGGATGTTGATTTTTCAGGCTTATGCTACGCGGATATTGCAGCACAGCTTACCAGGACATATTCACACATCCTGATAAAATCAATGGTCTGCATCCTAACCTGCAAAGACGCTGAATAGTTACTTTAATTCTTAATATGTTGAAATCATGTTTTATCTTTTAGGAGAAGCGACACATGAGTGAAAGAATAGTCATACGTACCGGTGAAGCATTAATTGCAGGTGGGCCCCCAGGAACTGCCGCTGAACCAGAAATCGTCATTGGCGAATTGGACGGGCCCGTCGGCACAGCGCTAGCCACCTTAACGGGCGATCAAGTTAAAGGGCATTCACGCGTTTTTGCTATCCTGAATACTGACATCCAGGTTCGCCCGGTCACCTTGATGGTCAGTAAAGTGACGGTCAACAACAGCCGCTATACAAATATATTAATGGGTACAGTACAGGCAGCAATAGCCAATGGCGTTTTAGATGCCGTCCGCGCCGGAGATATACCCAAGGAAAAAGCTAATGACTTAGGAATCATTGTTTCTGTCTGGTTAAACCCAAGCGTTGCGAAGGATGATAATCTGGACCATCAGATCCTTTTCGATATTCACCGTAAAGCGACAGCACAGGCCATTCATAAAGCAATGACCCATGCGCCGGATATTGATTGGCTGCTGGATAACCAGGACAAAATCACCCATAAATATTTTCAAATGGGGCTTGATGGTAAAATATAACTGACCCCGCTAAATCACCACACGGTAAGCAGCAGGTGCTTGATTGTTTTTTATGAAATTAAGCACTTTGCTTGCTGCCTATCATTTTAGTTGCCGTTAAATTTTCACCAGAACCTCGCCACGTCCGGTTACCGCGATATCACCGCCAAATCTCTGCGCGCGATTAAACCAAGTTGCGTTATCCGCGAATTTGGAGTTTAAATTTTTAAACGATGAAAACATTACCGGCAGGAATGACAGAGTATGCGAACCACAATCATTGAAAGTTACGGACAATTGTGGTTGTTTCCATAATAAAATAGTTCCGCGGCGCATGGCATAACCCAGTAATTTACCCGTATTTCCCATTACCGCAATGGTTCCTGCTACCATCCTGGAACCACAATAATCCCCGGCATCGCCTTCGATCAACAGGATTCCTCTGCGCATATGATCACCGGCGCGCTCACCGACATTACCTTTTACCAAAACGGTACCGCCGCACATCCCTTTCTTATTTCCAGGGAGAGCCGCGCCGATAAAATCACCGGCATTACCATTAATTTCAAGGTAACCGTTGCGCATTTCACACGCCGCGAAAAGACTTGCATCACCCAAAACCTTTACTTGCCCGGCTTTCATACCCATAGCCAGGTAGGCGCCACAATCCCCTTCGACCGAGATACTCCCTCCTTCCATATCCTTGCCGATAAAATCCAGTTTTCCAAAGCTGTGTTCAATAATAATATTTTGTGTATCCGAACCGGTAATATTAAAAATTTCATCCACCCGTATGCTGTTTTTTCCATTCTGCAAAAGCATAGCCGCGATTTCCGATGGGGATTTTCCCGCCAGTTTATTGCACACCAGCGGCGACATATCCACACGCTGTTCTGACCGGTGTTTCATCGAGAAAACTAATGCACTCATTCCATTATCTCCTGCAAATGAAAGTGATAAGGCCCCAATTTACCGCCATAATTTTCGGCACTGATTCGCTTTACGCCGTTATAGGCCCCAATGGAACAAAATGTCTCCACGCCGACCCGCATCGCTTTTTTAATATCCTCTTCCGTTAAACCGTCAATGACAATCTCCATCACAGATTCTATCTCCCTGGATAATTCAGTTTTAGTAATCCCCTTCAGCGTGGGACAGAATGCGTCATTGGTTGAAGCGCCCAGCGATGCATATTTTGAACCCACTTTGGACCCCGAACGGACCACGCCTCCGGGAAAGGGTAAAATAACATTCGGTACTTTACGCATGGCCTCGACAGCCTTTTCACATGCGTTTAGCGCATCCTCTTCGGATTCAGCCAAAATCAAAAGATTCCCACCCCCGATGGCATCTACCTGCCCGCTCGTTTCCTCTACCAGAAACTCACCGTCCATCACCGGTATTCGCCAATATCATTTACTATTTATCAATTTGGAGGTCTGAAAGCCGTCCCCGAAATAACGTAAATTTTTACCCAGTGGAATGCGTTTACCACCCTCTATCCCGGAAAATAAAGCGGATGTAGGTGAAGTTAAAACACTCTGTCCGGCCCGGGTCTCCAGTTGTTTCATTAACGCCTTGCCACCCATTGCAAATATCATTGCCGAAACACCGGGCCTTCCATCCGGTGTTTCTGAAGGGGACAACACACGTTCAATATCCGCCTCACAACCGCAAGCGATTACCGAAGTCGCAAAACCCGTCATTGATTTGGCGGCATTACAAGCCCATTGTTCAGTCTGAGCGGTAATGATCACCCGCGTTGCTTTCATTGGGAACGCTTCGGCAAAAGTTTCGTCAATGGTAACGCCGTTTAATATCATACTGCACCTCTCTGGCAGGGATGCACCGTCAAACTGCCTCGCCCATCTTCAGAGATTTCATCATTACTCATTTTAAAATTACCCATTTTCATGGTCATGTAACGATCAAAATATTTTTCCAGATCTTTTTCTATCACAGCATCCCATTCTGGTTTAATTATATGTGTGGTTCCCCATTTTGTGTGAATCACCTGGCCATCCTGTACCACCAGTTCACCATCTTTAAACACGTAATCCGGTTTGCCAAACATCTTTTCCCTGTCCTTGTGTTCTGTATAAACAGTAATATCCGCCCAGGCGCCAATCCCTAAACTTCCACGGTCCTGAAGGCCAATAACTTTTGCTGCACCGGCGCGCGTCATAATAGCAATTTCATTCAAGGTATATTCCCGGTCTATAGACCCCAGTGTGGTCATTTTTTGTGCCTCGGGATGAATACTCGCCAGCATATCATTACGAAAACTTTTATCCATCAGTAGTCGAATCAAATGGGGGTAACTGGTAAAGGGAGCGCCATTTGGATGATCGGTCGTGAGAAAAATCCGCCAGGGATCATCCATGAGCAGAAAAGTTTCCAGGCCTATGGCCCATTGCAAAGCATTAACGAAATTCTGATCCCGGTATTTGAAGGGTACAACACCACAGCCGGCATCGCACTCAATATCCATACAGACCCATTTATTGGGCTTGGCGTGCGTATGATTTGCAAATTGCCGCATGTTATCGCCGGAAGCGGTAACCGTTTGACCAAATAACACTTGCCCTACATCGACGGTGATATTGCTATGTTTATTCAAGGCCTCGGCAACCCGCGCTGCACCCGATGAAAATTTAAAATCACCTTCCGTACCATAGCTATGGAACTGAATATGCGTTAAATGCATCGGCAAACCCCCAATACCCTGAATGGTATCCAGTGTCGTATCAATATTACCGGGAACCCCCAGATTACATCCATGAACATGTAAAGGATGGGTGATGCCCAACTCTTTAACAGCGGTTGCCAGGGTCTGCAATATTTTCCGGGGCGATACGCCATAATGCACATTCAGCTCATCCAGATCCAGTTTACGCTGGTTGAATTTGAAGGCATTGATACCACCCGCATTGACCACTTTAATGCCAATGCCCTTAGTCGCCTGCAGCGTCCAGGCCACATAATCATTGATCGCTTGTTGATCTTTTTTTGCAGCCAACATACGCAACAAAAAATCATCGCTGCCGAGCATCACATAACCGCCCTTATCCAGAATAGGTATGTCCGCCATTTCCATATGCGCCTGGCGTGCATTGCTCGGTAATATTGCAGGTTCAAAGCCGCTTGTATAACCCATTTCCGCATAGCGGTAACCCGTCACAAAAGTACTGGGAGCCGCATGCCCACTTCCGGATCGGGTAAATTCCGTATGAAAAACCGGATCTGGCCGATGATTTTCGGGTAACAGCATTCTGGCTATATTTACCTTCCCTCCACCGATATGTGTATGCATATCGATGGCGCCGGCCATCACTATTTTACCGTTCAGGTCATAAGTTTTATCAAAACGGGCGCCCTCCTCCGGTTGTGCAACGATTCTCCCGTCTTCAATGTAAATGTCCTGTACGCTGCCATCAATCCCGTTTGCCGGATCATAGACTTTGCCACCTGTAAGTTTTATCCACATAACTCTACTCTTCCTAATAGGCTTGTTCAATTGCACTAAGCGCTTCGCAGGTACTTGGCAACCCTGAATCTCTTAACTTTCTCAGCCGGATTGCAACCACATTGTCCAAGCGGTAGGCATGACCGGCATGATCTATTCCCGGTGTGCCAATCGGTATAAAAACCTCCGGTTCCTGCTCAAAACACATACCCGAACGCGCAATGACTATTTTCGGAATATCCGTTGCCGGGGGCAAAGCAGCCGCATTAAATGCCTGTACCCAGACCAAGGTATCCGCCTCACCATTGGCCAACAGGAATTGGCAATCATTAAGATAAGGATCATATTCTGGGAAACCGCTTGAAAACCGTGTTCTGGCCGGATAAGCAGTGATCCAGCCACAAACCTGATTTGCGGTCTGGTCACCTTCCTTTCCACCTAGCGGAAAGCCTGAACATCGTGCACCTTGTTTGTTCACATCCACGATCATTTCACAAAGCGTTTGCACGGTCAGCTCAGCCTGGCAATAATCCAGAGCAGCTGCGGCCCAGGTAATGACGCCATAATTTGCAGCCTGCAATTTTTCAGCAATAGCTTGCAAAGCGGACACTGGAATGCCCGCAACCGAATCAACGCTGATAGATTTTCCCTTCACCAAAGCCCGCAAAACCGCGACGACTTCGGGCAATTGCTCAGTCGCGCATTTTAATACCGTTGCCTTTTTGCCGCCCGGTGCGGTTGAAGCCTCACCGGAAGGTGCAGTTCCAAGATAAATTATCTCCCGTTGGCTGGTATCATCCAGAAACATAGCCGTTTGATTCCACACATACCGTTCAAAAAACCGTGGAGCAAACGCTTCCAGATCAACACCGAAAACCAGCAAGAGATCACAACGATTTTTCACCTCAGCCAACGTGGTAGTCATCCAACCTGAATCCTGCAGGGTCAGAAAATTACGCCGTGCTGCAGAAAAATTCATATTATCAACGACCGCACCACAGCGCTCAGCTAACGATAATAAGGCCCGCATACCATTAACATCCGTTGCACACCCGCCAATCACGGGCAGATTAGCAACACTTAGCAAGCGCGCCGCTTCTGCCGCAGCTTCATCAAGACTGACTTCTATGCCAGCTAC
>Ga0114931_10011186_pt1 | contig 10633 bp, 8 predicted proteins | sample 2SBtaG_FD_89579 | JGI IMG/M metagenome (GOLD analysis project Ga0114931, IMG submission 89579) | Deep subsurface microbial communities from Kolumbo volcano to uncover new lineages of life (NeLLi) - 2SBTROV14_V59a metaG | ecosystem: Environmental > Aquatic > Marine > Volcanic | place: Kolumbo...
CAGTCATTTCATGGCCGTGTATTGCGCCTGCCACGCCCGTGTCGAGAATCGAATCGAACGCCCACCCGCAGAGGATGCTGCCCAGAATGACCGTGCTGAGATAAATGGCCAATGGGCGCCGCCCCAGGGTTCGATAGACGGCCCCGAGGGTGGCGACGTTGGTGGCAGGCCCCGCCATCAGAAACACCAGGACCGCGCCGGTCGGCATGCCGCTGGCAACCAAGGCCGCGGCGATGGGGACGGACGCGGTGGCACACACATAAAGGGGCACTGCGATCAGCAGTGTCACAAACATGGCCGCCAACCCACCATAGGCCGCCAGTCCCTGGAACGCATCGGCTGGTATTAAGGTGCTGATTGCGGCGGATGCGACAATGCCGATCAACAGCCAACCCCAAAGAGAGCGGAGCAGCATTTCGCTGTAGCTGAAGAATTCCGAGAACCTGTTCATGGGGCGCTCGGGCTGGCGATCTTCCTCAGCCGGAGACACCGGCACCGAGCCGCCATTCAGCAGTTCGGTCCACCAGCCGCCCACTAGTCCCATGACCGCGGCACTCACCAATTTGAATACCGCAAACGGCCAGCCCAAAAAAGACGCACTGACCAGAATAGAATCGACCCCCGTCTGCGGCGTGCTGATCAGGAAGCCAACAACCGCTCCATCGCTGCCTCCACTGGACTTTATTCCCAGACCAACCGGTATGACCCCACAGGAACAAAGGGGCATCGGCACGCCCAGTCCCACCGCCTTGAAGACTCCCGCGGGGCCGGAAAATTGCCGTTTGAGAAAATCCCTTGGCAGCAACACATGAATCCCACTTGCAACCGCCATACCCAACAGCAACCAGGGAGCCAGCTCCAACAATACATTCCACATCGATTCGATAAACAGAAACACCGTAGTTCCCAGTCTGCTGGATGGAGCCCGCACTTTCAAAAGATACTATATCATGGATTCCATCATAGAGAATTCCAGGCTCGGGTGGGATGGGAATGAACAACGCTTCTCATGCCCCCAATGGTGATTTGAGTTGCTAGCCCATGAACGAAACCCTGGACTCCCAACTCTTTTCCCTTCTAGCACTTGCCCAAACCCTTGGCTGGCAGTATGTTACTGGCTTGCGGCACCGATTGTGAAAATATTCACAAGCTCGCCCCTGGAGGCCTCCAGCCCCTGAGACTTGCGTGCTGCATACTACAAGCTTCCCCATCCACGGAGCCCCCCAGCAATAAAAGACCGCCCGGCCATGACATCCCTGGCCCCTCCTATCTCCCCTTACCTCCAGCAATGATTAGCGCCACGCACCTCACCCGAGGATTGGATTTGCCCCTGGCAGGCCGCCCAGAGCAGTCGATTGCCGACGGTCCCGCAGTCAAGCAGGTCGCGTTGGTAGGTGACGACTACATCGGCATGAAACCGACCATGGCGGTTGCTGAAGGCGATACGGTTGCCTTGGGGCAGTTACTGTTCACCGACAAAAAAACGCCGGGGGTTCGGTTCACCGCCCCGGCCGCGGGCGTGGTAAGCGCCATCCACCGGGGCGCCAAAAGAAAATTTGAATCGTTGGTCATCGATGTGGCGGACAATTCCGATTCGCAGCAGGAAGAAACCTTTGTCGCCTACACCGACGACAACCTGACCCAACTGGATCGTTCTGTCGTCCGCGATCAAATGCTTGCTTCAGGCTTGTGGACGGCCCTGCGAACACGCCCCTTCAGCAAAATCCCCCCTTGCGATAGTATTCCCCATTCGCTGTTTGTCACGGCGATGGATTCCAATCCATTGGCTGCCGATCCGGCTGTGGTGTTGTCGGGTCGCGCCGTCGAGTTTACCGCGGGACTGCAAATTTTGAGCGTGCTGGCGGAAGGACGCGTTCATGTTTGCCACCAGGCTGGCAGGGAAATCCCGGGCCAAGGTAAAACGCCCGCCATTTTCCACTCCTTCGATGGACCTCATCCCGCCGGACTTGTGGGAACGCATATCCATACCCTCGATCCGGTATGCGATAGCAAGACCGTCTGGCATATCGGTTATCAGGACGTCGTCGCGGTGGGACATTTGTTCCTGACCGGAAAACTGTTAACCGAGCGGATCGTTGCCCTGGGTGGCCCCCTGGTCCGGCAGCCCCGCCTGCTGAGGACTCGCTTAGGCGCATCGCTGCGAACATTGACGGATGGGCAACTTCATCTCAACATGGAACTGCTCAAAAAGGAGCCATTCAAGACGGGACAATTTGAAGCGAGTGTCCCCACAGGCGGCAAATCGCTCGATCCTAAGGATGCTCGGATCATTTCCGGTTCTGTATTGTCGGGCCGCCGCTCGGTGGCTCCGGTCGATTTTTTGGGCCGTTACCACACCCAAGTCTCGGTACTCGCCGAGGGACGACAGCGGGAATTTCTGGGCTGGCTCAAACCGGGTCTGCAAAAGTTTTCGCTGCTCCCCATTTTCGCTTCCGCCTGGGAACACGAAGCCGACCGGAAATTCGCCTTGGATACCAACCTTGGCGGCAGTCCGCGGGCGATTGTGCCTATAGGGATGTACGAACAGGTCATGCCCCTGGACCTGATTGCCACAGCGCTGCTCAAGGCGCTGGTGATGGGTGACATCGAAAATGCCGAACAGCTAGGTGCGCTGGAATTGGACGAGGAAGACCTGGGATTATGTACCTTCGTCTGCCCGGGCAAGATCACCTACGGCCCGCTGTTGCGCGTCTGTTTGACTCGGATCGAAAAGGAAGGATAAGGAACCCACACGTGTTGCGGAAGTTGCTCGATCGATTACACGGTCCCTTTGCCAAGGGCGGCAAGCTCCACCGACTGTATCCCTTATACGAAGTGATCGATACGTTCCTGTACACACCGGGAAACGTCTCCTCGGGGGCGCCGCATGTACGCGACGGCATTGACCTGAAGCGGATGATGTCGATTGTGGTCGTTGCGCTGCTGCCCTGTTTCTTCATGGCCATGGACAACACGGGCTACCAGGCCAATCTGGCAATCGCCAATTCGGACGATCATGCTGCGGTGGACAATTCCGCAAAGGGTGAATCCGCAAAAGACCATTCCAATCCGGTCCGGCCAATCGATTCCTGGCGGAACGGAGCCTTGGACTTCCTCGGTTGCGGACATGATCCGAAGCGATTTGTTGACAATTTTGTGCTCGGAGCACTCTACTTCCTGCCCATTTATCTGGTCACGTTGCTTGCTGGCGGACTGTGCGAAGTGTTGTTCAGCCTGGTCCGCAGGCATGATGTCAACGAAGGATTCCTGGTCACTAGTGCCCTGTTTCCACTAACGCTGCCTCCCACCATTCCACTCTGGCAGGTGGCTATTGGCATCAGTTTTGGTGTCGTCATCGGCAAGGAAATTTTTGGTGGCACGGGTAAGAACTTCTTGAATCCAGCGCTCACCGGACGTTCCTTTCTCTACTTCGCCTACGCGGGTTCCATGACCGGCAGTACCATCTGGACTGCCGTGGATGGTTTCAGCGGAGCGACGCCCCTGGGAGCCCTCTCGGGCGCTCCTGTGGAAGCTACCGTACCCGCGCTCACAGGCTACCATTGGTGGGATTGCTTTATTGGCTACATGCAAGGCTCCATGGGGGAAACATCCACCTTGGCCTGCCTGCTCGGCGCGGTGGTGCTGGTGGCCTTGGGAATCGGCTCCTGGCGGATCATGGCGAGCGTTACCTTGAGTGCCCTGGCCACGGCGACCCTGCTCTGGGCGGCCAGTGGCAACTCCGCCAACGCCATGATGCATCTCGCGCCTCTCTGGCACCTGGTGATTGGAGGCTTTGCCTTCGGTACGGTACTCATGGCTACCGATCCGGTTTCCTCCCCAATGACCGACACGGGCAGATGGTGGTATGGGGGACTGATTGGCGTCATGACCATACTCATTCGCGTCATCAATCCGGCCTACCCCGAGGGAGTCATGCTGGCCATCCTGTTTGGCAACGTGATGGCTCCGCTGATCGATCATTTTGTGATCCAGGCAAACATCAAACGCAGAAAGGCCCGATATGCCGCGTGACAGCACCCGCCATACGCTATTGGTAGCCACCGTACTCTGTGTTGTCTGCTCCGTGCTTGTTTCCGGAGCCGCAGTGGGCTTGCGCGGCACTCAAGATGCCAACAGGCTGCTTGACCGACAAAAGAACGTGTTGAGCGTGTCCGGTCTACTCCATACACCTGGCAGCAATGGGGCACTTGGCAGCAGCGAAACAAGAAATACCCATGCGGATATTTCTCAATTGTTCAAATCCTCCGTCAAGCAGCAGCTCATTGATCTGGCTACGGGAGAGGCTGTCGACCCCACCAAGGTCGATCCCACAACCTACAATCCGCGCGCCGCCGCGAAGGATCCCAAGCAAAGCCTCTTGATTCCTCCGGACAAAGATCTGGCGGGCATTCACCAGCGCGAAAAATATGCTTTTGTCTATATCATTAAAAAGAATAAAAAAATTGTTCAGATCGTGCTGCCCGTCTACGGCAAAGGGCTCTGGTCCACGCTTTACGGCTTCCTGGCCCTCGACGCCGATACGACGACGGTACAAGGCATTACGTTCTACGATGAAGCCGAGACACCCGGCCTTGGCGGCGAAATAACAAATCCTACCTGGCAGGCGCTATGGAAAGGCAAGAAGATATTTGGCAGCCAGGGGAAAGTAGCCTTCCGAGTCATTAAAGGTACGGTGGACGAAAACAGCCCGCAGGCCTCCCATCAGGTCGACGGACTATCGGGTGCCTCCATTACCAGCCGGGGAGTTTCCAACCTGGTTCGCTATTGGTTGGGACCAGACGGCTTTGGCCCATACTTGAAGAAGTTCCGCGAGAGAAACCAAAATCGTCCCAAAGCCTCTGGATTGACGTATCACACCTGCCCGACGGGAGGCAATCATGGCTGAACCCACGCCGAAAGAAGTACTTTTTACTCCCATTTTCAATAACAACCCTATCGCCTTGCAGGTCTTGGGGATCTGTTCCGCCCTGGCAGTGACCTCCAAGTTGGAAACATCGGTGGTCATGGCCATCTCGGTCACCGTGGTCCTGGGCTTTTCCAATGCCGCAATCAGTCTGATCCGCAAGCAAATTCCCAGCAGTATTCGCATCATCGTCGAAATGACCATCATCGCCTCGCTGGTGATCGTGGTGAATCAGATTCTCAAGGCTTATGCGTTCGAGGTCAGCAAAGAGCTCTCCGTGTTTGTCGGCCTGATCATCACCAACTGCATTGTCATGGGTCGGGCCGAGGCGTTTGCGATGAAAAATCCACCCCTGCTTAGCGCCTTGGATGGCATTGGCACAGCCCTGGGCTACAGCCTCATCCTGGTACTGGTGGGCTTCGTGCGCGAATTGCTCGGCTCGGGCAAGCTATGGGGACACGAAGTACTCCACCTGGTCAAGGATGGCGGCTGGTATGTACCCAACGGTTTATTGTTGTTGCCACCCAGTGCATTTTTCATTATCGGTATGATCATCTGGGCCCTGCGCACCTGGAAGCCCGAACAGGTAGAACAAGAAGGCTAGCACGATGGACGATCTGTTAAGTATTTTTTTGAAATCCGTGTTTGTTGAGAACATGGCACTGGCCTTCTTCCTGGGCATGTGTACGTTTCTGGCTGTTTCCAAAACGGTTAAAACGGCCGTTGGCCTGGGCATCGCGGTGGTCGTGATCATGACGATCACCATCCCTGCCAACAATCTGATCTATCAGCACTTGCTCAAGAAGGGAGCGCTCACGTGGGTCAATCCTTCCTGGACGGACATCGATCTGGAATTTCTGTCCCTGATCAGTTTTATTGGCGTGATCGCGGCGATGGTTCAAATCCTGGAAATGACGCTGGACCGTTATTTTCCACCGCTCTACAACGCCCTGGGGATCTTCCTGCCGCTCATCACGGTGAATTGTGCCATCCTGGGCGGTTCCCTGTTCATGCAGCAGCGTGATTACAACTTCCCCCAAAGCTGCGTCTATGGGTTTGGCGCGGGTTTGGGCTGGGCTCTGGCGATCGCCGCCCTGGCTGGCATTCGAGAAAAGCTGAAATACAGCGATGTTCCCGACGGCCTCAAGGGACTCGGGATCACCTTCATGACCGTCGGCCTGATGGCCCTGGCCTTCATGTCATTTGGGGGAATGTAGATCATGCTCGAAGTCCTGCTTGGCGTTGCGATGTTCACCTTGGTCGTATTGGCACTGGTGGTTTTGATCCTGCTGGCCAAGGCGCGGCTGGTTGCCAGTGGCGACGTGACCATCTCGATCAACGACCAGAAAACAATCAGCGCACCCTGTGGTGGCAAGCTGCTGGGAGCGCTCGCCGACGCGGGAATCTTCGTCTCCTCGGCCTGTGGTGGGGGTGGTACTTGCGGCCAGTGCCTGGTGAAGGTACTCGCCGGAGGCGGGGACATCCTGCCCACCGAACGGACTCACATCAATCGGCGCGCTGCATGCGAGGGAGAACGTCTTTCCTGCCAGGTGGCCGTCAAGCAAGACATGCGAGTGGAAGTTCCACGGGAAGCCTTGGAGACTAAAAAATGGCATTGTAAGGTTCATTCCAACCACAACGTAGCGACCTTCATCAAGGAATTTGTGCTCGATTTGCCACCCGGCGAGGAAGTGGCATTCAAGCCAGGAGGCTACATCCAGATCGAAGCGCCCCCCTACACGGCCGTTTATAAGGATTTTGATATAGAACCGGAATACCGGGCCGACTGGGACAAATACAACGTCTGGCAATATGTGTCGAAAGTCGACGAGCCGGTCATTCGGGCCTATTCGATGGCCAATTATCCGGGCGAAAAAGGCATTATTATGCTGAATGTGCGAATTGCCAGCCCGCCCCCGAGGGCACCGGCAGGTACGCCTCCCGGCAAAATGTCCTCCTACATTTTTAACTGCAAACCGGGCGACGAAGTGACGATCTCAGGCCCTTATGGCGAGTCTTTCATTCAGGACACCGACTCCGAAATGGTTTATATTGGCGGTGGAGCGGGCATGGCTCCGTTGCGAAGCCATATCTTTGAACTCTTCAAAGATCGTAAAACCAAGCGTAAAGTGTCTTACTGGTATGGTGGGCGCAGCAAGCGGGAGCTGTTTTACGTCGATCAATTCAGGGCCATTGAAAAAGAATTTTCTAATTTTGAGTTTAATATCGCCTTGTCGGACCCACTGCCCGAAGACCAGTGGGATGGCTACACGGGCTTTATCCACCAGGTGCTGCACGACCAATACCTGCAACAGCACCCGGCCCCCGAGGATATTGAGTACTATATTTGCGGCCCGCCGATGATGAACGCCGCCGTGTTCAAAATGCTGGAAGATTTAGGTGTGGAGCAAGATAACATCTTTTACGATGACTTTGGCGGCTAGGGTTGACACCTCACAAACTCGGGCATCGAAAATTGTTTTGCTCTGTGAAAGGCCGAAACCACGAAGGGTAGGCGGTTGATGGGGATTCGAAACTGGCCTTACTCCACCATTGCCTTGCTGGCCAACATTGCCTTGCTGGCCAACATTGCCTTGCTGGCCAACATTGCCTTGCTGGCCAACATTGCCTTGCTGACTGGGGCAATCGTGGTCGGTTCTGCATTGCCGGCTGCTGCCCAAGGTCGCCAGCTAAGCTGGCGTGGCCCCACCATGGGCACGCGCTATCAGGTCAAGCTGGTCCTTCCCGCGGGCGTGGAAATCTCCAAGGCTGACCTTGTCCGGGACGTCGACGCCACGTTGCGGGAAATCAACGGCCAGATGTCGACTTACCTGCCCGATTCGGAAATCTCGCGATTCAACCGCGCCGAAGCAGATCGGTGGTTTGCCATATCCCCGGAAACCGCCCAAGTGGTCCAGGAAGCGCTCCGCATCAGCCGGCTCTCCGGCGGTGTCTACGATATCACGATCGGTCCATTGGTACGGCTATGGCATTTTGGACCTTCGGAGGATAATAAATCCACGCCCCCCACTCCACCCTCGGCGGAGTCCATTGCGGCTGCCCGGCGGCGGGTGGGCTATCAGCAACTCCAAGTTCGCATGCAACCGCCCGGGCTTCGCAAGGCGCGCACCGATATAGAAATCGACTTGTCCTCTATTGCCAAAGGATACGCCGTCGATCGGGTCGCCCAGCTTCTGGAAGACCGGAAGCTGCCCGACTACATGGTTGAAATCGGCGGCGAAGTGCGCACCGGAGGAGTGCGCGGCGATGGCCGGCCCTGGCAGATCGGCATTGAGCGGCCTGACGCTACCCGGCGTGTCGTGCAGCGGATTGTACCGTTACGCGATCTGGCGGTCGCCACTTCGGGCGACTATCGCATATTTTTCATCAGCGGCGGCAAACGCTATTCCCACTTAATCGACCCCCGCACCGGCCGCCCCGTCAGCCACTCCCTGGCCGCTGCTTCGGTCGTGGCGAAACATTGCATGGAAGCCGATGCCCTGGCCACCACCCTGCTCATCCTGGGCCCCGAGGAAGGAGCAGCCTGGGCCGAACAACATCAAATCGCCGCCCTGTTGTTGTCCCATCGTGATGGAAAAATCATCGAGCAAACCACGCCCCGCTTCGACCAGCGGATCCAGGATCCTGTTCCTGGCGGGATCTCCGACGGCGCCTCTGCTCAGAACAGGCCTGCTCAGAACGGCTCCATAAGCTTGACTATTCTGTTAGCCGCTGCCGTCATTGCCATCTCGTTGATTGGCATGGCCGCGGGAGTGATTCTCAGCAATCGCCGACTGCGCGGCAGTTGCGGCGGACTGGCCGGACTTCGCGATCCCCAGGGCCGCACTCTCTGCGATGGCTGCACCGATCCTTCCCCCGAGTGTGTGGGTTCGCCTGACCGATGACCGTGCTGTAAAAATTGCTCGCCCCCGGCCTGCATCATGAGCGGCTGTTGCGGCAGCAGCCGGACCCCATCGGCAAAGTAAGTGGTATTGGCCCTAGCCACCGGTACTTTCATCTTCCGTGTCCGCGGCACCGGTCGCCTCGGATTTATCGGCCGCAAGTGATTTGGGCTCACCCAGCAGGGCAAGTAGTTGCTTGTGAAGCTCTGGTCCACGCGCTGAAAGCGAAATCACTTTGCCATCGGCGCCGACAAGAATCACGGTGGGAATTCCCTGAACCCCATAATAGACGGCCATCGGATGCTGCCAGCCATTGTGATTGGCATCGTCATTGAACAGCGTCACCCAGGGTATTTGCTGATCCTTGACATAAGCCTCAGCAGCTTTTTTGTCCGTATCGAGGCTGACACCGACGACTTCAAATCCCTTGTCGTGGTATTGCTTGTAGGCTTGGATGACATTGGGCAATTCGGCCCGGCAGGGCCCGCACCAGGTCGCCCAAAAATCGACCAACACCACCTTGCCCAGGTATTTGGACCAATCAAACGGTGTACCATCCAGCTGTGTCCCCTGAAGCTCCATGCTATTGCCAACCAGAGTCAAACGACGGGCCATGCCTGCAAACGATTTGGCATACTGCACAATCTGCGGATGCTTGCTCTTGGAAAAAATCGGCTCCGCCATCCGGTAAAGCCTGGCAGCAGATTCGGAGTCGCCCGCGTACTCAAGGCTCTCGCCTATCCGCATCGTCAACGCGAGCTGCTCGTTGCCCGCTTCTGATTCTAAAAGATAAGCCTTCAGCGCCTGGATGAATTTATTCTTCGCCGTCGCGTCCATCTCGTTCCATTTGCCGACCTGCTCCTTGAGCAGCGCTTGCTTGACGAGTCCCACGATCGCTGGCCGCTTATCACTTTGCACCGACTTTAGAAATTTCTCCTTGGTTGCCAAGACGCTTTTGATGTTTAATTGCTCGGCCATATCCAGCATCATGAATTTGAACTGGACAGCCATGATCGCTTGCTCGTCCGTGGTCTTTCCCGCCAGAATCTTATCGGCCGCCGCACTGGCGGAAACGACCACCTTGGTGACAAATCGGATCGATTCCTGACGATTTCCCCGTGGCATTTGCAGTTGCTGGAGGTCGTTAATAAACTTCAGCAGCGTGTCCGCATCTCCATCAGGCACCTGAAACGGATCGGCCTGTTCGGTTTTTTCTACGCCATCTTTAGGGGACGTCCCCTGCTGCGACGTCTCATCCGCCACAGCCGGGGATGGTTCTGAGACCTCCGCGGACGGTTCGGGAGCAGCCTCCGCCAGCCCTCGGGCCGCGGTTATTCCCCAACCCACAACCACCCCACAGTACAAGACGCCGAATCGAATCCACCACAATTGCTTCATAACCAGTATGCTCCTTCGAATAACCATTTCGGGCATTGCCCATTCAAAATTTATCCAACCAAGCCGGCCGGTTACACACAAGTCGACAGGGCATTCTATCCACAACTCCAGTTGGAGGCAATCGATGGCCAGGCATGCTTGCCAGGCTCCATGGAAAACGCTAAAAACACCGTAATACTTTTACAGATAAGGACTTATGGTCCATATTCGGGCGTGAGAATGAGAAGATGGAACTACTGATACAGCGGCCAACTATCACCAGAGGGTCTTTCGCCATCATGCAATACTCCCAGCGTCTCGTTTGCCCGTTCATCCGGCTTTTGCCAACTGCGCTAGCATTGACTCTGCTCTCCACCGCGGGCTCAGCCCATGAAACTTCCAGCCAGTCAATCCAGCAGCGGGTCCTGCC
>Ga0114931_10011187_pt1 | contig 10632 bp, 8 predicted proteins | sample 2SBtaG_FD_89579 | JGI IMG/M metagenome (GOLD analysis project Ga0114931, IMG submission 89579) | Deep subsurface microbial communities from Kolumbo volcano to uncover new lineages of life (NeLLi) - 2SBTROV14_V59a metaG | ecosystem: Environmental > Aquatic > Marine > Volcanic | place: Kolumbo...
GCCTCGCTCCCCTCCTCCTCGCCGCTCACCACCGGAAAGTTTGGAGGTTCGTCCGCACCGCGCTGCGGGCCGATCTTCTTCACGGCTCCGAGACGCCGCCGCTCCCTCCGTCGGCGCCCGACCGTTCGCAGCTCCCGATCCTGATCGCCGCCAGGGACGAGGCAGAGACCCTGCCGCGCACTCTCGACTCCATGCTGGAATCGATCCGTGCCTTCCGCCGCGACCACCGGGACGTCGAGGTCATCATCGCGGTGTGCGACAACGCCAGCCGCGACGGAACGGCGCGGGTCGTCTTGGACCGACAGGACCGGTTTTCCCGTGCGGGAGTCTCTCTCCACCTGACTTCCGAGACGCGTCCCGGAAAGGAAAACGCCACCAAGCGCCTGCTGGCCTACCTCGCCGGGCGGGGATGGAACCCGGGGCGCATGGTGTTCGCCGACGCGGAGATCGACTGGACTTCCGGGACGCTGGACGGCCTCTGGGACTATCTTGACGCCCATCCGTCCATCGAGATGGTCGGGGGAAACATCCTTCCCCGTGACGGATCCCTCGGCCCGGGAAACGTCTGGGGCATTCTGGACGCCATCCCCTACATGGACTACGGCGGCACCGAGGACCACGGACGGGGCCGTCGCCTTCGTTTCGCGATCGGCATGACCTACATGGCGCGTTCTCCGGGAATCCTCCACCGCCATGCGGAGATCCCTCCCCTGGTGGCGAACGAGGACGTGGCGTTGAACCTGCTCCTCGGCGTGGATCGAGTGGCGGTCGCCTCCGAGGCGCTGATCCGCTATCGTGCCTGCGGGACCTTCCGCGAACTCGTGGCCACGCGCTACCGCCACGTCCGCGGGAATCTCCAGCTCGTGGACTGGATGGCGGCGCGGGAGGCGGTGCGGTGGCTGACCGAGACTTGGCCGGAGGCCGGCCTCCCCGACCCCCGCCACCTCCGCAAAGCACTCCGGGCCGGGCGACGGCGGGCCCGCCGCCTGGTGACCGGGATCGTCGACATGGGTACCGTCTCCATGGCCCGCGCCCTCCTCTTCGAGACCCATCGATCCCCCGTCCAAGAGCCGGGCGGTACGGTGGTTTTGAAGAGGGGACGGGCCGTCCGCCTGTCTCCCACCCACTGGGTGGCCATCGTGCTGTTCATGCTTCCGGTCTACGCCGCCTTCAAGGCGATCGGCCGCCTCGATCTTCTCCTGCACCCGGACAAAACGGGTTGGAAACCCTTCCGGAAAAGACAGACCCGGGATGACCGTTGGATCCTCTCCGGGTAGACTCCCGCTCATGGCACTGGTGGAACTGCAACGTGTCGAGAAGACGTATCAGGTGGGCGAGAGCCGGGTGCGCGCCCTCCGCCGCGTTAACCTGACCGTGGAACGAGGCGAGTTCTTGGCCGTCTGGGGGCCGTCCGGATCCGGGAAATCGACGCTCTGCAACCTGGTCGGGACTCTCGACGCACCCACCACCGGCCGCGTCCTTCTCGACGGCCGGGACGTGAGCACTCTGCGCGACGACGAACGGGCCGACTTCCGGAGCGCGACCCTGGGGTTCATCTTCCAGGGATTCAATCTGGTTCCCGTCCTGACGGCGCTGGAAAACGTCATGCTCCCGCTCCAGATTCCCGAACGCCCGTCGGGGAACCCTCGCGAGAAGGCGACCGCGCGCCTGCGGGACCTCGGCCTGGGAGCGCATCTCTCGCACCGGCCGGACAAGCTCTCCGGAGGGCAGCAACAGCGGGTGGCGATCGCCCGGGCCCTGATCACCGACCCTTCCCTGGTGATCGCCGACGAACCCACCGCGAACCTGGACACCGCCACCGCCACGTCCATCATCGATCTCCTGCGGGAGATCAACCGAAACCACGGCACGACGTTTCTCCTCTCCACCCACGACCGGCGGCTCCTGGACCGGGTGGATCGCCGAATCCTGCTCCGCGACGGCGCGATCATCGAGGATACGGCGGCCCCCGCGGCGACCGCGCCGCCGCAGGGCGAACCGCCGTGCTGACCCGGATTGCCGTCCGCAATCTCCTCAAGAATCGGCGCCGCTCCCTTTACGCGATCCTCGCCATCGGTCTCGGCTTCACCGCCGTGAACCTCTTCGGGGGCTTCACCCGCTACATCAACTCCAGCCTCCGGGACGGCTTCATCTACAGCCAGGGGCAGGGGCATCTCACGATCTTCCGGAAGGGGTTCCTGGAGGAAGGGGGCACGGACCCGGTCCGCTATCTTCTGCGCCGCACCGAAGAGGATTCCATTCGGGCAATCCTCGCGGATCAACCGGAGGTTCTCCTCACCACCCCCCAGCTCCAGATCTCGGGCCTCCTGACCGACGGGCGCAACTCCACCATCTTCATCGCCACCGGGCACGTTCCCTCGGAGCTGCGGACCATCACTTCCCGGGCGCCGGGGATGCTGGGGCGGCTCACCCCGTTTCGGGGACGCGCCCTGGAGGATTCCCTGGCCTACGGCGTCGGCCTCTCCAGCGGGCTCGCCCACCTGCTGCATCTGGAACTCGGAGACGGGGCCATCGCCATGGCCCCGACCGTGGACGGCCGGATCAACGCCCTCGACGCCGAAGTCTTCCAGACCTTCGAGAGCACGGTGGAGGTGCTCAACGACAAGCTCATGGCGGTGCCCCTCACCTTCGCCCATGACCTCTACGACACCCAACGCAACGACCGGCTGACCGTGCTCCTGGAGAAGACCTCGCAAACCCGAAAAACGGCGGCGCGGCTGAAGGCGCTCTTCGCGAACCGGGGCATGGACCTGGAGATCCGAACCTGGGAGGATTTATCGGTGCTCTACACCAAGGTCCGGAACATGTTCGACATCATCTTCCTGTTCCTGTTCGTGATCGTGCTCGTGATTTCGGGGATGAGCGTGGTCAACACCATCAACATGGCGGTCATGGAACGCATCCGGGAGATCGGAACCTTCCGCGCCCTAGGCATGCGGCGGCACCGGATCGTCCGCCTCTTCGCCGTCGAGAGCGGCCTCCTGGGAGCGGCGGGCTCGGTGTTCGGCGCCCTCTTGACCCTGACCTGCTGGCTCGCGGTCCGACTGGCGCATCCCACCTGGTCCCCCCCCATCATCACCTCCCGGCTCCCCCTGGAGATCCATCTGGTTCCGGAATACTTCGCGCTGAGCTTTCTCTTTCTTGTCCTCCTGTCGGTGGCCGCGGCCGGGGTGCCGGCTCGCCGGGCGGTCCGGGGAAACATCGTGGAGGCCCTGGGCCATGTTTGATTGCCGCGTTGCCCGAAACAGCCTTCGTCGGAGACCGGGGAGCTCGCTCGTCGTACTCCTGGCACTTGCCGGAGCCTGGATCCCGCACGCGAACGCCGACATGACGCCGGCCCCGGCCCAACCCGCCAACGAAGACGTGGCGATCCTGGAGAAGGCGGACCGGGCCCGGGGGAACCTGGAAGGAGTCACCTGGACCGTCGTCATCCACTCCGAGGAACGGGGGCGCACCCGGGAGATCACGGTGGCGGTACGGTCCCGAGGCTACAACTTCCTCGGCGAGATGCTCTCGCCCCCAAAGAGCAAAGGGCAGGAGCTGCTCATGGTCTCCGGAACCATGTGGTTCCACAAGCCGGGCCTGAGCAAGCCGGTCCCCATCTCCCGGCGCCAGCGGCTGATGGGCCAGGCCTCCTACGGGGACATCGCCGCCACCAACTACGCCCACGAATACGCGGCCGAGACCATGGAAGACGACGCGGTCGCCGGGGAGTCCTGCCGGGTCTTCGACCTGCGCGCCCGCAACAAGAAGACCACCTACGATCACATCCGCTACTGGATTTCGAAATCCCGGGGAGTGGGACTGCGCGCCGAGTACTTCACGGTCTCCGGAAAACTGATCAAGACGGCGCTCATGGAGTATGCGCCGGTCCGGGACGACCGGGGGAGGAAACGACTCTTCATCACGAAACTCGTCATCACCGACGCCCTGATCGACGGAGACGTGACCACGCTCACGTTCCAGACCCCCTCCTTCCGCAAGCTCCCCGACCGGATCTTCAACGTCGCCCTCTTCGGCCGATGAACCCCCGTGCCACGCTGCGGTCCCCGGCGGCGGCGATCCTGCTGGGCCTCTTGCTGCAATCCTTTCCTCCGGTCGCCGGGCCCGCCCGAGCCTCCCTGGGGGAGGAACTCCGGGACGGGCTCTCCTCTCGCTTCGAGTCCCAGGGGTTCGTCTCCTACCTCGATCTGCGCGTCTCGGATCTGAACCGGAACAATCTCCTCGGTTTGCCCCGCTACCAGGGCGGGATCGACCTTCGACCGAAACTCGGCCTGGACCTCCGGCGGCTCCACCTCGCGGTCGCCCCGCGCTACGAGGGACGCTGGAACCGGTTCGAGGAAGGACCGCGCCGCGGGGGTTCGGTCACCGCGGACGATTGGTTTCTGAACGGCTGGGAGGCGCGCCTCGAGGTGTCGCCGCGCCTCCTCGCCTCCCTCGGTCGCGCCAACCTCCAGTGGGGACCGTCCTACCTTCTCTCCCCGTCCAACCCCTTCAACCGAGGCAACGGCCAGGACAACCCCCGTGTGGAACTGCCCGGGCTCGATTACGCCCGGCTCCTCTGGGTCCCGAGCCTTCACTGGACGGTCTCGGTCCTCGCCAACACGGGCCGGGGGCGCCTGCGGACGCTGCGTCCCTTCGTTCGAAGCGTGGCGATGAAAACCGACTTCGTGGGGAACGGCGCCTATGCCAGTACGATCGTCTCGACCCGAGAGGGAGAGGACACCTGGACGGTGGGCGGCTACGGGGGATGGACGGTTTCTGACGCGGTTCTCGTCCACGGCGAGGCGGCCCTGCCCGGCGACACCGGCCGTCCGGACCTACTCGGCGGCGGCGTCTATACGTTTCCCGGAGGCGCCTTCCTTGCGGTCGAAGTCTACCATCACGGTTCGGGGTGCGACGCGGAAAACATCGCAAGATGCTTCAATCCCCTGACCGGCCGCTCCGACCCGGCGGAGGTCCTGTTCCGGCGGAACTACCTGATGCTCCAGGCCACCCACCCCAGTTGGCGGGGGCGGATCCATGCCACCGCCCGCTGGGTCGCCGGTCTCGACGACGGTTCCCATCGACTGCTGGGGATCGTCGAGCGGGATCTGGGGCGCCGAGCCCGGGCGTTTCTCATCGGCGACCTGGACCTTGGGTCGGTCCGAGACGAGTTCGGCGCCGTCGCTTCCGGCGCTCTCATGAGCGGGGTGAGTTGGGTTCTCTGAGCGGACCTCAAGGACGCGAGAGGTACGCTTCCATCGCTCGATAGGGCGGGGTGAATTCTCCGTCCTTGAGAATGAGGGCGGCGCGGATCGCCTCGGGGAGTGCCAGACGATCGAGTGGGGCGGCGAAGTTCGCCTCGGCCAAAGGGAGCAGGAAGGGCCCGAGAGCGCTGCTGAACGCCTCCGAGGCCTCTCGGGGAAGTTCGCAGGGCAGGATGTCCACCGCCTCGATCAGGATCCCCTCCCCCTCCACTCCGTCCGTCGTCCCTCCGGTGAGCGGATGATAGACGTAGGTCGGATCTCCCGGGTCGGCCGCGCGAACGTAGGGTTCCACCGCCCCCTCGATGTCGGCGCTGATGTCGCCGATTACCCGCAGGTTCCGCTCGCCCCGCTCCCAGGCCGAACGCAGGGCGGCGCGGGTGACCAGCCGGGGATAGCGGGCTTCCCAGTAGATTGCGTTGATGAGAAGCGTCAAGTGGGGAAGGTACCGTTCGAATTGCGACTCGTATCCCTCGGGTCGGTCGTAGTAGTCCTGCAGGGCGAAGTCCTTGCCGGGTTCCCGGGGTCGAACCATGTCCTCCTCATGGAAGACGACCTTCACGCAGGCGGCCTCGGGACGGTGGGCCGCGAGCGCCCCGGGTGCGACCGTCTCCGGCTGGAGGAGATCGAAGATCTCCTGGGCGCCGCCGGAAACGTTGCCGTAGCCGGCGAACCCGCACACCAGGGGCTCCGGCAGATTCCCTCCGTCGGCGGCCTGCAGGGCGTTTCCCACCTCGGCAACGGCCGCCCGCGCCTCGGTGAGGCTCGGGTAGCGATGCGCGGGTTGCAACCGGTTCAGGGGCGTTTCATGTCCCTCGAGGGCGAGACGGCGACCGTAGAAATGAAGGGAGTCGATCATGCCCGCCAGACCGGCGAAGCGGCCGAAGAGAACCAGGCGCCGACCTCGGGCATCGACGATCTTCTCGTAGTCGATGAGGTGAACCTTCCTCTCCACCATCCGCCGGAGCATGGCCATGTTGTAGTCCTGGCCCTTGATGGTGTGCGAAAAGAAGACGTAGGCGACTCCCTCCCGGAACCGGTCCTCGGGAATCTCCTTGACCCCGAACACGAGATTGCAGGGAGACAGGTCGGGAGTGATCTCGGCTCCCGTCGCCGCGTACTCTTCGGCGGTAAAAACGCGCTTCTCCGAAGGCTCCACCAGAGTCCGTACCCCGGCCGCGGTCAGCCGCGCCACCGCCCCGGGAGTGATGGGAACCCGCCGTTCCCAGTTGCTCTTGTCTTCCCTGCGGATGCCGATCGTGTTCATGGAAAGTTTCCTACGGTGAGAGATCCGAGAGCGCCGGACGCTGCCGGTCCCGGTTGGAAGCAGGCCGCACTCGGCCGCGCCCGGATTCTAGTCGGGCCAGAACCCTGCGAACGCCCCCGCGGTGAGGAGGGAATAGACGAGCGAGTCCACGATGTGCCTGACGGTAGTGCTCCACTTCCTCCCGGCCCAGATGGAGGCCTGAGGTTGGGCTCCCGCATAGGCGATGAAGGCCGTCGCTCCCGCAACGCGAAAGACCTGAAAGTACGGCACCCCGGCCCCCACGGTTCGTCCCGTGATGTAGGCGACCACGACGCCGATCGCGAGACTGTAGAGAAACCACTGGACCAGGCTCTTGCCGATGGCGGGAAGCCCCCGGGGAACGATGGTCAGGAACCCCACGGGTCCACTCTCGTACTTCGCGACCATGTCCGGAGATCTCATGTCCTTCATGGTCGCCGGGCAGGGGAAGACATAGTCCCCGGAGGGAATCTTCGTCGTCCGGAGCGCACCCAGAACCTCGTCTTCCCCCGGAATCTTGCTGAAGTCGCTCCGATGGTACTTCAAGACCATGTGAAGAACCCAACTCACCAAGAACACTTCGGCCGCGGCCAGCAGGATCGGAAACCAGAGCGCCGGAATGGATACCACGGAACCCTCCTTCAATCGGGAACCCACTTCAGGGGACGGCCCCGGACGGGGATTGCTCCGAAGAATACGCATCCGCCCGAGCCTCGGCAAGCGGGACCTCTCCCGAGAAGGGAAGAATTCCGCTAGACTCCCCGAAAAGGAGCAACCCATGGTCGTCGGCATGTGGATGACAACGGACCTCGTCACCGTCCTCCCGAACACGCCCCTCTTTCGAGCGGCCGCGACGATGGCGAAAAAGAACATCCGCCGACTGCTGGTCGCCGAGCCCGGCGAGGGAGGGCTGACCCTCCTCGGAATCGTTTCCTCCAAGGACATTGCCCGGGCCTTTCCTCCGGACCTGAACCCCTTCTCCGTCGCCGCCGCCGAGGGAAGCGAGACCCGGCCGGTCGGGGAGATCATGACCCGGGAGGTACGCACGGTCAGCTCCGACACCGCGATCGAAGATGCGGCCCGGATTCTCCGGCGGCTCAAGGTCGGCGCCCTTCCGGTTCTCCGGGGAGGACACCTGATCGGCATCATCACCGAGTCGGACATCTTCGACGCGTTCCTGGAATTGGTGGGAGTCACCGAGACGGGAGTCCGAGTAACCTTCGATCTCGCCGGGGACGAGGATCTCGTGGGCGTCGCCTCGAAGGCGGCGCGGAAGTTCCACATGCGCCTCGCCAGCATCCTCACCTTGAACCACCACGACCGCCAAACCGGCGCCGGGCGGCGTCTGGGGGTGCTGCGCCTGGCCGGCGAGGGATCCCAGCGGTTGATCGACGACCTCTGGCGTTCGGGCTATCGGATCGTGAGCGTGCACTGGAGCGGCCGGGAGCAGAGCCCGCCGGCCGAGTAGCACAGTCTCCACCGTATCGGGCTCCCGCTTCAGACGCCCTATTCCCACTCGATCGTCGCCGGAGGCTTCGTGGTGAGATCGATCGCAACCCCGGCGACCGCATCGCGAGACAGGAGGGCCGCCACGATCTCCTCCACGCAAGCCGCGGGGAGCGGCGCCGGCCGCGCGGTCATCGCGCGTTCCGAGTAGACCGGTCGAATCACCGCCAGCTCCGATCCGTGGCCGTCCAGGGAGAGGGGCACCAGCACCGTCGGACACTGCCAGATCGCGGCCATCAGTCCGTGGCGGTCCAGGGCCCGCATCACGACATCGTCCAGGCCGCGGAGGAGGTCCAGGCGCGACCGGGTGACCGTCGCCGGAACCAGGGCGGCCTCCCGGGGAAAGCGGTCGGTCAGTTCGAAGAGACATCGATTGATCCCCGGCACTTCCTTGGTAAGCGTGGTCGCCAGGGACACCAGGCGGTCCCAGCCGGGGTTCTCTCCCACCAGGAGAACCGGATGCTCGTAGCTCCGGAGATCTCCCTTCACCCCCACCGAACGCACCGGGAGGGGAATTGCTCGAAGGTTCGTGCGCCGGAGAACCCGCGTCGCGGCCTCGCGAATTCCGGTCTCGTCGAAATCCTCGACCGCCGCCGCGGCGGCGACCCGGATCCCGAGACCCGGCCCCGGTAAGGGATGACGCTCGATGCTCGCCGGGTCCAGTCCGAGCGCCCGCCCCAGCTCACGGACTTCCACCTTGTAGAGATCCTTGAGGGGCTCCACCACCCGCCCCGCCTCGATCATCCGCTGCACCAGGGGCACCCGGTTGTGATGGGTCTTGATGACGTCGGCCCGCTTGGTACCGCCGGTCTCGATGGTGTCCGGGTAGATCGTCCCCTGGCCGAGAAGGACCTGATCCCAGTCCAGCTTTTCCGCCTCACGTTCAAAGATCGCAATGAAGGTATCTCCGATCGCCTTCCGTTTCGCCTCGGGATCGGTCAGTCCCTCCAAAGCGGCGAGAAACTCCCCGGAGGCATCGACGACCTCCAGGCATTCCCCCAGACCGACCTCGGTCAGGTTCGCCTCGACCTGGGCGCTCTCGTTCTTCCGCATCAGCCCGTTGTCGATGTGGAGCAGCTTCAACCGGTCCGGCCCGAGAGCGCGGCGAAAAAGCAGCGCCGCCACCGAGGAATCCACCCCTCCCGAGGCCAGCAGGAGGACGCTCCGCTCCCCCACCTCCTTCGCCAGGGCCGCCGTCCGCTCCTCGACCTGGTTCTCCACCGACCAGTCCGCCCGCGCGCCACAGATCCCGATCGTGAAGTTCCGGAGAATTCTCTGGCCGCACGGGGTATCGTCCACCTCGGGATGGAACTGAAGACCGTAGTGGCGACGCGTCTCGCAGGCGATGGCGGCAAAGCGGTGATCGCGGGACCCTTCGGCTCCGCCGGAGGACGAACCCACCTCCACAAAGTCGGAGGGGAGCTCGGTAACCGAATCGCCGTGGCTCATCCAGACCTGTTCTTCGGGCTCCAGCCCTTCGAGAATCGGAGAGTTCCCCCGAATGTGCAGGGTCGCCGCGCCGTACTCGCGCTTGGCGTGTTCCACGGTCCCGCCGGCGTGTTTCGCAATCTCCTGGTGGCCGAAGCAGAACCCGAGGACCGGAATGCCCAGGTCCAGGACCCCCCGGCTCCAATCCGAATCCTCGTCGTGGGCGCTCAGGGCGGGGCTCCCCGAGAGGGTGATGCCCTTGTAGCCGCGGAAGGAATCGACCGGATCGTCCGGGTCGCGGATTTCGGCGTAAACGCCAAGGGCCCGGATCTTGGTGGCGATGAGATGGACGTACTGGCCGCCGAAATCGAGGACGGCAATGGCATCGTGTTTCATGGCCCGGGAGTATATACGGTGACCTCGGGCGGTCGACACCCGCCCGGTCGGCGGTTCCGCCGGGGGCGGCCGCCGCCGCGCCGACCGTCCGGGACGACCGCCCCCCTCCCGGGGGCGTCTAGGCCGGGAACGACTCGCGATAGAGGCTCGGGAACCGGGCCAGGAGGGCGATCACCGGGTCGAACTCCCGCGAATCGAGACACTCCCCGATCTTGTGGGTGTTCTGCTCGATCCCCGGCCCGATCCCGAACATGGGCGGGTGCCGGAAGGTCTCGCGCTCCACCCATCGCTTGGCCGCATCCACCGCCGGTCCGGACGCGTCCTTGAAGACGACCATGCCGACCCCGTCGGTGGAAAAGATCCACCGCTCCACACGGGGGTCCCGCCGTAGCGCGCCCCGGGTCCCCCCTTCCGCGATGGTGGGAGAACAAACCCGGCGATAGCAGTCGGCGGCGGTGCGAATCACCGGATGGTCCTCGGGGGTCACCCACCCCGGATAGATCTGGGGGTTACCCGGGGTGTAGCCCTTCCAGGTCGGTGTTTCGTAGCGCGGGGCACGGACCTCGACGCCGAGCCCGGCCTCCCGGGCGCGGGCGACCGAGGCGAGGCCCTCCACGTCCGCCAACGCTTTCGTGGGATCCTCTCCCGCGGTCAGGCGACGGTCCAGACGGAAGGTGAAGCGTTCGGGGACGGCGCAGTCGCTCGGGGTGTCCAAGATCGCGTGGCTCGCGGTGCGGGTGCCCGGGCCCA
>Ga0114931_10011188_pt1 | contig 10632 bp, 7 predicted proteins | sample 2SBtaG_FD_89579 | JGI IMG/M metagenome (GOLD analysis project Ga0114931, IMG submission 89579) | Deep subsurface microbial communities from Kolumbo volcano to uncover new lineages of life (NeLLi) - 2SBTROV14_V59a metaG | ecosystem: Environmental > Aquatic > Marine > Volcanic | place: Kolumbo...
AGAATATGGCGAATATGTCTCTGGCCCGCGCATCATCACCCCCGATACCAAAAAGGCCATGAAGGAAGTGCTCGACGATATTCAGAACGGTAAATTCGTCAAAGACTGGATGGTCGAAAACAAGGTGCGCCAGACTGGTTTTAAAGCCATGCGCGCCAGATGCGACGAGCACCCTGTTGAAGAAGTTGGTGCCAAGCTGCGTGCCATGATGCCATGGATTGCCGAAGGGGGCATGGTTGATAAAGAAAAGAACTAGATTCTCGCATACTCAAATCACTACAAGATTTGTCAAGGCTTGCGAGAAACCGTAGTCAGCTTAACCATGCTCACCCGTCAGCAGCCAGATTGGCATAGCTGCTGGCTATACTTCTCGTCAAAACATGCACGAAAAAAGAGGAGCGCCCACTTGTGGTGCCCCTCTTTTTTATATGTACTCAAACAGCGCTTTTATTTTTTAGCGGGTCGCCAATATTCGGATTCACAAATAAACCCCAGACAGCCCGTAACCTTCATGCGGCCATCGCTCAAAAGGTCCAAATATCCCGTATAGGTAGAGCCACCTCTTTTAGGATCATAGACAATCCCCTGCCATTTATTGGCAGCGGTTGGTTTCATGTTATAGGCCACTGGTAGGCCGATAATAGGGCGTTTACGCAAGCGTACATCGCCATTATTATCATCAATCAACGGACGCCCCTTGGCATCATTTGGATCACGCAACCAAACGATTTTAGCACATAAGGCACCATCGCCGCACAGCGCGACATTCATTTTCGCCAATCCGTCTTCTCCCACCCAGAGCCCTTTGGCTCCCTTGGCAAAAGCGCCTCCACCAAAGACCAGCCCAGCAAGAGCCAATCCCGCAACAAACAAAAACCCACGACTAAACGTCTTCATAAATAATCTCCGGCCTCGTATAATACCAAGTCGCATAAGATTGCAAATTACAACTTTATTTAGCGTCTTATACCAATCTCTACAAAACAGGCAACCATTCTTTCTATAGCCAGAAATTTTATGCGGCATTTCAAAGGCCAGAACAGCGCAATGTTAACAGCTTATTCTGCACCCCAGCACTCTCCAAAATAGCCGCAACACCCATCCCCCCGGCAGTACAGATCGAAATCAGCCCCCTGCTCGCCCCTTTCTTTTCGGCCCTCTCATGCAATTGTTTGGCGAGCAGCGACAATATGCGCCCGCCCGTGGCGGCAAATGGATGGCCATAAGCAAGACTGGAGCCTTTTACATTCATTTTAGCCCGATCAATGGAGCCCAATGGATTGTTCAGCCCAAGAACAGACTGGCAATAATCCTTGTCTTCCAGCGCCTTTAACGTACACAAAACCTGTGCCGCAAAAGCTTCATGCACTTCATAAAGATCAAAATCCTGCAAAGACATATCGTTACGCTTCAGTAATTTGGCAATGGCTATGGTCGGCGCCATCAACAAACCGTCCCCCGCGACAAAATCAACCGCAGAGGTCTGCGCATCCGTAAGCCAGGCCAGAACCGGCAGATCATGCTCGATGGCCCACGCTTCAGAGGCCAGCAAGGTGGCGGAAGCCCCATCGGTCAGCGGTGTCGAGTTGGCGGCTGTCAAGGTGCCTTTGGCCGAACGATCAAAAGCGGTGCGCAATTCGCCCATTTTCTCCAGCGTGGTATCCGCCCTGATATTATTGTCGCGAAAAACGCCCGCACACGGCACAATCAAATCATCATGAAAGCCTTCATCATAGGCTTTGGCAGCGTTTTGATGGCTGGTAAAGGCCAGCTCATCCTGATCCGCGCGCTCGATATTCCATTGCTTGGCCATCAATTCGCAATGCTGCCCCATGGACATTTTTGTGCGCGGCTCACCCGTCGATGGGGCATTGGGGGCCAGTTCACGCAGTTTCAGTCCCTTGAAGGCTCCAAGTTTGGCCCTGAAAGAGCGCCCGCGTGACGCCGCGACAAGACGTTTGGCAAATTTGCGCTGAAAAACAACAGCGGCATCTGAAACCGTATCGGAACCCGCCGCAATGCCACATTCTATCTGCCCGCTGGCAATTTTAGCTCCAAGCCCCATAGCCCCTTGCAGGCTGGTGCCGCAGGCCTGCATCATGGTGATACCCGGTGTGGAAGCCGCCAGCGTTGTGCCGATCACAGCTTCTCGCGCCAGATTCCAGTCCTTGGCATGGGTCACAACAGCGCCCGCCACGACCTCGTCTATATGCGTGCCAGACAGAACGAATTTGTCGGTCAGACCTTGTAAAACGGTCGTCAGCATTTCCAGGTTGGTGAGATCCTCATACATGGTGTGCGAGCGACAAAATGGCGTTCGTACACCACCGATAATCGCCACACGGCGTAGCTCTTTATGGACCATATATTCACCCGTTTCCTATTCGCGATTGTTCTATTCTTTTCCGGTTTCTGGATCGTTTTCTGGCTCGGCAAGGCTTTGATCATAATGCAGGGGCCCCCCTCTAAAGGGCGCAAAACCTGTGCCAAAAATCACCCCGGCATCAGCAAGGTCAGCATTTTCGACGACCTTCTCGTCAACGACCTTGTGACATTCATCGACCAGCGTTCGCAAGAGTTCGCGGCCCAGCTGGTCAAGATCATAAGCCTCATGGTCAAACTCTTTTTTAACCGGCTTGCCCTTGTTCCATTTGTAAAAGCCACGACCAGTTTTCTTGCCAAGGTGTTTCGCCTTAACCAAACGATCCAGATCCCCCCCTTGCGGCGGAGAAATACCGAGAATTTCACCCACATTAGTAATAATATCGAGCCCCACCACATCAGACAGCTCAATCGGCCCCATGGGCATGCCAAAATCAAGCGCCGCCTGATCCAACACTTCGCCAGGCATACCGTCCTGATGGCGGGCAATGGCGGCCATCATATAGGGCGCAAGAACACGATTGACGAGGAAGCCCGGCGCACTAGCGACCTTCAAAGGTGATTTCCTGATTTTGGCGACAAAAGAGGCCCCCTTGTCGATGATCGCCTCATCGCTGTCCTTGCCTCTGATGACTTCAACCAAAGGCATTTTGGCGACCGGATTAAAAAAATGCAGCCCGATCAACTGGGAAGGGTCACTCAGCCCTTGTGCAATATCTTCGATCTTCAAAGACGAGGTATTGGTGGCCAGCACACAATCCCTGCGCTTGGCTTTTTCCAGCCCGGCCAACACTTTTTGTTTGACCTCCAGCACTTCGACAATGGCCTCGATAATGACATCAGCACGAGGCACATGCTTGCCATCGCCGTCGGCAATGAGGCGCGCCATGGCCGCGTGAACAGCCTGTTTCTTTTTAAGACGTTTGCGAAACAGCTTTTTGGCGCGTTGACGGGCCGTTTCAATCTGCTCGGCATCAAGATCCTGCAAGCTGACTTCCATGCCGGAAAATACACACCAGGCGGCAATATCACCGCCCATCAGCCCGGCCCCGACCACATGGACGCGCATTGGCTTAAAACTCTTATCGCCAGCTTGCGCCTTTAATAGCTCGGAAAGTTTGAACACACGACGCAGATTGCGCGAGGTTTGCGAGGCCATAAGCGGCGCAAACATATTGGTTTCTTCAACCCGCATGCGCTCAACGTCATCACCATATTTTTCAAAAAAACCAATGAGCCTGAACGGGGCTGGATAGTGATCTTCACGAATTTTGGCAGCGGTTTTCTGGCGCATCTGCCTGGCCAGAAAACTACGAGCCGGCTTTAACAGCATGAGTTTTTTGAGGAAAGACAGCGGCTTTGATTTGCGTTTTGCCAAAACGGCCTTGCGAGCCGCCCAGCGCAGATTGTGATGGGTCGCCACCAGCTGATCGACCAGTCCGATGACTTTAGCCACGCTCGAGCGGTGCATGCGCGCTGTCAACATCGTGGTCATGGCTCCAACTGGTCCGGCGGTATGAATGGAGCGAAGTGTGCCATGCAACCCAGGAACAATGCCCAGCTTGACCTCGGGAAAGCCCAGCCTTGTGCCCTCTTCACGGTCGGCAATGCGATAATGACAGGCCAAAGCGAACTCCAGCCCGCCGCCAAGGCAATAGCCATGAATAGCCGCCACCACGGGGACGCGCAGATCTTCAACACGATTGAGCAGCTCAATGGCAGGCAGGACAAAATCTCGCGCCTCGTCAGCCGTTTTCATTTGCTCGAATTCTCGAATATCGGCCCCGGCGATAAAATTATTGCTCTTGGCCGTCATAAAGACCAGCCCGATAATATCACCAAGGCTGGCTGATTTTTCTGCCCATTCAACAATCTGCAGCAGCTCTTGCGTCGGGCGACGCCCCAGCACATTCATGCTTTCGTTCTGGCGATCAAATGTCGCCCAGGCAATGCCCTCTGCATCGACCTCATAGCGCCAGTCTTTGAGTTGGGGAAGCTTTTCCGTCATGTTCTGGGGTCCGCCTTGCTTTACTAACTACTCAGCTGCCATCTACTCTGCTGCAACGTCTTTCTGCTTGTCACTTTTTTGATTATCAGCCTTTACAGCGGCACTGTTTTCCTTGCTGCCTGTCTTTACTGAGCTTTTATAATGAGGGATGACTTCATCAGGACTAAACTGGTCAACAGCAATTACCTTGCCAATCAGCTCATCAAGCTCGCGTAGATCATCAGCTTCATGTGCCGTAATTATTTTTTGATCCACAGCTTCCTTGAACCAGTCCGCCCCGTGATGGCGATGGATTTTGCCACTGCGCACGGCCCGTTCAATGGCTTTTTCAGCACGCTCCAGCGTCACCGCCAGCTTCAGGGTAAATTCAAGAATGCCGGTGGGGTCGTCAGGATTCTCATTAATATAGATTTCACGGGTGAGACGATCACGAACCTCACCTGGCGCAATGGCCAGCGCTACAACCTTTTTGCCAAGGCGATCACTGGCCGGTCTGCGACGCACGCCAAGCGGTTGCGCGACGATTTTCATGAAAAATGCAGCCCAGCGGATGGGGAAGTTATCGATGACGCCCTGTATCGCCAAATCAAACCGATAGAGTGCATTTCTGGCGCACAACTCGACAATAAGCTTGTCACTTTCGGGCTCGCCATCATCTTCAAACCGTTTCAGAACAGCCGACAACAGATAGAGCTCGGACAGGGCATCAGCCATGCGTCCAGTAATTTTCTGCCTGGTTTTCAGCCCTCCAGCGAGCACGCCCACAGTCATATCGGCGACAAAGGCGAAAGAGCGGCTGGAGCTGCCAAGCGCACGATACCATTGTTCGGTCTCCGGCGTATGTCCTGGCCCTCGGGCAAAGCGTGCCCCCGACAGATTGTGCAGAACAGAGGCCGTCGCATTGGCTAGCGACCAGCTGATATGATTGTTAAAAGCCAGTTCAAAATTTCTAAAACCGCGCTCCTGGTTTTTATCCTGCAAGGCTTCTGTTTCCGTCAGCAGATAAGGATGACAACGCAGCGCCCCCTGCGCAAAGGTAATGAGAGTGCGGGTCAAAATATTGGCCCCCTCAACGGTGATCCCTACAGGGACCGCCTGATAGGCGGCTTGCAGATAGTTTGAGGGTCCATCGCAAATCGCCCGACCACCATGAATATCCATGGCATCAGTCACCGACTGGCGCATGCGCTCGGTCGAACTATATTTCAACAGCGCCGAGATCACCGATGGTTTTTCCCCGGCACCAACCATGCTGGCCGTCATGGCGCGTCCGGCTTCAACCCTATAGGCATTTTCAATGATGCGGCTCAGCGGCTCTTCAACCCCTTCCATTTTACTGATGGGGATAGAGAACTGGCGGCGCAGGCGCGCATAAGCGGAAGTGGTTCGAAAAACGGTTTTGATGGCCGAGGTGCTGGTTGCGGGCAGCGAAATCGCCCGCCCCACTGACAGACACTCCATCAGCATACCCCAACCGCGCCCGACATTTTCACGCCCGCCAATGATGAAATCAAGCGGAATAAAAACATCGGTGCCAGAAGTCGGACCATTGGGGAACAGTGAACCTCCTGGCAAATGACGATTGCCGATGACTACACCTTTATGACTGGTGGGAATGAGTGCCAGAGTGATGCCGATATTTTCCTCTGCGCCCTCCAGCAGATTATCAGGGTCCAGCAGATTGAACGCCAGCCCGAGCAAAGTGGCCCTGGGGGCAAGGGTGATATAGCGTTTGTTCCAGGTGACACGGATACCAAGTGTTTTTTTACCTTCATAAGTCTGCTCGCAGACAAAGCCGACATCGCGCATGGAAGCTGCATCCGACCCCGCATTTGGACTGGTGAGGGCAAAACACGGTACCTCAATGCCTTTGGCAAGGCGTGGCAGATAATGGTTTTTTTGCTTCTCCGTGCCATATTTTTCCACAAGCTCACCCGGCCCAAGGGAATTGGGCACCATGGTGACAATGGCCGCATCTGGACTTCGGGACGCTATTTTTCCCAGAACAAGCGACTGTGCCTGCGCCGAAAAGCCCAGACCGCCATGCTTCCTGGAGATCAGCATGCCCCAAAAGCCCTGATCCTTGATGAAATTCCAGACCTTTGGTGGCACATCGCGGCGTGTATGGCGCATGTCCCAGTCATCCAGCAGCGCGCACAGTTCTTGTGTTGGACCATCAAGAAAGGCCCGCTCTTCTTGTGATAGATGAACCGGCGGGATGGATTTCAATTGTGCCCAGTCAGGCGTCCCGGAAAACAGCTGGGCATCCCAGCCGACAGTTCCAGCAGCCAGAGCTTCTCGTTCCGTATTGGAAATGGTCGGAAAGGTCCGTCGCAGCTCATCATATAAAGGCCGGGAAACAAAGCGGGCGCGCAGCGAAGGGATAGACAACGCAAATAAAATAAGGACCGGTGCGAACGCCCCCATTTGCAACAGCAGCCCACCATGCAGCACGGTCACAAGCCCAAAAGCGACAAGTCCTGCATAAACCGCCCACAACAAGAGCGGCACTTTATTAAGCGCCAAAACACAAAAAGCTGCGATAATGAGTGCCAAGAGGAGAAATGTGCTCATTTGCGTTACTCCTGTTATTGTATTCAATCTTCCATCTCGTCCGCATTATTCATGAGGAAAGATCAATTCTGACTTGTCATTTCCTGGTCTCCCCATGAATAATACGGACCAGACTAGATATAAGAATAAGTGTCGTCAATTAAATGACTGATGCATAGTCAATATTGCGTGAGCACTGCTTAAACTATGCAGTGCAATTTTCTGAAAATGTTCCCGCCAATCGAACTGGCACCGCAAAGCCACATAAAATGCATAATTTTTCACCGATCCCAACACTCTGGAACAAAAATAATATTGTAACTTGCTAATATCAATAGCTTCTAATAGTCTGTTTCTATAAAGTGCAGTCTGCACTCTGGCTGAAATTTCAATCGGTCCATGGTTCTATTTCGTAGTGATACATGGATTGTTTTTTGTTGTTTTAGCTCAGAAATAACTGAGCATCGACTGCAAGATGCTCTGAGACCGGACTGGAAACGCAAAACAGGATATGAATTTGATGGGCTCACCGGACACGACAGAACCTTCTACGGAAGCCGATGACTCCAACGAATCAGTTGGAATGATCACCGGAATGAGATGCGCCGCTGACAAGGCAGCTGAACTCTTGCGCTGTATTGGCAGCCCGTACCGCCTGCTTATTTTATGCCTGCTCATGGAAAAAGAGCAGACAGTTTCCGAAATATGCGAAGCCATTGGAGCCCGCCAGAGTCTGACCTCTCAGCATTTGACCCGATTACGTCTTGATGGTCTGGTTGAAGCCGAACGGCGTGGACATTATGTGATCTATTCACTCACTGATACCGTCACCAAAGAAATCATCTCAACGCTTCACAAGCACTTTTGCGCTGGCGGCACCGATAATCCTTCCTGCTGATTGAGACGAATGGTTTTGCGGCAACCATTTTCCAGCGATTTCTTGTGAATTGCTGGGTTTTTTACTGCTCACAAAAGTTGAAATATACTCAAACAACTGGAAAACCCGCAAAATGATCGGGGAATATTTTTGGGTCTGACAAGACGCGTTCTGCTCTGTGATGCGGGCATCTTGACAGATGCCCGGCGAAGGCCTACCGCGAAGCGGTTTCTGCATTACTCCGAACACAAACCACTTTAGGCCACACTCATCCCTTGGCAAACATGTCACTGGTAATGTCATCATACCAGCTCAGGGCCTGCTTGAAATTTTCGGCACGAACCCCCTTGTCCTCCTTTACATCAGATATAAAAGAAGTTTTCTGCTCAACCAGTTCCTTGCCGGCCGTATAACTCGCTCCTGCCTTGATGGCATTATTGGCTGCCAGAAGAGACCAGCAGGTACTGCGATAACGCGGGGGAAACATTTTACGTCCGGTCAATTGGGCAGCAATGGCATTGGCGACAATCTGCGCCTGGGAATTAGCCGATGAAGCTGATTTAGGCATGTTGTGTGCGATCGCCGAATCTCCGAGAACGAAAACATCTTTCACCTGCCGAGAGGCAAAACTGTCTGGTATAATCGGACACCAGTCGCCAAGAGCACACCCGGCCCTCGTAACAATCTTTGAAGCTCGTTGAGGGGGAATTATGTTGATCACATCCCCCTTGACGCGATCGCCATTGCGCGTCACGACGCTCATTTCATTGGCAATCACCTTGTTGACGCCACCATGCTTATCCCCAGGTATCCACTCAAGAAGCCCTTTATATTCACTGTCCCACACCTCCTCAAACAAAGCCATTTGAGGAAAAAGTGACTTCGTATCAAGAATGATCAGCTTGGAGGATGGCTTATGATATTTCAAATAGTGGGCAATCAGTGTGGCCCGCTCATAGGGAGCCGGAGGACATCTATAAGGATTGCCGGGGACTGAAATGACGACAACACCTCCATCCTTCATATCGAGCAAGCGACGATGCAAAAGTCTGGTCTGATCCCCGGCAATCCAGGAATGGGGCATAATTTTTGCGACAGCTGAACTATAGCCCTCAATCGCCTCATATTTCATTTCTATGCCTGGAGACAAAACAAGCTTGTCATAGGACAGTTTGGTTTCACCCTTCAACGTCACAAGCTTGTTTTGGGTGTCAATATCCAGCGCAACGTCGTGAATAATTTTAATGCCAATCTTTTTCAAACCATCATAATTATGCTGCAGCGAACGCATGGAACGAAAACCGCCCAAATAATGGTTTGAAAAAAAACAGCTGGTATAGACAGGATTGGGTTCGACAAGAGTAACCTCAATGCCTTTAGAGGCATTGTGAAGCTGATGGGCGACACTGGCCCCACCGGCACCACCACCGATGATCACAACCCGGCCTTTCGACTTTCCTTTTGCCAACACGGCAGGAGACTGCACAACGCTCCCCGTAAGCCCCAAGGCTGCAATCCCGCCCAAAAGCCTGTTAAATGAACGCCTGTCTATTTCCGCCATTGAGCCGCTTTTAAACCCTCTTGGTTTGATGACATCAAACTCATATCAAAATTGAATGAACCCCGCAGTAAGAACATGACCCGCACAGCGAATCAACACCATGATATGTATGGCGGAAAAAGGGCAAATTCATGGCCTTGCCGAACGACCCTCCCCCCTAATACTCAACATCTTCAATGAAAATAGAGCCCTCAATTCGCTGGCTCGTTACCCCGCATCACCAACTTGCTTCTCCGGGCGAAAACCATTTTTCTTCAACAGCATTTCAAGCAACCCCCAAAAGAAATCATCCGACATATATCTGGTCACCCGACCAATCTCGCGCCTCTTTTGATAAAGCACAAAAGTTGGTGTGAAAATAACCGGTTTGACATTGGCGACCTTGTCATCAAAATTAATATCAACCTTCCTCAACGGCGCAAATTTTCCTTCTGGCGTCTTGCCATAAATGACGCCTATATTTTCGTCCCATACCTGACAATAATGACATCCCTGCTGCTTGAACATCAGAAGCTCAATACCGCTTTTCGAGGGTGAAGCTGCTTTGCTTTCAACTTGAGGCACCCCGTAAGCGAACAACAACAAAAATGCAGCCAATCCAACCAGCGCAAATCGTTTAAAAGAAAAAAGTCCTGTTTTCATCATGCAATCCCAATTGCTGCCCTGGTCCCTCAGCGAGACCTGCACGCCCCGCCCCTCAAGAAAAACCTCGTTTTTGGGGGATATAAATTCTCGCGAAATTATACTCCCGATTTCGTTTGTTTTTCAATTCACATCACTGTGTAACAGTTTGCACAATTTATCTAACATGTGATATAGAGATAATTGAAGCAAAAAAACTGAAAAACACTTCATTCTCCTTGCCTGATTAAAGGAAAATCTAAAAACAAAGGGGAGATCATCCGTAAATGCACTTTGAATACTGCCTTGCTTGCAAAACCTGCCACGATCAAAACCCCCTACAGATCTGCAAACTGCCGATCATTGTAAAATATGGTCAAGAAAAAGGCTAAAAGACTTTATAGTCACTCCAAAACAAACGAAACAAAAACATAGAGAATCACACACACAGAGAGGAACAAGATGAGCGATAACATCCATCTTAAGGTCGTTGACAGACGCAGCTTTGTGCTTGGCGCATCTGCTGCGGCTGCCTTTGCGGCGCTTGCCCCGCTGGGCACCAGCCCGGCCCATGCCAAGGCCTGGACAGACATCATGAAAGAGGCCCTTGGCGGTGCGACACCGGTTGAA
>Ga0114931_10011189_pt1 | contig 10630 bp, 9 predicted proteins | sample 2SBtaG_FD_89579 | JGI IMG/M metagenome (GOLD analysis project Ga0114931, IMG submission 89579) | Deep subsurface microbial communities from Kolumbo volcano to uncover new lineages of life (NeLLi) - 2SBTROV14_V59a metaG | ecosystem: Environmental > Aquatic > Marine > Volcanic | place: Kolumbo...
CCGCAGCTGCGCGCCCCTCGACGGCACGCCGCTAGAACGTGCTCCGCCAGTAGCGCAGCGTCAGGAACCTCGTGAGCTTCTGGATGGCCTGGCGCCGCTTCTCTCCGACTTGTGTGTCGTGCAGTTCGTGAGTGTACTCCGGCACCGTGCTGGCCATCTGCTGGGCATAGGCAGCGACCTCGGCGTCGTCCATGAAGTGGTCGCGGATCCCGGTCAGTTCTCCGGAGTCCAGGAAGAACCCGCCGCACCCATAGCATTCGTCCACGTTGACCGCCTGGGCCCGATCGTAGCGGTGCGTGTGCATCGGGATGTTGCACCTGGGGCAGGTGATCCGGCCCCTCTCTGCATCGTTCCGTCGCGGACTACGCAGCGCGGCTTCCAGCGCGACGCCCAACCCCTCGTTCTGCTCGTCGAGCTCGCGCAGCTCGCCGTGGTCGAACCAGATCCCCTTGCAGCCGTTTGCGCAGACATCCACCTCGATGCCGAAGTCTTCGGTCGTCATCTCCTGACCGCAGGCAGGGCACTTCATGTCGCCTCCATCGTCAGAGCTTGCCTAGAGCCCGGATCACCAGCAAGGCCGCCACGCCTCCCAGGAGCAGCAGGACGACGAATAGGCCGATACCGAGCGGCGTGAAGCCCTTGCGGTCTTCCTCGACGAGCGCGAACAAAAGGCCCATCTCGCCCGAGTCGAGCCAGAGCCCCCCGCACGCCGGGCACTTGTCCGCGACGACCCTCTGGTCGCCCCGCTGGAACGCGATCTTCCCCATTCTCTGCTGGCAGCGGGGGCAATCGTACAGCGCACCTTCCCGCACCTCGGGCGCCGTGTTGGCGAGGTGATCGAGCGAGGCCGAGAGCTCCACGGTGGTGGGTTGACCGCTGGCCCGGCGCGCGATCATGCGCTCGAGCTCACCCCGGTCGAGCCAGAAGCCCTGACAGGCGGAGCACGAGTCGATGGCGATCCCCGATTTCTGGAGCTGGTCCATCGCGCTCTGACAACGGGGGCACTGCACGCTCGGCGAGTCTTGCCGAAGCCGGCGCGGGCGTGCAAGCCCACGCCGGACGATCCCGGACCCGCGCCAGCGCGTCGCGGCGAGCGCCGCGCAGCGAATGACACGCCCGTCAGTCTAGACCGACGGCTGGGCCCTTGCTGCAGCGCGTCAAGCTGCCGGGAATACTGGGCGATCGAGAGCGCTCATGTCCCAATTCATGCCGATTCGTGCCTCTGCGGCCAGCGAACCGATCGTCGCGCGCTTGCCAAACATCGACGGACCGCGTAGCACACTGACGTCAGCGTCAGTGGATGTCCGGGGGACCACTCCTGGCCTGCAGTGCACCGAAAGGGGCGTGAGCACGCGATGAGCGAGCTTGTCATCGGAATGGACGTCGGATCGACCACGGTGAAGGCCGTCGTGCTCGAGCCGGAAACGCGGAAGATCTTCTGGCACGACTACCAGCGGCATCACACCAAGCAGCCGGAGAAGGTGCTGGAGCTGCTCGAGGCCATCCTCGAGAGCTTCCCCGATCAGCCCCGCGACGCCTGGCGCATGTTCGTGACGGGATCGGGCTCGGGCCCCATCGCCGAGCCGACGGGCGGGCGCTTTGTGCAGTAGGTAAACGCCGTCACGCTCGCCGCCGAACAGCTGCACCCGGACGTGCTGAGCGTGATCGAGCTGGGCGGCCAGGACGCCAAGATCATCGTGTTCAAGGAGGACAAGAACACCGGCCAGAAGACGGCCGGCACCTCCATGAACGACAAGTGCGCGTCCGGTACGGGCGCCACCATCGACAAGTGCATGATCAAGGTCGGGGCCGAGCCGGGCTTCGCTACCAGCCTGCATTTCTCGGACAAGAAGCTGCACCACGTGGCGGCCAAGTGCGGCGTGTTCGCCGAGACGGACATCGTCAACCTGGTCAAGACGGGCATCCCCAAGGACGAGGTGCTCAACTCGCTCGCCGACGCGATCGTGCTGCAGAACCTCAGCGTGCTCACGCGCGGCAACACCCTCAAGCCGAAGGTGCTGCTGCTCGGCGGACCGAACACCTACCTCCCCTTCCTGCAGGAGTGCTGGCGCCAGCGCATTCCCGAGACGTGGCGCGACCGCGGCTTCGACTACCCGAAGGACGTGCCACTCGAGGAGCTGATCTTCGTTCCCGAGAACGCCGATCTGTACGCGGCCTTCGGCGCCGCGGCGTACGGCATCGCCGAGGGCGAGGACGCGGGACGCTTCAAGGGCCTGGAGGAGCTCCAGAATTTCATCACGCACGGTCGCCGCGCCCGGCTCGGCGAACAGGCGGGCCCGCCACTGTCCGCGGATGCATCCGAAACCGACCGCTTCACCGACAGCTATCGCATTGCGGAGTTTGCGCCGCCGAAGCTGCAGCACGGCCAGAAGGTGCGCGGCATTATCGGGCTCGACGGCGGCTCCACGTCTTCCAAGGCGGTGCTCATCGACGAGGACGGCGAGATCCTCTGCAAGGCCTACCAGCTGTCCAAGGGCAACCCCATCCTGGACACCAAGGAGCTCCTCACCAACATCAAGGAGCAGGTGGAATCACAGGGCGCCACGCTCGAGTGCGTCGGTTTCGGCGCCACGGGCTATGCGGCGGACGTGCTGGAAGAGTGCGTGCTGGCCGACGTGAACATCGTCGAGACGGTCGCGCACATGATGAGCGCGGTACACTTCTTCGGCGACGTCGACGTCATCTGCGACATCGGTGGGCAGGACATCAAGGTCCTGTTCATGAAAAACGGCGACATCCAGAACTTCAAGCTCAGCAATTCGTGCTCCGCGGGCAACGGCATGCTGCTCCAGGCGATGGCCGATCAGTTTGGCATCCCCGTCACCGAGTACGCCGACAACGCCTTCAAGGCGCATCTCGCACCGAAGTTTTCCTACGGCTGCGCGGTCTTCCTCGACACCGATCGCGTGAACTTCCAGAAGGAGGGCTTCCAGAAGGAGGAGCTGCTCGCCGGGCTGGCCCAGGTGCTGCCGAAGAACGTCTGGCAGTACGTCGTCCAGATCCCGCGGCTCGCGTCGCTGGGCCGACGCTTCGTCTTGCAGGGCGGCACGCAGTACAACCTCGCGGCGGTCAAGGCGCAGGTCGACTACATCAAGCAGCGCGTGCCCGACGGCGAGGTGTTCGTGCACCCACACGCAGGCGAGGCCGGCGCCATTGGCGCGGCCATCGAGACGCTACGCCGCTACAAGCGCACGGGCACGACGCGCTTCATCGGCGTCGAGGCCACGCTCGACCTCGAATACACGACCAAGAACGACGAGGAGACCGTCTGTCATTTCTGCGCCAACGAGTGCAAGCGCAGCTTCATCGACACCCAGCGCCCCGACGGCTCGCACAGCCGCTACATCTCGGGCTTTTCCTGCGAGAAGGGCACGGTCGAGAGCAAGGAGGCGATGCACGCACTGGTCGCCGAGCGCAAGAAGATCGCCGCGCAGTATCCGAACCTGGTCGAGTACGAGGCGCGCCGCGCCTTCCAGCACTTCTACAAGTTCGAGCCGCAGCCGGAAGCCGGAGCGACGGTCGAAGACGTGCGCGTCAAGCAAGGGCTCTTCCGCATCAAGCGCGAAAAGTACACGCGCCCCTTCCAGCGCTCGAGCCAGGCGACGCTCGACAAGTTGAAGTCCACGAGCGTCGGCATGCCGCGCGTCCTGAATATGTACTCGACGGCGCCGTTCTTCCGCACCTACTTCGAGGCGCTCGGCGTCCCGAAGCAGAACGTCATCTTCAGCGAGCCGACCAGCGACGAAATGTGGGTCGAGGGCGGCAAGTACGGCTCCATCGACCCGTGCTTCCCGAGCAAGGTGGTGCAGGCGCACATCCACAACCTGCTCTTCCATCAGCACGCCCCCGAGCGGAACAAGCCGCTCACGCACATCTTCTTCCCGATCCTCACGCACGTGGCGAACTTCGTCGAGGACACGATGGACAACACGTCGTGTCCCATCGTCGCCGGCACGCCGGACGTGATGAAGGCGGCCTTCACCAAGGAGATCGACTTCTTCGCCACACGCGGCATCGAGTACGTCGATCCGGCACTGTCGTTCTCGGAGCCGCTGTTGCTCGCGCGGCGCATGTTCGAGACCTGGGGCGAGCGCCTCGGCATCACCGAGGACGAGAACGACCACGCCTGCCGCGAGGCGTTCAAGGCGCTCGGTGCCTTCGAAGCCGACTTGCAGGACAAGGGTCGCGCCATCCTCGACACGGTCGAGGACGAGGACCGCATCGCCATCCTGGTGCTGAGCCGCCCCTACCACTCCGACCCGGGTATGAACCACGGCATCCCGGAGGAGTTCCAGGTGCTTGGCTACCCCATCCTCAGCCTACGCTCGATTCCGAAGGAGCGTAAGTACCTCGACCGCTTCTATCTCGACGAGCTCAAGGCAGGCACCATCAAGAGCCCGCTCGAGCTGAACCAGGTGTGGCCCGAGAACTACTCGGCCAACAGCGCGCAGAAGGTGTGGGGCGCGAACTTTGCCGCACATCACCCGAACGTCGCGGCACTGGATCTGTCGAGCTTCAAGTGCGGGCACGACTCGCCGACCTACGGTCTTATCGATTCGATCATCCAGACCTCGAAGACACCTTCGGCAGCGCTGCACGACCTGGACGCCAACAAGCCGGGCGGCTCGATCAAGATCCGCGTCAAGACCTACGCGCATTCGCTCAGGCTGCAGCAGGAGCGGCTGGAAGATCTGTCAGCGAGGAAGCGCAAGCTGTCGCACGCGATCGATAGGAAGCGCCTCGAGCTACTCAGGTTGAAGCAGAAACAGCTCGAGGGCGGAAAGCGCCACGACGCGGTGCTCGAACACCAGATCCAGGAGCTCGGCACCAAGGTCCGGACCTACGAGGTCAGGCAGGAGATCCCCCCGGAGCCGCCCAAGGGCATGGTCCGGCTGGGCAAGAAGGCAGAAGACGGGCGCATCGTGCCCGTGCATGCAGCGATGGAAGAGGCCGCTCCGCCGCCCGCGGAGTGAGCAGAACACGACGGGCAGCGAGAGCCACGGAGGGTAATGAAAATGACGATGCAGGCCGACTCGGGACTCAACAAGCACCTCCCCATCGCGGGGCAGAAGGAGCTCGACATCGACGCGGAGCTGGCGCGCTTCGAAGCCGAAGAGCGCGCGCGCCTCGGCATCGAAGCCGAAGAGCGCTGGATCGAGGACATGTCGAACCTCGGCTTCACCAAGAGCGAGAAAGCGAAGATCACGCTGCTCGTCGGTGGCCTCACCATGGCGCACGACTTCCTCGTCGAGGGTGCGCTCACGAACCTCGGCTACAACGTCCTCAGCATGGATGCGCCCGACAACGACGCGCTGCGCGTCGGCAAGGAGTTCGGCAACCGCGCGCAGTGCAACCCCACGTACTTCACGGTCGGCAACCTCGTGAAGTACCTCATCACCCTGCGCGACGAGAAGGGCATGACGACGCAGGAGATCGTCGACAAGTTCGTGTTCCTGACGGCAGGCGCGTGCGGACCATGTCGCTTCGGCATGTACGTGACGGAGTACAGGAAGGCACTGCGCGACGCAGGCTTCGACGGCTTCCGCGTAATGCTGTTCCAGCAGCAGGGCGGCCTCAGCCAGGCCACCGGCGAAGAGAGCGGGCTCGAGCTGAAGACGCCGTTCTTCCTCGCGCTGGTCAAGGCGCTGGTCGCGGGCGACGTGCTCAACGGCCTCGCCTACCGCATCCGCCCCTTCGAGCTGGTGCCCGGCGCGACGGACCAGGCCGTCGAGAACGCCAAGCGCATCTGCTACGACGCGCTCGCGGGCGGCAAGAGCATCCTGCGCGGCCTGTGGCAGGCGAAGAAGGAGTTCGCAAAGGTCGAGGTCGACAAGCTGCAGGCGAAGCCGCGCACGGCCATCATCGGCGAGTTCTGGGCGATGACGACCGAGGGTGACGGCAACTACGCGCTACAGAAGTTCCTGCAGGGCGAAGGCAGCGAGTGCGACATCCAGTTCGTCACCGCGTGGATCCTCTACAACATCTGGGAGGTGCGCTTCGACACGCAGAGCCGCGCCTCGCTGCGCGGCGCCGACAAGGCCAAGACCGGCCTGGCGGACGTGGGCGACTATGGCGTGTTCGTGCGCCGCGTGGGCCTGGTTCTGGCCGACAAGGCGGTGCGCGCCATCTTCCAGACCTTCGCGCACGCGGGCGGCTTCTACGACTACCACCTGCCCGACATGGACCAGATCGCCGACCTGGCCGCGCCCTACTACAACAATGACCTCCGCGGCGGCGAAGGCCACATGGAGGTGGACAAGCTCATTCTCAACGTGGCCAAGAGCAAGGCGACCATGACGCTCAGCGTGAAGCCCTTCGGCTGCATGCCGAGCTCGGGCGTGTCGGACGGCGTGCAGTCGCTGATCACCGAGAAGTTCCCGGGCAGCATCTACTGCGCCGTGGAAACGAGCGGCGACGGCGCCGTCAACTTCTACTCGCGCGTGCAGATGTACCTGTTCAAGGCCAAGCAGGCCGCGCAGGCCGAGTTCGACCAGGCGCTCTCGAACGCAGGGCTCACGCTGGAGCAGGTGCGCGACTTCGTGAAGCAGCACCCCCGCTACGCGCACCCGCTGCACCGCGCGCCGCACACCGCGGCCAGCACCGGCGCCGATGTCGTCAACGAAATCGCCAGCTTCTACGGCAAGCCGGCGTGGCAGGTCGCGCTCATCAAGGCGCGGGCGATCGCCGGCCGCGCTGGCATCGCCGGCAAGAAGGCCGTCGTCACGGCACCCACCACGCTGAAGAGCGCGGCGGGGGTGACGGCCCAGGGCGTCGTGGAGCTCGCCGAGATCGCCAAGGAGCGCGTGCTCAAGCGCGACAGCGGCGTCACCAACATCGCGGCGGCAGCGGGCGGCTGAGCCCCCGTCCTGCAACACCGGTGGCGGGCGTTCACGCGCCCGCCACTTTCGTTTTGTGCTGGCCGCGACGCGCGTGCCGGATCGGCCTATGCTGGGTGGACGTTGCCCGGACCTGTCCGCCATCTCGCTCTGCTTCTCGCCCTCGCTGCGATGAGCGCGTGTGGCAGCAGCGTCTCGGGCGGCTCCGGTAGCAGCAGCGCCGGTGCGGCAGCCGCCTTCGATGGCGGCGGCGGCTCATACGGCGCGGGGGCGGAGGCGAGCGGCGGCACGGGCAACGGCGGCAGCGCGGGCAACGCCGGCAGCGCGGGTTCCGCCGGCAGCGGGGGCTCGTCGGGCACGGGCGGAGCAGCCGGCGCGAGCGGCACCGATGCCGGAAACCCGCCCGATCCTTGCAGCACCGCGACGCCACACTGTCCCGCCGTCCCTTCCAGCGCGAAGAAGGGCAAGGGGCTCATCCCGATCGATCGCTGTGCCTTCCCGCTGGACGAGGCGAAGCAGTGGGCATCGCTGTCGCCACTCGTCAACGCGCTCGAAACGAAGCTGCCCTCGGCCGGGCTATCCGGCGTGCTTGGCGATCTGAACCGCAGCGGCGTGGTCGCGAGCAGCGCGCCTGGCGGTCCTTGCGGCGTGGTGTTCGCGTTCCACTGGGACTCGTCGGAGAACACCAAGGCGTGGTGGATCCCGCAGGGCATAACGGGCTCTGCCGACGCGAACGCGAGCGGCCTGGTCGAAGGCCGCCGCGTCGTGGTCGCCAGTTTCTACTACGACCCAGCCAAGGATCCGGGCAGCAACGGAGACAAGGGGATCCGCGTCGCGTTCGTGGACGTGACGAACGAGAATGCGCCGAAGTACCGCTTCGCGCTGCTCGTGCAGCCGACAGGCACGACGAGCGCGCCGGATTTCGCGGCCATCAAGATCCACGCCGGCGGCATCGCCTGGGTCGGTAACCACCTGTACGTCGCTGACACGTTCCAGGGCTTCCGCGTGTTCGACACGCGCCGCATCTACCGCGTCGCGACCGGACAGAACAGCATCGGCTGCGGCGGCGGCACCTGCTACGCCGGCCTGTACAAGTACATCCTGCCCGAGGTGGGCTCGTACTCGCGCACCACGAAGTGCTCGCCGCGCTTCTCGTTCGTCTCCACCGTGCGCGATGCCAGCGGCACCGGCCTCGTCTCGGGCGAGTACTGCAGCGGCACCTCGTGCACAGCTCCGCTCGCCGGCAGGCTGTTCCGCTGGCCGCTCGATCCGGCCACCGACCTGCCCGGGTCGGCGCGCATCTGGCCGTCCGCCGCTTGGTTTGCCGCCGAAAGACAGCTCCAGGGCGCCGCAGAGAGCGGCAGCAGCATGTACATGTCCTCGAGCGAGCCCGCCGGGGCCGCCGGCGCGCTGTTCAAGGACACGACCATCAGCCACAAGAGCTTCACCTGGATCGATTCGCCCGAGGATCTGATGATCGATCCCGCGAGGAATCGCCTGTGGGGCCTCTCGGAAGCCGCGGGCGCCCGCTACGTGTTCGCCGCGAAGCTGTCGTCGTATTGACGGGCCGATTCGAACGCCGCCGGGCCGGCGTGTATACTCCTCCCATGAAGAGATCGAGGCGGCGCCATGTACGGTGACGTGGAGTCCTGCAGGGTGTGCGGGGGTGACGGCTACATCACGAACGCGCTGGGAGGCAGCAGCAAGCGCTGTCCGGCGTGCGGCGGGACGGGACGGCGCAACGAGGAGCCGCTGTTCCGCGATGTGACCAAGACCAAGCCGTCGCACTACCAACCGACGAACAAGAAGGTGAAGCCCGAGAAGCAGACCTGGCCGTCGACCCACCAGGGCGATGTGCTCGCCAAGGAAGTGAAGGCCGCCAGCTGCGACGACCAGATGAAGGAACGGCTGATCCGCGAGATCATCGACTACGAAGGCACGCACGGCACCTGCACGCAGACCTTCACCAAGAAGCTCCGCAAACAGCTGCGCGCGTACGCGCCGACGAAGTAGGTGGGACGCGAGCTGAGCAGCTCTACGAACGCTCGCGCTCTGGGCGGGGGCGCAGGCCGTCCACGAGGATGCTCACCATCGCCTGGGCTTCAGCTGCGTCGTCCCAGTCCGACTCCGGCGCGACGATGAAGCGCATCACGCCGTAGCCGAGCGCCACGGACGCCATGACGCGCTCGACGGTCGCCTGCGGCAGGTCGCGGAGGTCGCCCGATTTCCGCAGCCGCTCGAACGCCTGCTCGAGGAAGGGTGCGACGTCTCGCCGGTACTTGTCCCGGAAGGGTCTAGTGAGCTCCGGATGGAGCAACATCTCCTGGACGATCAGCTTGAACTTGGAGGGATGCTGGCGGAAAAGCTCGATGCGGTTCTTCATCAGCGAGCGCAGCAGCTCCTCGAGCCCTGGCTGGGGCGCCGCTTGCTCTGCAACGGGCGGGACCGAGCGGGGGATCAACAGCTCTAGAGCCGCCGGATCCAGCGTCTGCCGGAAGAGCTCGTGCTTCGACTTGAAGTTCGCGTACAGGGTCTTCTCGGCGACCCGCGCCTGGCGGGCGATCTCCGCGGTGGTGGTGGCCGCGTAGCCCCGCTCCGAGAACAGATCCAGCGCGGCGCGCATGATCCTGACCTGGGTTGGGGAAATTGCCGCGGCTTTCGCCTTCCGCCCGGACGATCCGGCCCGGGCGGCCCGCGGCTGTCGCTTGGCGGCCATGATTTTCGCTCCCCAGCTTGACGACTCCACCCCAGCGCCGCAAGTAAGTACGTACTTGCCGGTTTGGGCAGGTGCACATGTTCGACGCAATTTTCTCGTTTCTCTTGAACGGCGGCTCTCCCGCTGCGCGCGTCGTGACGGCAACCCTGCCGCTGCTAGCGGTCATCACGCTGCTGGCCACGGGCATGCTCGCGTTCGCGGTCCAGGGTCTCGTCGGCCGCCCCTACCACGACGCGGAAGTCGAGCGGCGCGGCTCGACGCCCTTCATCGGCATGTGGCTGCGGCGCTGCTTCTCGTGGTTGACCCAGCCGCTCGTCGCGTTCCTGGTGTGGAGCGGTGTCTCGCCGAATGCCATCACCATAGCGTCGGCCGTGATCGCAACAGGCGCCGCCGTGGCCGTGGCGTACGGACAGATGGGGCTGGGCGGCTGGCTGTTCGCCTGCTCGGCGCTGTGCGATTTCCTCGACGGCCACGTGGCCCGCGCCACGCACCGGAGCAGCGCGCACGGCGCTCTGCTGGACTCGGTGCTGGATCGCTACGTGGAGGCCGTGCTCTTCATCGGCCTCGCGTGGTTCTACCGCGGCAGCTGGCTCCTCCTGTGCGTGCTGGCGGCGCTGTCGGGCTCGCTGCTGGTCTCGTACGTACGGGCTCGCGGTGAAGCGCTCGGCGTGCGATTCCAGAACGTCGGCATCGTGCAACGCCCGGAACGCGTGGTGCTGCTGGCCCTCGCGCTCACGCTCTCGCCCGCGCTGGACGTCGCGCTGGACCCCGCTGGCGCGCATCCCATCTATCGACTGGTGGCTGCGGCGCTAGCGATCCTGGCGGTCACGACCCACATCTCCGCGGTCCAGCGCTTCGCCTACGCCCACCGCCAGCTGTCGGCCACCACTCCATGCAGCGCCGCCGGCGCGGAGGCAGGCGACGGCGAGGCGCACTAGTCCCGCGTTTCCATCGAAGCGATGGGTGCTTCGCACGCGCGGCTGCGCCGCGCAACGCGGGACTAGCAGCGTTTGTCTGGGGCGCAGCAGCGCCCCCTCGGCTTCGCCGAGCCTCCCCC
>Ga0114931_10011190_pt1 | contig 10630 bp, 5 predicted proteins | sample 2SBtaG_FD_89579 | JGI IMG/M metagenome (GOLD analysis project Ga0114931, IMG submission 89579) | Deep subsurface microbial communities from Kolumbo volcano to uncover new lineages of life (NeLLi) - 2SBTROV14_V59a metaG | ecosystem: Environmental > Aquatic > Marine > Volcanic | place: Kolumbo...
AACGCCGTTGGCGTCGCAGTCGAGGCTGGCGCCTGTCGCGATGTCCGCGGTGTCGGCGACGCCGTTGTTGTTGCAGTCGAGCGTGATCCTGAATGCGTTGCCAGTCTCGTGCCCGGTGACATACACGTTGCCCGATTCATCGACGCTGATGCCGGCAGGCGCATCGAGTGGGTTGCCCGCACCGTCACCTGTCGCGTCGATGATCTGCGTGACGACTCCGCCGGCCGTAATCATGAATGCATTGTCAGAATACGCCCCGGTTACATACGCGTTCCCGGCGGCATCCACCGCGATGCCGCTCGGCCTCTGAAGAACATGGCCCGCGCCGTCGCCTCCGTGAAGGAGCCCTGTGATGACCCCGGCGGGCGTGATCTTGAAGACGCCGGCCCGCTCCCCCGCGACATACACATTGCCGGCCGCGTCTGCCGCGACACCGACCGGGCCGCGCAAGCCGCCGCCCGTACCTTCGCCGTTCTCATCGATTATCTGGGTGACGTCGCCGCCGGGCGTGATCTTGAACACGTTGTCGCTGTAGTTTCCAGCGACGAAGACGTTGCCCGCGGCGTCCACGGCGATATCGATCGGGCCGCGAAGCTCATTTCCCTCACCGTCGCCGTCGCCGTCGATGATCTGCGTGATGCGGCGCGTGGGCGTGATCTTGAACACGTTGGAACTTCCCATACCCGCCACGTAGACGTTGCCGGCGGCATCCACCGCGATGCCCGCGGCCTCGCGCAAGTTATGGCCGGCCCGATCGCCGCCCGAGCCGATGATCGACGTGACGACACCTGTGGGCGTGATCTTGACGGCATTGTCGGAATCACGCCCGGTCACGTAGACGTTGCCGACCTCATCGACGGCAACGCATTGTGGAGGAATAAGCCCGGGATTGCCTGCGCCTGAAGGGTAAACCTGAGTCTTGATTCCGGAAGGTGTGATCTTGTACACGTTGTAGCTTGTCTCTCCCACCACGAAGACGTTGCCGGCCGCATCCGCCGCAACACCCTTAGCATCGGAGAATCTGCTGCCCGCGCTCCCGCCGGCCGAATCAATGATTTGGGTGATGTCCCCTGCGGACGTGATCTTGAACACGTTGTCGCTGAACACACCCGTGACGTAGACACTGCCGACGTCGTCCACAGCGATGCCGAGAGGATAAGTGAGGCCTCCGCTTACGAAGTCGCCGGCGTAATCGATGATCTTCGTAACGTCGCCGTCGGGTGTGATCTTGAAGGCGTTGTCGCTGCGTGATCCCGCGAGGTAAGCATTGCCGTCGACGTCCACGGCGATGGTTTCAGGAGAAAAAAGCGTGTTGCCCGCGCCGTCGCCGGCGTCGTCGATGATTTGGGAGATGACGCCCTCAGGTGAGATTCTGAAGGCGTTGCTGGTGTTCGCCCCGACAACATACGCGTTGCCCATCTCATCCGTGGCGACTGCTGTAGGGTATTCGAGCGAGTGACCTGCGCCATCGCCGGTCTCGTCCATAATCTGGGTGATCATCCCGGCGGGAGTGACCCTGAACACATTGTCGCTGTCGGATCCCGGCACGTACACGTTGCCCGCTTCATCCACGGCGACGCGTTGGGGATACTCGAGGGCGTGGCCCTCACCGTCGCCGCTCGCGTCGATGATCTGTGTGATGACCCCGTCCGGTGTAATCCTGAAAACGTTGTTGCTTTCAAGACCGGTGATAAGGACGTCGCCCGCGGCGTCCACCGCGATGCCGAACGGGGAGTCAAGGTTGTGCCCGTCGCCGTCGCCGCTTGAATCGATGATCTCGGTGATGACGCCATCCGGTGTAATCTTGAATGCATTGTCGCTTGCGTACCCCGCGACATACACGTTTGCTGCGGCATCCACCGCAACGTCGACGGGAAAGCTCAGGCCATGGCCCGCGCGGTCGCCGCGAGAGTCGATGATCTCGCTGATGACTCCGTCGGGCGTGACTTTAAGAGCGTTGTTGGTGTTTGCTCCGGTCACATAGACGTTGCCCGCACAATCCACTGCAACACCATATGGATCCAGCATCCCCGCCCCGATGTTCTCGCTAACAATGCTCTGGCCGGCCGCGCCCGCGGCCCCAACGGCGAGCACAGCCACGACGGCGGCCCGCAAGCGGGTCGTCCAGCAGCGGCAGGCGCGCCGGCGTGGTCCTGGGATCGGCGGCTTGCCCATCAGGCTGAAGATTCCGACCCACGAATCCCAAACCTCGTGCATGCATTCCTTGCCGGTCATCTTCATTTCGAATCCTTTCGTGTTGTGTCTCGCACCGCTCCGCACTTGGATGTTACGGCACGCAAGAGCCGAAGTTGCTGAGCAGCAGTCCGAGGTCGGCGAGATCGACGTCACCGTCGGCGTCCACGTCACCCTGGCCACGCGTCGCGCCGCTCTGCAAACCAAAGTTGGCGAGCATCGCCTGAAGGTCACTCAGATCAACGCACCCGTCGCCGTCGAGATCGCCACGCGCCTGGCAGGCGTCGAGCACCCCGTCGCCGTCCGCATCCCCACCGGCGGCGACGTCGCATTCGTCGGGAACGCCGTTGGCGTTGCAATCCGTGCTGTCTCCCTCGGCAATGTCGGTCGCGTCCGGGACGCCGTTTCTATTGCAGTCCGCCGAGACCTTAAACGCGTTGTTGCTGCTGAGCCCAGCAACATAGGCATTACCCACAGCATCCACCGCAACGGCAAGAGGATCCACAAGGCCATTGCCAGCGCCGTCACCGGTCGCGTCGATGATCTGCGTGATAGCTCCTGCGGAGGTGATCTTGAAGGCATTGTTGCTGAATTGGCCCGTAACATAGACGTCTTCCACGGCGTCCACCGCGATTCCGAAAGGTTGAACAAGACCGTTGCCCAAGCCGTCGCCGGTCGCGTCGATGATTTGAGTGACGTCCCCGGACGGCGTGATTCTGAACGCGTTGTCGCTCTGTTCTCCCGCGACATACACATTGCCAGTGGCGTCTACGGCGATGGCGAATGGTCCATCGAGGGGATTGCCAGCCCCGTCGCCAAGCGCGTCGATGAGCTGCGTGATGATCCCGGCAGGCGTGATCTTGAAGACATTGTTGCTTCCGGAACCCGCCACATAGACGTTGCCCACGGCGTCCGCGGCAATGCCGTACGGACTATCAAGGTCATGACCCGCGCCGTCGCCGGAAGCGTCGATGATCTGCGTGATGACCCCGGCGGGCGTGATCTTGAAGGCCTGGTCGTCATTTCGGCCCGTCACGTAGACATTGCCGGCGGTATCCAGGGCAACACCAAATGGAGCGTTGAGTCCATGGCCCGCGCCGTCACCAGTATAGTTGATGATCTCGGTGATGATCCCGGCCGGCGTGATCTTGACAACATTGTCGCTGGCGCTACCGGCCGCATATACGTTGCCGACGGAGTCCAGCGCAATGCCTGCTGGACTATGGAAGAAAAGGCCCGTACCGCCGGCGGTTTCGTCGATGATTTGAGTGATGACTTCGGCGGGCGTAATCTTGAAGGCCTTGTCATTTCCGTACCCGGTCACGTAGACGCTTCCCGCGATGTCCACCGCGATTCCGAAAGGAAAATCAAGGCCAGTGCCGGTACCGTCGCCGCTCGTGTCGATGATCTGGGTGATTCCCCCGACGGGCGTGATCCTTAACGCGTTACCGCTGTACTCCCCGGTAACATAGACGTTGCGCTCGGCATCGACGGCGACGCCCTGAGGATAGAGAAGGGGATTTCCCGCGCCGTCGCCGCTCGCGTCAATGATTTGTGTGATCACCCCGGTGGGTGTGACCTTGAACGCGTTGTGGGTGGAAAAACCCGCCACATAGACGTTGCCAGCCACGTCCACCGCGACACCCGCGGGAGTCCCGAGTCCATTCCCCGCGCCGTCGCCGGTCTCGTCGATGATCTTCGTGATGGCGCCTTTGGGAGCGATCTTGAAAGTGTTGCTGCTGCAGGATCCCGTCACATAGGCGTTACCGGCGGCATCCACCGCGATGCCTTGGGGACGTTCAAGCGGATCACCCGCGCCGTCACCGGTCGCGTCAATGATCTGGGTAATCACCCCGGCGGGCGTGATCTTGAACGCGTTGTCGCTGTCGTAACCCGGAACATACACATCGCCCATCGTGTCCACTGCGATGGCGAAGGGGCGAGCAAGCGCATGCCCCGCACCGTCGCCGGTCGCGTCAATGATCTGGGTGATTACGCCACCCGGCGTGATCTTGAGTGCGTTGTCGCTGGTTTGGCCCGCCACATAGACGTTGCCCGCAGCGTCCACAGCAATTGCGCCGGGATGACCAAGACGACGATCTGTACCGCCGCCCGTGGAATTGATGATTTCGGTGATGACGCCGGCGGGGGTGATTTTGAAGACGTTGCCGCTGGCTTGACCCGCCACATAGACGTTGCCCGCAGCGTCCACCGCGATGCCTTCAGGGAAATCAAGGCGATTGCCCTGGCCGTCTCCGGTTCGGTCAATGATCTCAGTGACGACCCCGTCCGGCGTGATCTTGAAGGCGTTGTCGCTCTCTCCTCCCGTCACATACACGTTGCCCGCAGCGTCCACGGCGATGCATCGAGGATCCACTAGTCCCGCCCGGATGATCTCACTCACGAGGGTCTGATCCACCGCGCTACCCGGCGCGACGGCGAACACCGCCAGAACCGCACCCAGCGAGCAGCTCATCCAACAGTCGCGGAGACGTCGCCAGCGCGAACCCCGAGCCAGCGCTTTGCCACCTTGACTCAGGTCTCCGGCCCAAGCAGACACAACCACTCGCCCGCGTTCCCTGCCAGTCGTGTTCATCTTCGAATCCTTTCGTGTTGTGCCCCGAGCCGAGAATCCTGCCACCCGATCCTTTCGCGCTTGGCGCGCGTCTGCGCCGGCCTTGCCGGTCTATCTGATCCGATGCGATCAACGCGACACCCCTCTGGCGGCGTCGCTGCCGACATCGATCCTCCCCTTTCCTCTCCACGTGGTTCGCCTCGATCTGTCGAGCCGCGGCTGTGGGACAGCCGGTCGGATGGCTCGAAGAAGACGGGGCACAGCATAACCGCAGCTACCCGGAAGATACAAGTCGAATGTTCGCGTCAGCCGATGCTTACGGCGCCGCCCGCAGAGCAGACGCACCAACGCCGAACACGGATCGCAGAGCCGTGGCGCCAGGGCGACCCTTCGCCGTGCCACGGCTGTGTCAGCCGTGTTCCGGGTTCCCGACAGCCGTGGCACGCCAACGAACAATCGCAGGACGCGACTTCGCGTCCCAGGCCGGCTCGATATGCATCTACGCTTTGCCGCACACCGGAACCAACCCGCCGCGTGTGGATGTATTCTGCGGCGAAGCCCGAAACGCGATCAACCAGGCGTACAGATCGTGGTCAGAAAGTGATGCGTTCGAGAAAGACCTGAGCCGCTCTTTTCATCCCATTTCAGAGCGCAGCATGAGTTCCGATGACGTGAACAACTACTCGAAGCTGGTCATGCGTCTGTCGAGCGCCATGGTTAGATCGCTCGCAGAAATACAGGACGAGTCGAAGCCGAGACCAGCCCGGAAGCCGAAACGCGGCCGCAAGCGTCCGGCCAAGTAAGCTACTCAATGGCCTGCGCGCTCTCGGCATGTTCGCACGAGCCGCTCTGCGCTCGCGGGGCCTGCGCCGGCGACGTTTGCGTTCACTGCGTGAGATGCTCTTCGAGCTCGGGCCGGCGACATGCACGCGGGTCGGCCGGTCGCAGCCGTGGCCGCGGTAGCCTTTGTCCACGTACACGTCGCTGACGTCCATGCCGGTGATCGACTCACTCGCATCGAGCGTTTCGGCCAGTGTATGCCCGTCATAGCACTCCGCCGCGAAAGTGGAGATCGCCGAGTGATGACGTAGCGGCGGGCGCCCTCGCCCGCCGTAGACAGTCGGAAACGGTGACTTAGACTACGGCCCGCGGGGGCGCGGGCCGCTACACGACTTTAGCGGCGGACTGTTGGGCTTCATGGATCCGTTCACAATTGCAAGGTTTTGGAGGATCGTCCGTGCCTACCTTGCAATTGTTCGCGCGCCCCCAAACGCCGTTCAACCAGAACAGAAAAGAACTTACGGAGAATTACAGGGCCGACCACGGTGTTTATTGAGGTTGCGCACAATTTCCGCGCGCACGGAACTTCCGGTTCTTTCCTGTCGCAAGACAAGCGACAGCAGTACAATTCCCGCGCGAACAAGGCCACCGCACGATTCCCGCGTGCGCAGTTGCATCGCAGCGGCGCGACACAATCTTACTCGCCGAACGTGATTCCCTGTGCCAGCGGCAATTCGGTCGACCAATTCATCGTGTTGGTCTGCCGCCGCATGTAGGCCTTCCATGCATCGGAGCCGGATTCGCGTCCGCCGCCGGTTTCTTTCTCGCCGCCGAACGCGCCGCCGATTTCCGCACCGCTGGTGCCGATGTTTACGTTGGCGATGCCGCAGTCGCTGCCGGCGTGGGAGAGGAAGGTCTCGGCCTCGAGCATGTTGGTGGTGAAGATTGCCGAGGATAGTCCCTGCGGGACGCCGTTGTGCAGCGCGATCGCTTCTTTGAGGTCTTCGAGGCAGTGTGACTGCGTGATTGGGGAAAGAGCTTCCTTGCGGGCGCTGCCCTGGTCGGAAACCGCTCCCTTACGGTCGCGGCTCTGATCGGATGCGCTGCGCTGATCGGCGGTGCGGCCATAGGGAATGATGTAGAGGATCGGGGCGAACGTTTCGTCCTGGACGATCTGAAACTCGTTCCTCGCCTCGGCGATGCACGGCTTGACGAAGAGACCGCCGGGATAGTTCGAGCCGTCGAGCGGGTTGCCGCCGCAAAGGATCTTGCCGCCCTCTTTTTGCACCTTCTGAATCGCGTTCTGGAGATCGTCAACGGCCTGCTGATTGACGACCGGGCCCATCAGCGTGGTGCTCTGGCGCGGGTCGCCGATCGGGATGGTCTCGTACGCCGCCAGGAGTCGCTTGACCAATTCGTCCTTCATCGACGCGTGGACGATGATGCGGCGGGTGCTGGTGCAGCGCTGGCCCGCGGTGCCGACCGCGCCGAAGAGAATCGCGCGGATCGCCATGTCCATATCGGCGTTGGGCGTGACGATGATCGCGTTGTTGCCGACGAGTTCGAGAATCGTCTGGCCGAATCGCTTTCCGACGACTTCGGCGACATGCGCTCCGACGGCGCAGCTTCCGGTACACGAGACGAGCGGAACACGTTTGTCATGCAGGAGCCGTTCGCCGACCGTTCTGCCGCGGCCGACCACGAGCGAAAAGATCGCCGGATTGACGCCGTTTTCCTCGCAGACCTGCTGCGCGATTCTGGTCGTCGCGATCGCGGTCAGCGGCGTCTTGCTGGCGGGTTTCCAGAGCGTGCTGTCGCCACAGACAGCGGCGAGCGCCGCGTTCCAGCTCCAGACAGCGACGGGGAAGTTGAATGCGCTGATCACGCCGACCACGCCAAGCGGGTGCCACTGCTCGTACATACGATGGCTCGGCCGCTCGGAGTGCATGGTAAGCCCGTAAAGCTGTCGGCTCAGCCCGACGGCGAAGTCGCAGATGTCGATCATCTCCTGCACTTCGCCTTTACCTTCGGGAAGAATCTTGCCCATTTCGGTCGTGACGAGCATGCCGAGTTCATTCTTGTGCTCGCGCAATTTGTTCCCGAGTTGGCGAACAATCTCGCCGCGGCGCGGTGCGGGAACGGTCCGCCATTCGAGAAACGCCTCATGGGCGCGATCAACGACGCGGTCGTATTCATCCTCGGTGACCTGCGTGACGGTCGCGATCTTCGATCCGTCGATCGGCGTGAACACGTCGAGCGGATCGCCGGAGCCAATCCACTCGCCGCAGAATCCGCCGAGGTTGCTCGATTCAATGCCAAGGGTTTTGAGAAAATCGCTCATTGTTTTTCACCTGTTCGGTCGCAGTGCCAATGTCGGGCTGAGCGCGTCATGCGCTGTGCGGCGACAATCGCCGGGCCTTGAGGACGAATGTAACGGCAACGCTCTGGCGAACAAAGCGCCCGGCCCGAAGCGCACAAGTGATGGAGGACAGGAAAAATCCGCCGAAGGCCCGCGGTGCAAGGGTTCCGGGGCCTTCGGCATGGTCCGTTCGCGCGCGTCGAGTCCCCGCACGGGCGCGCGCGACGTCGAACCTAGCTTCTGCCCCTCTCTCCAAGACACCGCGACGCATGGATCGTGGGCCACACGCCGAGGCTCAAGCATCTGTAATAAACAACCCGCGCCGTGATGACAAGCGCCAATCTCGCGGCGAGCGCCGGATCAGAGCCGCGACCGTCAGGAAGCGGTGGCCGAGTTGGCGACGTCCTCCGGGAAACCGCTTCCTGACGGGCGCGGCTCTGAGCGCACACCGGCTTCATCACGGTCCCGATGTCTTACGCCGCGGACACGGGTTGCGCGGGCGCGAGGTCGATCATGCGGTCGAGCGCGATGAGGGCTTCGCGACGCGTCTGATCGTCGACCTTGATCTGATTGACGACCTCCCCCTGTGTGAGCCGCTCGAGCGCCCAGTAGAGGTGGCCCGGGTCGATGCGGTACATGGTCGTGCATAGGCATTGAATTCGGGCGAGCGAGCGAATCCGCTTGTCCGGGAATCGCTCCGCCAGCCGATGGATCAGGTGAACCTCGGTGCCGATCGCGAAGCGCGAGCCCGGCTCGGCGTCGCGAACCGTGTTGATGATGTACTCCGTGCTGCCGACCAGGTCGGCCTGCTGACAGACCTCCCACGAGCATTCCGGATGCACGAGGATCGTCCACGGCTCGCTCTGCGCGCGAATCTCATCGACCTGTTTCGTGTTAAACAGCATGTGTACCGAGCAGTGCCCTTTCCAAAGCAGCACGCGCGCGTCGCGAATCTGCTCCGGGCTCAACCCCCCTTCGGGCTGGTGCGGGTCATACACCGCCATGCTCTCGAGCGGCCAGCCGAGCGCGTATGCGGTGTTGCGGCCGAGGTGCTGGTCCGGCAGGAATAAGACCTTGTTGCCGCTGCCGGGATGCTGCGGGCTGCCGCCGTGCAGGGCCCATTCGAGCACCATTTTCGCGTTCGAGCTGGTGCAGCATGCTCCGTCGTGCCGCCCGACGAAGGCCTTGACCGCCGCGGACGAATTCACATATGTGATCGGGGTGATCGGCGCGTCGGCGCAGCGTTCGAGCAGCGGCCACGCTTCCTCGAGCTGATCGATGTGCGCCATGTCAGCCATGCTGCAACCCGCCGACAGGTCCGGCAAAATGACCTTCTGCCGTTCGCTGGTCAGAATGTCGGCGGACTCTGCCATGAAATGCACGCCGCAGAATACGATGAACTCCGCGTCGCGCTGCTCAGCGGCGAGCTTGGCGAGTTTGAGGCTGTCGCCTGTGAAGTCGGCGTAGCGGATTACGTCGTCCTGCTGATAGTGGTGCCCGAGAATGACGAGCCGCGTGCCGAGCTCACGCTTGAATCGGGTGATCCCCGCGGCCAGCTCGTCTTCGCTGAGATTGGCGTACTCGGTTGTCAACGGCAATTGAAAAAGCATGAATCCACCCGCGAGGTTGTGCTCTCAATCGGCAGTGCGCTCCGTTCCCATCACTACTATACGCCAATCGCGCCGCCGCGTTCAATCGTCTGTCGTCGCGGATCGAGCATCGCCGCGCTGCGCCAATCGCCGATGCAATTCCAGTGCCAGCAGCACCGCCGAGATCCCAGCAACGTCCGCGAGCCAGTCGTAGAAATCGGTCGTCCGGTTGACAAACTGTTGGAGAAACTCGTCGAGGGCGGCGTACAGAATCAGGACGATCAGCGCCCGAGGCAAGAACGTCGCGCTGATCGGCCGCCGCAGCGTCCGTCTGAACATCCAGTAGAAAAACGCGAGCAGGCCGAACGCCACCGCGTGCAAGACCTTGTCGCTGACGTGGATCGAGCCGCCGAGTTCCAGCTTGGGGTAATGCGTCGCCGTGAACAGCGCCGGCCAGTACGCGATCAACGCCGCCCGGAATCCCAAAATACCAAACCGATTCATCGCGGGCATCGCCGACGCCATTTACGAAGCGAGCGCGTCATGTGACGCCGGATGCGCCGCGGCAGGGGGCGGGTCGACGGAAACAGGCGCGGCCGCTTCGTCTGACGGACTCTCGTCCAAGCCGGCGGCGGCGGGCGCGACTAGTCCCGCCTCGTCCGCAACCGCTTCCCGCAGCGGCTCGATCATGCGAAGCACCTCCCGGGCGGCGGCGGCGTAGTCTTCTGCGCCGTGGCTCGCGGGTGCGTAATCGAAAATCGATTTGCCGAAGCTCGGGCACTCGGCCAGCTTGATGTTGCGGCGTATCCGCGACTCAAACACGCACGCCCCGTGCCAGGCGGCCTCCGCGTCGGCCGAGTCGACGAAACTGCGGATGTCACTGTCGACCTCGTGCGCCAGCCGCGTGCCCTTGTCGTACATGCACAACAGCACGCCCGAAATCCGTAGCCGCGGATTCACCACCTCTCGCACCAGCGTCACGGTCTCGAACAGCTTGCCGAGACCTTGCAGCGCGAAGAAGTGCGGCTGAAGCGGGATGATGACCTCTTCGACCGCGGCGAGCGCGTTCATCGTCAGCACGCCGAGCGACGGCGCGCAATCGATCACGAGTATGTCGAACTGATCGTGATGCGG
>Ga0114931_10011191_pt1 | contig 10629 bp, 8 predicted proteins | sample 2SBtaG_FD_89579 | JGI IMG/M metagenome (GOLD analysis project Ga0114931, IMG submission 89579) | Deep subsurface microbial communities from Kolumbo volcano to uncover new lineages of life (NeLLi) - 2SBTROV14_V59a metaG | ecosystem: Environmental > Aquatic > Marine > Volcanic | place: Kolumbo...
AACTGTAATCCATTAAGGGAAAGCCAATTAATGTGGAAATTCAAATCCCGGCCCGGGGATGATGTGTCTTTTAGCGTTTTAAACCAAATTCCATGTATAAGAAAACGTTTGTGCATTGAATGATAAGCAGCAGAGTCGATTTTCACTTCAAAATTATCCCTTTCGGAATAGCGTATCAGGTGCTTAATTTTAACTTCAAGATTTTTGTAAGTCACAATATTCAAACTGTCTGGTACGGTTTCCAGCGGCGTTCCAATGCTGTCAATAATAACTTCGTAAGTGGTCGAACCGTATTCGTGAACGCCGGGACGTTGAACCAGATGAATTTTGCCAAAATCAATTTGGGTATGTTTTACCAGGAATTGAAAGCCTATTTTTGATATACTTTGATTTTCAAGAATGTTAATCAGCGATCCGGGGTCAAAGGACGAAGATTTTTGCAGCTTGGCAGAATCGGTGTTTTTTAATGTGAAGTCAGGTTTTTCAATATGCAACTGATCACAAACAATTTGATGATGCTTAACAAGATCCCAGAAGTAAACATTTTTAATTGCTATTTTTTGAAAAGAGGATTGTATTAAGCGGACAGCATCTTTTTTGTTAATATATACATTCTTATACGCAAGAGAAGGCTGGTAAATAACCAATTGCTTTTTAAAGATATCAAGACGTATCCATTCATACGACAGTTTGATCTTTCCTTTTGACCTGCCGGCTATCTCATTACGCAATAAGTAACCAGACCATTGGTTACGCGTAAAATAGCCTGCCAACAACACTGTAAGTAAAAACAAGCCGGTGTAAATCAGTATTTTAACCCATCTTTTCATGGCCGCTGATTGTTGTGTGCACTTATGTCAACATAAACGGGCAAATGATCGCTAAAGCCGCCATGATATTTAAATCCCACAAAACTACGGTTTGGTTTAAGCCCCATATTTTTAACATCTTCTTCCAAAAGGAAACGAGCATCAAATATATAAAAGCTTTTCCCTTGAACATACAGTGGCCCTTGATTTTTAGTAAAAGACTTATTAACCAACATTTGATCGAATAGTGCCCATTGTCCCCGGCTTTTTATACTTCCTTTTGCCAATCCAAAAACCGGATGGGCCATTAGTGCAGTCAATATGCAGGGTTTATCATCATGCGTAAGCGATTGAACGGCTTGATCATCAGGATTTTCATTCATGTCGCCTATAACTAAAATGTCGGCATTTGGTTGACGTTTACAAATTGAATCGATATACACTTTTAATCTACGGGCGGCCAGCAATCGCTTAGATTGTGTGTTGAGCAGGCCGCTATATCGGGACGGCCAGTGGTTGATAAACAGATGTAGTGTATCGTTCATCAAAAGCCCTTTTACGTACAAAATATCACGTGTTGTGAAGAGAGAGTCGTTTGGATTGGTAACCGGAATGGCTTTCGAAAACAAGGGTTTGAAAAGTGCCGGCTGATAAATCATACCCACATCAATGCCTCTTTTGTCGGGCGAATCGAAATGAATAATCTTATAATGAAATAAATGAAGCGGCGTATTTCGTGTTAAATCATACAGTACATGTCGATTTTCTATTTCCGAAAACCCCATGATGGCAAGGCCTTTCCACTGTCCTAAGGCAGCAATAACTTTATAAATATGCTGAAGTTTTTGCTGGTAGCGTTGTTTTGTCCAGTGCCGGTTTCCGTCAGGATTAAATTCGGAATAGTTAATTGTGGTGTCAGGTGTAGCATCAAAAAAATTCTCGGTATTGTAAAAAGCAACCCGTGCATAGGTTGTCTTTTCCTGTCCCTGCATGGGGACAGGAAAAATCAGCATATAAAATATCATGAAAAATAAAATACGAAATGGCATAATTATTCATTTACACAATGATACGAAAAATGTAAAAATATGCCATGCTTAAGCTTGCATGTTTTAAACCGGTAATGAACAGGATTCCTGCTGGTTCATTCGTTAGTTGAAACCTATTCATTTCAAATGCAGGACTTTCGTTTCTATCAATTTAAATGGCTTTTCTTTGCTCTCGATGTACTGATAATATTTAGCTCAAATTTACCCGCATTGATGGGTAAATAAAAACTTTGTGTAGGTTTGTAAAATATTAAAATTCATTAAAGGCAGTTTTTGAAAAGATCGAGCAATAAATCTGAATTGTTTAAAGTGGGGGTTTACCTCATAAGCCTGATACTTTTGGGCACCTTTTGGTATGTTTACTATGAGGGATATTCATGGGTGGATGCTTTATATATGACGGTTATTACCATGTCAACTGTTGGGTTTAGGGAAGTACATGCGCTGTCTGACCCCGGAAAAATATTTACTATCCTATTGATATTGTCCAGTTTAGGGGTAGTTGCCTATTTTCTTTCCAATATTACGGAAAACTTTTTTATTAACCAGATTGGTTTCTTTTTTGGAAATTATAAACGAAAACTAAAACGCAAACAAATGAAAAACCATGTGATCGTATGCGGGTACGGCCGGATTGGGACCCAGGTGGTTAAGGAGTTGACGGCCTATAAAAAAAATACAGTGGTTGTGGATAAAAACCATGAGGTAATTGTTAACAATGTAGAGAACACCATCCCTTTTATAGAAGGCGATTCCACCGAAGATGAAGTGTTGATTCAAGCCGGAATAAAAGAGGCTACTTCGTTAATTGCAACTCTGCCTGTGGATGCTGATAACCTGTTTGTGGTGCTTACTGCACGTGCATTAAATCCAAACTTAAACATTATCAGCCGTGCTTCAAACGAAAGTTCCGAGCGAAAACTACGAATGGCCGGGGTAGATTCGGTAGTTACGCCCGAAAGGGTGGGGGGCGCACATATGGCCACCCTGATTGCACAACCCGATGTGCTCGAATTTCTTGAACATTTGAATATTCATGGCGATTCACCGGTTCAGTTAATGGAAATTATGTGCACAAATCTTCCGGATAAACTGAGTCATAAACCTATTAAGGAAATTGAATTCAGAAAAAAAACCGGAGCGAACATTATAGGTTATAAGACGGCTACCGGTGAATTTATCCTGAACCCTTCGCCGGATACCAAACTCATTCCCGATTCAAAACTTTTTGTGTTGGGAACACTTCAACAAATTGAAGATATGCGTAAAATTTTGCGAGGCACCATAGCCGAAACAAATCCAACGATAGCTTAGCAGGATGTCTTTTACCATGAAACCCACGTTTTAATCTACTTTTGTAGATCTTAAGCCGGAAAAAATAATGATACTGACTTATTTTTTATTTGTAATAGGATTTATAATTTTAATTCTCGGTGCCCAGGCCATGGTGAATGGTGCCTCCGGTATTGGCCTTAAACTTAAAGTGCCCCAGATGGTTATGGGGCTTACGGTGGTGGCTCTTGGCACTTCATTGCCCGAACTGATTGTGAATGTTTTTGCAAGCATCCAGGGAAGTACGAACCTTGCTATTGGAAATGTGTTGGGTAGCAATATTACCAATACTTTGCTGGTTGTTGGTGTTGCAGCAATTATTATTCCCATTCGAATTGGAAAAAAATCGCTTACGCAGGATATTCCGTACAGCATGGCGATTGTAGTGATACTTTTTTTACTTGGAAACGACTGGATTTTTGGCCGTACAAATCGTATCAATCGTTTGGATGGTGTGATATTAATTCTTTTCCTGCTTGTATTTCTTTATTCGGTTTTCTTTAAACAGGAAGCAGAAGATCCGTTGTTAAAAGAACATCTTAAACCTATGGGGCTGGGCCGTGCCATTATTTACGTCGTTTTGGGTTCGCTTGGCCTTTATTTTGGGGGAAAATGGATTGTTGACGGCGCTTTGGTTATTGCTTCCGCTATGGGCATCAGTGAAACTGCCATGGGGCTTACCCTGGTTAGTGGTGCTACTTCGCTGCCCGAGCTGGTTACTTCTATTATTGCCGCACGAAAAAACAATGCTGATATGGCGTTGGGAAATGCCGTCGGCTCAAACATTATGAATATCCTTTTGGTGTTGGGCGTTTCTGCACTTATCCGCCCGTTGCCTTTCCCGGCACATTTGAATGTTGAGTTGGGACTCGTGTTTTTTGCCAGCCTTTTGTTGGTTGTTTTTGCTAAATTCGGGAAGGCAAAAAATACACTGAGCCGCTGGGAAGGAATTCTACTTGTAATTTTCTACGTGGCTTTTATATATTTTTCCACACAATACCAATAAAATACCGGACTCATCTATGCCTCAACTTTATGAAGCGTTCCTTCCAGCCTGATATTATAAGCCACCCCTTCATTACCTGTTTTCTGTTTATAATCAGCCAGTATTATCTTTTTAATGTCTTCTTCGGCACCTTTTTCAACAAGATTGATTGTACAGCCACCAAAGCCGGCACCGGTCATGCGTGCGCCGGCTACGCCATCTGTTCTCGCAGCTGTGTCAACTAAAACGTCCAACTCTTTACAGCTTACCCCAAAGTCGAGTGCCAGTGACTCGTGTGAATCAAACATTAGCTTTCCAAATGATTTAAAATCATGGTTTTTTAAACATTCGGCGGCCAGTTCTACTCTTGTGTTTTCATTTACCACATGTCGCAGGCGTTGTTTTAAAAGGTCACTTTCGATTAATTTATCTAACCAGTCATAATCTTCTCCCTTTAAGCTTCCGAGATACGGAATTTCAAAATACCCGTTAATGAGTTGTTTTACTTTTTTAAGTTCGTTGACCCTTTTATTGTAAATCGATCCGGATAGTTTGTGCTTTACTTTTGAATCGATAATCAGCAACGAATACTCCTTGCTTTCAATAGGAATAGCCTGATGTTCAAGAGAATGACAATCGATAAGCAGGGCATGGTTTTCTTGTGAAAAGGCGATGCAGTATTGATCCATGATGCCACAGGATACGCCCACAAATTCCTGTTCGGCATGCTGGGCAATTTTTGATAGATTTGGTTTATCAATTCGCATGGAAAAGAGGTCGTTTAAGGCAAAAGCTGTGACCATTTCCATCGAAGCGGAACTGGCCAGTCCGGCACCTATAGGTAAATCCCCATAAAACACCATTTCTATACCGGTAAATTGTAATCCTTTTGCTATTAGTTCATTAAGTATCCCCAAGGGATAATCAGCCCATGATTTTGTTGGCTTATTGTAGTTGTCTTTGTCGATTGTAACTGTTTGATTCAGGTTTTTAGTACTTAAGGTTATTTTGTCGTTGCCCGTTAACCGGATAAAAAGCCAGGTCCCGTATTGGATGCCGATCGGAAGTACATGCCCGCCGGTATAATCTGTATGATCACCTAGCAGATTTACACGCCCCGGAGCAAAGTATAAAAAGCCTTCATGCTTTGTTATGAAAGACTGGCAGGCGGAGAAAAATTCTTTTTTTATCAAGGTTCTAATTTTTGGGCAAAGCTAAACGGATTTTTTTTATAAAAATTGATAAAAATTCACAGAAAATGTTTGGGGGAATCAAATTGATTATATATTTGCATTGTTAAAAGAATAACAAGATACTATGAATAAAGAAAGTATAAAGCAGATACCGCACAAAACCATTGAACGGCTCAGTCAGTACAGGAGGGCACTGCTATTGGTTAGTGCCAAGGGCAAAACGCATATTTTTTCACATGAAATTGCCGAAATACAACATATTACTGCCGTTCAGGTCAGGCGCGACCTGATGCTGATTGGTTACTCAGGTGATTTAAGAAAAGGCTATAAAATTCAGGCCCTTGTTGAATTGATAGGGCAAATTATTGATAGTCCCTCCGGACAAAAAGTGGCTGTGTTTGGATTGGGGAACTTAGGAATGGCACTTACGCATTATCTTAGTGGGCGGAGAGAAAACTTATACATTGTGGCCGCTTTTGATGTGGATGAACACAAGATAGGCCAATCATTTGAGGGAGTTCCGTGTTACGGGATGGAAAAAGTGAAAGAAATTGTAGCCCGTGAAAATATTACAATTGGAATTATTACGGTTCCGGCCGAAGAAGCTAAAGCCACAAAAAACCTGGCCATTGAGGCGGGAGTCAAAGGCATTTTGAATTATACCCCTGTTCCCATGGAGGTTCCCGAAGGGGTTTTCCTGGAAGAATATGATATGATCACCTCGCTTGAAAAGGTGGCTTTTTATGTGAAAGAGTTGGGAAGTTCTGATTTGGAAAATACAAAACGGACTGCTTCAAAATAATTAGGCAATCCGTTTCGAAATATTTTCAATAACAGTTTTAAACCATTGTGATCCGGGTTCCGCCGTTATCGATACCAAGTTTTGTGGTTTCTGTAATGATGGCATCTTTACCGGTACTTTCAACGAAGTTGATGGCCGCTTTTACTTTAGGTGCCATGCTCCCTTCACCAAACTGACCTTCATCGAGATATTTTTTGGCCTCGGCAAGGGTCATACGGTCAATGGCTTTTTCCTGAGGCGTGTTGAAATTGATAAAAACTTTTGGAATATCGGTAAGTATGAAAAGTTTGTCGGCCCGCACGCCCACAGCAAGCCTTGAGGAAGCCAGGTCTTTATCAATCACTGCATCAATACCCTGCAGCTTATTCTCTTCCACATAAAAACAAGGGATACCCCCTCCGCCTACAGCAATGACGATATGACCCTCACGTGCAATTTTCTCGATGGTTTTTTGGTTAAAGATTAATAAGGGGTCGGGCGAAGCAACTACTTTTCTCCATCCACGGCCACGGGCATCTTCTTTAAATACCACTTTTTCCTTTTTCATGAAAGCTTCGGCCTCTTCTTTGGTGTAATAGGGGCCGACAGGTTTGGTGGGATTACTGAATGCCGGATCGTTTTTATCAACCAATACCTGCGTTATAAGGGTTATGATGTCACGATCTTTATCTTTTTTCATTAAAACATTACGCAATTGTTGCTCTAGGATATAACCGATAAATCCTTGCGAATAGGCCCCGCAAATGTCCATGGGCATTTCAGGAATGCCATAAATTTTGTTCCCTGCGGCATTGGCCAACATGATGTTGCCAACTTGCGGACCGTTGCCATGGGTGAGCACCATGTTATATTTGCGTTTCATCAATTTCAGGAGATTTTTACTGGCCTGGTAAGCATTTTCTTCCTGCTCGTCAATGGTGCCTTTTTGGCCGGCCCGTAAAAGAGCATTGCCACCAAAAGCTACAACTGCTAATTTTCGCATATTCTTAAATTTTAAAACGATTTTCTAAAAAGGATGCAAAGGTAATAAAAATGGCTGATGTCATCTCCTGTCGTTAATTTTTATCAGTTCTAAAGATCATGAATGGCTATTTTTGTTTAACTTGCAGCAATAAAAATAGAATCAAATGGCTGCTTCAACTACCTCCATTAAAAAATGGGTGAAATTAACAGGTTTTGTCCTTGGGCTGGTGTCGTTTTTTGTGATCCTGCTTTTTGTCAACCTTAATCCTAAAAAGCCGGCTGCAACAGCCACTTTAGCTGTGGCTACTCTGATGGCGGTATGGTGGGTATTTGAAGTGATACCACTTGCCATTACAGCGCTTCTGCCGGTTTTTTTATATCCGATATTGGGCATAATGAATGGCAAAGCCGTGTCGTCGGTTTATTTTAATGATATTATTTTCTTGTTCCTTGGTGGTTTTATTGTGGCACTGGCCATGCAGCGCTGGAACCTGCACCGGCGTATTGCTTTACGGATACTCATGTTTACCGGAACCAGTCCGGCAAAAATATTGCTGGGATTTATGCTAGCCACAGCTTTTTTGTCCATGTGGATTTCCAATACGGCCACTACCATGATGATGATACCCATTCTGCTTTCAATTATTGAAGAGCTAAGCGGGTCGATGGACAAACGCTCGGCTGACCGTTTTACTGTCGGATTGCTTCTCGGGGTTGCCTATAGTGCATCTATCAGTGGTATTTCCACTCTCGTAGGTACGCCACCGAATCCCATGTTTACCAAAGTATTTGCCATTATGTTTCCTAAAGGGCCGGAAATCAGCTTTGCCACCTGGTTTATTTTTGCTTTTCCGTTGGCTGTCATTATATTTGTCGTGGCCTGGGTTTATTTGTATGCTTTATACAAACCGGGAAAGGATTCGATGAAGGCCATCGACCAACGAAGTTTTATAGAACAATTTCATTTGTTGGGAAAACCCGGCTTTGAAGAAAAAATTGTCATGATTGATTTTGTGTTGATGGCTGTGCTTTGGATGACCCGGTCGAATATCAGCATTGGCCAGTTTTCTTTTCATGGGTGGTCTAACTTATTTGCCCATCCCAATTATTTTAATGACGGTACTGTGGCTATTTTCATGGCTTCCCTGCTTTATTTTGTGCCTTCTAAAACTACAGGCACTTCTTTTATTATGAATTGGGAATTTTCGAAACGGTTGCCCTGGGGTATTGTCTTGCTTTTTGGGGGCGGTTTTGCGCTGGCAATTGGTTTTAAAGATTCCGGACTCTCCGAATGGTTCGGACAATCGCTGAGTTTCTTTAAGGACACACATCCGCTAATTCTGATTTTTATGGTGTCGTTCATCATGATGATGCTTACCGAGTTAACCTCAAATACGGCCACCACACAGATTTTATTGCCCATATTGGCAGCATTGGCGGTGTCATTAAAAATAAACCCGATCTTTTTGATGATCCCGGCTACAATATCGGCTTCCATGGCTTTTATGTTACCTGTAGCCACACCGCCAAACGCTATTGTTTTCAGCTCCAATAAACTTACTGTGGCACAAATGGCAAAAACAGGAATTGTTCTTAACCTGGTTAGTGCTGTAGTAATTACCCTTTTTGTTTATTATTATGCACCCATTATTTTCCATTTAAAAATGGGAAGTTTCCCACTGTGGGCTCAATAAGTATTTCAATGCTGAAAATATGACAAAATTATATTTTGATATCTTTGCTTCAAGATGAAAAGCGACCGGCAGGTTTTAACTAAATAATTCGAAGCATGAAACTTTCTTTATTCAATTTAAGCATGCTTATTGTGTATGCATTGGTGTGTATTATCATTGGATTAATCAGTACCAAAGGTAATCGTGATGATGATTATCTGATTGCCGGGCGAAAAATCGGCTTTTTGGGTTTCGTTTTCACGGTGGTAGCAAGTTATATAGGCGGAGCGGCAATTGTGGCTTATTCGGCTTATGTTTATAAATTTGGCATCTCCGCCATAGCTGTTTTTATTGGTACTGCAGCAGGTTTTCTCATATTTATTCCGTATGCACTGAAACTGAGAAAATACAGTACAAAAAAGCAATTCCTGACGTTGTCGGATTGGTTTTATTTTAAATTCGATAAAAAAACAGGGTTGGTTTCAGCCATCATTTTGTTGGTGGTTTATTTTGGAATGTTACTCAACCAGTTTATTGCCGGCAGTAGCATCCTGGCGAATATTAGCGGATTGAGTTACGAAACAGCTCTTTTGATTTCGGCTGCGGTAATTACTATTTACCTGTTTGCCGGCGGATTTAAATCAGTGGTAAAAACCGATGTTTTTCAGTATGTTATAATGTTTATCTTGTTTGTATTGCTGGCTTATGTCTTAATAAAAGGCGATCATGATTTCTCACGGGAGGCAACTGATTTGAGCGATATGAATTTTTCCATGACCATTGCTTTTATCTTTTTCGGCATTCTAATTATTTTTCAGTCGGCCGAGTATTGGCAACGGGTTTACGCCGCTAAAAGTAACAAGGTAATTAAAACCGGCTTTATTGCTTCTGCCATTTTGGTATTGGTTACCGGATTGGCAATTACCATTGTTGGATTGTCGGCCCATTATCAGGTCCCCGGTATTGCCCCGCGCGATGCTTTTGCCGAAGGACTGAAAGTGCTGGCGCCCAAAAAATTTATCGGTGCCGGACTGGTATTGCTTTTTGCTGCCATTATGAGTTCGGCCGATACCATTATTTTTGTGCTGGCTTCGAGTATGGCCAAAGATTATATTGCACATTTTTCTAAAAAAGAGGTTACGCAGCATAACCTGAAAATACAAACCAAAATCTTTATTGTGTTGTTTTCGTTTGTGGGTTTTCTGCTGGCGTTTTATTTCAGGAGCATTATCGATGTAATTGTTTTTATTACCGGGGTGGGATTTACCATCGTTCCGGCTGCAGTGGCTTCGTTTCATTTTAAAATTGAAAAACAGGCTGCCTTAGCCAGCTTTATTTCCGGTGTGGGGTATGTGTTGATCTTGTTTGTTACCGGAAATCTGCTTCCTGAATTGAGTGTGGCTTCTTTTTTGGTAGCTTTGATATTTTTGGTTCTGTTCCAGTTGATTTACAGGAAAAGGAATATCTCCATACAGTAGCTGCATTTTGAGGTCAATTGTTTATTTTTGAATATGCAAAAAATAACGCATCAGCGTAAAGCATACCTGCTGGCCTTACTTGCCGTGCTAATTTGGTCGACCATGTCTTCGGCTTTTAAAATTACGCTGCGTTTTCTCGATGTAGATAGTTTGCTTTTTGGGGCTGTAATCAATGGTATTATTATACTTGGGATTGTTGGCTATATCAGCAAGCGGCCTTTACGTTTTCGTCAGTTGTCGGCAAAAGAATATATGTCGTCGGCACTCATGGGCTTTTTCAATCCTTTTTTGTATTATCTCGTACTTTTCAAGGCCTACGATTTATTGGAGGCACAGGAAGCAGGA
>Ga0114931_10011192_pt1 | contig 10629 bp, 8 predicted proteins | sample 2SBtaG_FD_89579 | JGI IMG/M metagenome (GOLD analysis project Ga0114931, IMG submission 89579) | Deep subsurface microbial communities from Kolumbo volcano to uncover new lineages of life (NeLLi) - 2SBTROV14_V59a metaG | ecosystem: Environmental > Aquatic > Marine > Volcanic | place: Kolumbo...
ATCACATCGCGCTGCTGGCTGACAATTTTATCGGACCAGAATTGGCGTGCCGCATTGCCCGGCTCACCAATTGCGGCCAAAAAGGACTGGAAAGTAGCTGCCGGGTGAAAAAACTGGCCGAAGTCCGGTACCAAACCTGCAAAAATTTTCCCCCAAGCAAGCGGCTGGCTGGAAAAAGTCAGACGAACCACAACGCCCATAAAGGACAACACGATGATCGCGACAAGGACTTTCAGGAGCGTTTCGTAGAGCCGCAAGCCCCAACCGCCTCGATCATAGCTCCAGGTGATGAATGTGGTGAGAACCAGGATGACCAGAGCGACGAGCAGTTGGTCGAAATGATTGGCCAGCCAAGGATGGTGCGTCTCCCAGCGAACGCGAGCCCACGCGTTGAGCGCGCCTTCCTGCTGGCCGTACTGAAACCAGCCTGTTTTGGTCAGCAGATTCTGGCTCAGCACACCAAATGCCAGCGAGTGCTGGGGCATGCACCAGATGATGTTGGCCGCCGTCACCGCCAGCGCCCAGCCCCACCCGAGCACGGGACTCACATGGCGATTGATTGCGCGAAATGGCTTTTCTCCCGTGGAGAGCGTGACATAGCCAATGGCCCCCAACATGATGAGGCCCAGGATCATCGCAAAGGGCTGCAGCCAGAGCAGGCTGTATCCGCCCAGGACTCCCAGGTAGAGACTACTAGCCAGAGAACCACCTCCCAGTGTAATCGCGCTGGCCATCCAGCCGGGGCCCGAGAGTTTGAAGTAAGCTTTATATTTTGTCCAGCCGCCGATCGCCTCCACTGCGATCAGAAGTTGACGTTCTTTTTCGATCGAATCGTCGTAATCGGACATCGGCCTTTCCCGTGGTGGTGTTCCTGGCACTATGTCTAGTAAGGCTTGATCGGCCCTTGCATTTGGATCCCTGCAGTCGGAATCGGACCGACCATCACAGTCCTTGCGCGGCCAGCCAACGCTCGGCATCGAGTGCCGCCATGCAGCCGCTGCCGGCGGCCGTGATGGCCTGGCGGTAATAATCATCAGCCACATCACCGGCAGCGAAGATGCCATGGACGCTGGTATTTGTCCGGAAAGGTACCGTCCAGCGGACGTAACGTTTTTTGGTCAATTCCAGTTTGCCCTGCAAGAATGCCGTATTCGGCGTATGGCCAATGGAGAGGAACATGCCGGCGGCTTCTAAATCGCGCGTCGAATTGTTCACGGTGGATTGAATCCGGACACCGGTGACGCCCTGGCTGTCATTTCCCAGGACTTCATCGACCACCGAATTCCAAACCACATCGATCTTGGGATTGTCCAGGGCTCGCTTTGCCATGATTTTGGACGCACGCAGCTGGTCGCGCCGATGGATCATGTAGACCGTGCTGGCAAATTTGGATAAATAATCGGCTTCCTCGACCGCCGAATCGCCACCACCCACCACCACCAAAGGCCGATCGCGAAAGCGGGGCAATGCGCCGTCACATACCGCACACGCGCTCACGCCGCGGTTTTTGAATTTCTCCTCGGATTCCAAACCCAGGTAGTTTGCCCGAGCGCCTGTGGCGAGGATGATGGAGTGGGCCTCGATCGATTCTCCGCCCAGTGAACGTAGCTTGAAAGGACTGTGCTGCCCATCCTCAGAGTCGATGTCAATATTGACGATGTCGTCAGTAACGACCCGTGTACCAAAATTAGTCGCTTGCTGCCGCATCAGATGCATCAATTCCGGCCCGGAGCAACCCTCCTTTTGATGCAAATCGATCAGCCAATGGAAATCGGAGGAAAGGGCGGAACGGAGATACGCACTCAGATCGCCGGCGGGAAAGCCCGGATAATTCTCCACTTCGGTGGTTAGTGCCAGCTGTCCCAGTGGCATGGTTCCCTGCAGGCGATTTTCCTCGGTCACGGCCCCTTCCAACAACAGGGGTTTCAGGTTTGCGCGGGCGGCATAAATGGCCGCGGTCCAGCCAGCCGGACCGCTCCCAATAATCACTACATGTTCCGGCACGAGGCCCTTCCTTTCCGAATCGTGGTCGCTGTGTCTGCGTGGAAGCCGCCGATTATAGATGGCTGGACTGGAGACGTAAACAAGGGCAGGGTGGGCAAGTGGCAATGGGGAGTGCATCAGCGTGGAGAGCAGAGAACCGACAAATAGGAACATTTTCCTGGCAACGTGGTCCTCCTCGGAGAAAACCCCGTTGTCCGGAAGAATTTCTTGATTCTGGACCTCGGTCAGGATAGATTCGGGGGAAATTTCTTAACTTATATGAGGGGGTGTGGCTCATTGTAGGGATTCAAATTCCTATCATCCATCTTGTCGCGTTTTTCAAGAATCGCTATATCCTCTATACACTGCAATGACCCGTGTCCTACGAGCTTACTGCAGGCTCAATTACGAACAACGGGGTTTTTTCCTATGTGCTACGCAGCTCTTGTCGACACCGAATTGCGTCGGGTTATGCTCGACCATATGCTAGCTGCTGTCGAAGCTACCGTCGTCTATGGCAATCCTTCCCCGCATGTGATTGTTAGGAAGTTCTTTCCCCAGGATACCTATTCTCGCCTGCTTGAAAGCCTCCCGTCCGCGGCCGACTACGAGCCATTTGCATACGAAAAACACGCGAACGAAGACGGCGAGAGCAACCGCAAACGCTTCCGGCTCGAAAATGATTGCTTAGAAACTTTGCCAAATGAAGATCGGGTGTTTTGGCACACCGTCCGCAGTGCCCTGGGAAGTACTGCCTTAAAAGAAGCCATGTTCCATAAGCTTCGGGCGAGCTTGTCGTATCGGTTCAAATGCAAACCCGAAGAGGTTCGTGCGCTTCCCGGTTTTGCTTTACCAGAGCTTTTTCATGAAACATCCGGTTACTGCATTAAGCCGCATCCCGACACGCGCAAAAAAGTTGTGACGATGCAAATCGCTCTTCCAGAGAAAGACGACCAAGAGCACCTTGGAACGGAATTATATCGACGGAGTATGCGCCCCGCATGTTGGCTACGCAAGCCGAAAGGCTTCGAAATTGTAAAGACCATGCCATTCTTGCCAAACACGGCCTTTGCATTCGTTGTGCTCAATACCATCCGGATCAAGAGTTGGCACGGTCGGTCCAGTCTTTCGTAGACGTGTGGCCTCCGCAATTCGCTATTGAATATCTGGTACCGAAGTGCAGAGCACGCAAACACGGAAATCCTTGAAGAAAACCAATCCCTTACCGAACTTCCCAAGGCCGCCTAACATCTTTGTCAGGAGAGAGGATCCGGCCTCAACGGGTCGTCGTGCTCGTCGATGTGGTTAGGTCTTGGCAATGATGTGCTCGCGTTCCAGTTCGACACGCTTGACTTGAAAGCCGACGCCTTCGATTGCCATGACGGCTGAATGGATTGCCTCTTGCAGTGGTGTTGCATCACGGTCAAAGACTGCTTCTATGCCTTCAGAATGCCCACAAATCGAGGCGTCGAGACAGCCGGCATGGCCCAGTGCATCGGCGATGTCGAGGATCGCTGTTTCCTTTTGGAGCGAGATGTCGATGATCACACTGGATTGGCAGCTTGTCATTTCAGCCTTCTCCAAGACCGGGGCAACGATAGTGGTGCTAGTACCACGTTCAGTTTTGGTTGGTAGCATGGTATGATGGGGGCCGGGGCGTGTAAGCTTCCTCCTCGCCCCAGTAACACAGAATCACCAAAACAACGAACCCACCCCGCTCCCATGCTCACCTTGTCGATCGCCCTAGGTTCCTTTGCGGCATTTTTTGTGGCCTACCACACGTATGGCAGTTGGCTGGCCAACAGAATCTTCAAGTTGGACCCCGCAGCGTCCGTGCCCAGTGAACAGTTGCGCGATGACATCGACTTTGTGCCCACCCGTAAAGGGGTCATCTTTGGGCACCACTTCACAAGCATCGCTGGTACGGGGCCCATCGTAGGTCCGGCCATTGCCGTTTTTTGGGGCTGGTTGCCAGCCTTGTGCTGGGTCGTGTTCGGGGCCATTTTCATTGGTGCCGTGCACGATTTTGGCGCGCTGGTGGTCAGCTTGCGGAATCGGGGTCAAACGGTGGGCGACATCGCGGGCCGGGTGATCTCGCCCCGGTCCAAAATCCTGTTCCTGCTCATCCTGTTTTTTTCGCTGGCGATCGTGATCGGCATTTTCGGCCTGGTGATTGCCATTATCTTTGCCCGCTATCCTGAATCGGTCTTGAGTGTCTGGATTGCCATGCCGCTGGCGGTCCTGGTTGGCGTACTGGTTTACAAGCGGGGCGTAGGGCTGCTGTGGCCCTCACTGTCGGCTCTGCTGCTGCTGTATGCCGCCGTCCTCGCAGGCGCTTACCTCTGGCCCATCACCATGCCGACGCTCAAGGCGTGGGGGCCTTGGGGGAATCCCATCGTGCTATGGACGGCCATCCTGCTGGTCTACTGCTTCATCGCCTCGGTGTTACCAGTCTGGGTGCTGCTGCAACCACGGGATTACATCAACAGCCACCAGTTGTTTGTGGCCATGGGGCTGGTGGTGCTTGGCTTGGTGGTGGCGGGCCTGACCGGGCAGGTCGACCTGGCGGGCAGTGCGCCGGCGATTGCTAAGGATATTCCAGCCGATGCGCCGGCCATCTGGCCCTTTTTGTTTATTACCATCGCCTGTGGAGCTTGCAGCGGATTCCATTGCCTGGTTTCCAGCGGCACCACCAGCAAGCAGATTGCTTGCGAACCTGACGCCAGATTCGTGGCGTACGGCAGCATGTTGCTGGAAGGTGCTTTGGCGGTCGTGGTAATCCTGGCCTGTTGCGCAGGTCTGGGAATGGGCGTGGACGACCCGCGAAGCGGAGAGCATCTGACCGGCAGGGCTGCTTGGGAGAGCAAATACCAGGCTCGGATCAAACCGCTGCTCGACGCCCAGGGCCAGCCGGTCCTGAAGGATGGCCAGCCACTGACGACTGGCGGCTGGAAAAATCATCGCTTGCCGCAAAAAGTCGGCGCCTTCGTCGAAGGGGGCGCGAATTTCCTGACCACGATTGGCATTCCGCTCAAACTGGCGATCGCGATTATCGCGGTGCTGGTGGCCTCGTTTGCGGCAACAACCCTCGACACGGCAACCCGTTTGCAGCGTTATGTCATTCAGGAATTGGGCGCCTCATTGCGGGTGGCCCCGTTGCGCGGCAAATACGTCGCGACCACGGTGGCTGTTGTTACGGGCGGGGCCATCGCCATGGTGCCCGGGCCGGCCGGTCCCGGTTCGGGGGGACTGATTCTCTGGCCTCTGTTCGGTGCGACCAACCAGCTCCTGGCCGGGTTGGCATTTCTGGTTCTGGTATTTTACCTTGTCCGGCGCAAGCTGCCTTGCTGGTTCGTGATATTGCCCGCCGTAATGATGTTGATCATGCCGGGTTGGGCCATGCTGGACCAGATTCTCAACGATTTCTGGCCCAACCGCTCTTGGTTGTTGCTTGGATTCGGCACGGTCATCCTGGGTCTGCAAGTTTGGATCGTACTGGAAGCGGCGCGGATGTGGCCCCGTGCTCATGGAGTGCTGGAGGAAGCCATGCCACCGCTAGAGATCGAACCGGCGGCTCAACTGGCAGGAGGACGCAGCTGCTAAGCAAGGACTTAGCGCGGTGGCATGTACTGGCCACATTTTGGACAACGGGCAAACCACATCGGTACGGGCTCGCCACATTTACATTTGACATTGTGTCGGATTACGGAAGATCCCAACAGGCTACCGCTGGTATCCGAATCTTGAGGCATGGCATCATCGAATACGGAGGATCCATGGCCAGGATCCCCTTGTCCTGCATCCGCCCCTGGTCTCGGTTCTGCGCTGCCGACTCGGGCGGCTCCCACACCCTTTTTCTTGGCATCCCCCTTTTTCTTGGCATCCCCCTTTTTCTTGGCATCCAATGAGGCCGCCCGGTCCGCGGCGGCCGCACGATGCACGGCCGTCTTGAATGCTCGGGACGATAACGAATCAGGTACCCGGACTAAAACCTGGCCTTCACAATAGGGACAAAGGCCCTTTTTTCCCGCGTACTTGTCTTTGACCTTGAACTGGTGGCCATTCGGACACTTGACTGCGATCCCCATGCTGTTTTCCCCCCGCACTTGAGAGGCTTCCACGTGGTGTCAGGCCTTCCTTGGGGTGTCACAACACGCGGAATTATGAAAAAGATAAGCTTGTCTGGTAATTCTCGCAAATTGGCGGGATTTGTCAATCGGAACTCCACAGAAAGAAGCAGTCCTGAACCCGGTATAATAGAAGCAGTTCTGAACCTTGTCTGATAGAAGCAGTCGGCGGAAGACAGCAGCAACGTAGTGAAACTTAGGATTCTGGTGAATCCTCTTCAGAAATGGCGGTTGGCAATGGTCGGTCTGCAATGCTTTCGGTCACGCAAATTGCCTTGCGACCTTTGTATTGGCCTGGGTTGGCATGGAATTTGGGTTGTCCTTCCACGTAGACCACCAGGGGTTGCTGGACATCTTTTTCGCTGGCAATAATGTCCCCCACTCGCAAATCAATCAGATCGCTCGTGGCAATGCGAGTTTCTGCCAATTCAACGACCAGCTCCACCGGCGCGGTAGAAATTTGGTTGGTGACATGGCCAATACTCGTGGCCGTGGCAGGCCGCTTGCTGTAGCTGATCCAGCTGTTCGCCGACAATTTATTGCTAATGCGTTCGATCGAATTGAACGGGATGCAGAGGTTCATCATGCCACGCGTTTCCCCCACGGTAAGCTCGAAGCTGATCAATACGATCACTTCATTGGCCGGAATAATCTGCACCAACTGGGGGTTGCTTTCAACTCGATCAACTGCCAGATCCAGCTTCAGTACATTTTCCCAGGCATGCTGCATCTCATTGAGAAACAATCCGGTGACACGTGAGACGAGCCGCAGTTCAATTTCTGTGAGAGGCCGTCGCGCGGGTGGCGCTGAGGTGGTGGAGCCGCCCAGGAGGCGGTCGATGATGGGAAACAGGATCGATGGATTGATATCCAAAATCAGCTGCCCTTCCAAGGGAGAAGCGCTGATCAAATTGAAGCAGGTCGGATTCTCCAAGCTGAAAACGAATTCGCTGTAGGTCATCTGGTCGACGCTGGTGAGTTTGACATCGACAATGGTCCGCAGCAGGGCGGAAATTGCCGCGCCAAAATTGCGGCCGAAGCCTTCATGCATTGTTTGCAGTGAACGCATCTGCTCCTTGCCGACACGTTCCGGCCGCTTGAAGTCATAGGAAGTGACCTTCGCGCGCGCCACTCCACCGTCTGCCGTAGCGGATTTGCTTGCTCCGGCCATGCCTGAATCTTCTTCCATGGCTTCGAGTAAGTTCTCAACTTCCGCCTGACTCAGGATGTCACCGCTCATAGGGTTCGCTCCATTCTCACCGATTGCGGATTACGCCTGCCTGTGCGAATCACTCTCTCACTTGCCCATCCCCGTAAACCACGTACTTGTAGCTTGTCAGCTCCTCAACGCCGCATGGACCACGAGCGTGGAACTTATCGGTGCTAATGCCGATTTCCGCTCCCAAGCCAAATTGTCCGCCATCATTAAAACGCGTACTGGCGTTGACCATTACCGCGGAACTGTCAACACCGGCGGCAAATTGCCGTGCGGCAGCCAAGTCGGCCGTAATAATCGCATCGGTATGCCCTGAGCCGTAGCGGTTGATATGCTTGATTGCCTGGGCAAGGGAAGGGACTACCTTGGCCGACAGGATGGGCCCCAGGTACTCGGTCTGGTAGTCCTCCTCGGTTGCGGCCTTGGCCCCCTCAATCAGGGCGCACACCTGCGAGTCACCACGGACCTCGACACCCTGGGACAGAAGTGCAGTGCCGATCCGGGGCAGGAATGGAACCGCGATATCAGCATGCACCAGCAGCGATTCGGTCGCGTTGCAGACCCCCATGCGTTGGCACTTCGAATTGATGACGACGGCTTCCGCCATGGACAAATCGGCTGTCCGATCGACATAAACATGGCAGTTGCCATTGAAGTGTTTAATCACAGGCATTCGTGCCTCGGCCGACACACGACGGATCAGCCCCTCGCCACCGCGCGGAATGGCCAGATCGATCTTTTCTGGCATCCTCAAAAAATGCCCCACCGCCTCGCGATTGGTCGTACGGACTAACTGGACGGCATCGGCGGGCAGCCCCGTGTCGCGGGCTGCCGCGTGCAACAGGCTGACAATCGCCTGGCTTGAATGGCTTGCCTCTTTGCCACCGCGAAGGATTACCGCATTGCCGGCTTTTACGCAAATGGCCGCGGCATCGGCGGTTACGTTGGGCCGCGATTCATAGATGAACAGCACGACTCCCAGGGGTACGCGAACCTTGCTGATTTCCAGTCCGCTTGGCCTTATTGACGAGTCGATCACCTGTCCGATCGGTTCCCGCAAAGCGGCCACTTCTTCCAGGCCGGTGGCGATCCCTTCGATACGCTCCGGCGTTAGTCGCAGACGGTCAGTTTGGGCATCGGTCAAGCCATAGCCGGGGGCGGCTGTCAGATCGCGCGCATTGGCCACTTGCAGTTCCGAGGCCTGCGCGCGCAGCAAGCTGGCGGCGTGCCGGAGCCAGGCATTTTTTACATCGCCACGGGTGACGGCAAGTTGGCCCGCAGCCGTTTTCGCCCGCTGGGCGACTTCGGCGCAGTATTCGACGAGGTTTGCAGGAACGTCGTCAGGGGCTACGTCTGCCGGGTTTACAGAACGGTTCTCTGCGGCGGCCATCGAGAGTTCCCAAGCATACGATTATCTAGTATACGATTATTTGGCATCTTGAGGCTGGCTGTCGGATTCGGCCGAGGGGATCACCGGGTTTGCTGGAACGGCCCCTTCCCCTGGAACCACTGCGGCCCCTGGAACGATAGAAGCGGAGACTTTGCAGATGGTGGTACGGCCTTCCCCTCGATCCGTCAAGATGGTGATTGGCTGGTTCAGTTTTCCCAATTTGTCACTGGCGCGGTAGGTAATGTTCACCAGATGGACCAATTTGGCCGTCTCATCCATTTTGAATGCAAAGTTGTTGTCATCGCATTGAATGTCCACAATTTTGAAAGGCTGTTTGCCCCGGACAACCACCCGCTTGGTAATTTCATCTCCCTGCTTCAATTCGCCCAGGACAAGCATTTCGGGGGTCACGGAGATTTCTGGTACCACGCGCCCTTCCACGAAGAGGGGAATACGCTGATTTTCGGCCCGCTGATCGTTGGTGACCACCGTCAGTTGATCGTTGACGTAGCCAGGTGGCAAATTGTCCTTCAGTCGCACCGTCAAACGGTAGGATACCCGGCCGTTTCCACGACCTGTTTCATTGAGCTCCACCTCAAAATGGTCGTTGTCGTTGGTAATGTCCAGGATTTCCCAATTGTCACGGCCCGCGTAGTTCACGTCGACTTGCTGCTCTTCGACGGTTCCCTGCCCTACGCTGCCAAACTGAATAGCACCCGGACTGAACACCACGTCGCCTCGAATGTTTCCATGGACACGTGCCTGCACCTCGGCCCGGAATGGCGGATCGAAGGTAATTGTGAGTGTCGCCCCATGTCGACCAACAAAGGTGCGGGTGTTGAATTTAGCCAGAATGTAGGCTTTTTCGTGCGTTTTGATCGTCGCATTTTCGACCGTCGGCGTGGTACAGCCACAGCTGGAACGAACTCCCGAGATGTGCATGGTTTGCTTATAGAGATTGGTCACTTCGAAGCGATACACCGTGTCGGCTCCGCGGGCGACCGTACCAAAATCATGTTCCAGCGTATTGAACATTTTCTCAGCCCATTCCTGGGCTGTCAGCCGCGATTCCGGCAGGTTGGCAAAGAGTAGCAATATGGCCCCGACCGTGAAGCCGACTCGCAAACGGTGAAAGGGCTCTGGTATTCGCTGACCCATGCGGGCCCACCTTTCCTGCATGGTATTCAGTGAACTCGACAGATTCATGGTGATTGTCCTCATGGAACGAAACATGGTAACGCCCTCCTCGATCATCATAGGCCTGATTGCATCATATGGCCTGGGCAAAAAATAAACTCTCCCCTTATTCTCCCAGAGGGGCGACACCCCCGATTGGGGGGATGCGCAAGTTTCTTTTCTTTGAGCCCAATTTCGCCACATATCGCAGCATACGTTATTGTATCCGTTTTGTTGCTGTGCATGGGCAGATTTCTTAAGGGTATCTATATTGCCCGAATGAGACCAATTCTGAAATAGCAATTATGACTGGTGGGCTGGTGAAGGTATCGGATCTTTTACAGCGATCGCTTGGACGAATGTATGGGAGGCGTCAAAAGTGTAATTTCTGCGAGAAGTCGCGAGCTGTGAAACCCGCGGGGGGGCGATTCAAAGGATAATTGAGCCATGCCTGAATCGGATCAGCCCCCAGACGACTGCCCACTGCCCCGACTCTTTGCTACGATGTGACGCATGTCCCATCCACTTCCCTCGCAGTCTTCCCCGTTACGCTATCGTCAGGTGGCCGTCGTTGGGGTGGGCCTGATCGGTGGTTCCATTGGTCTGGCCTTGCGTCAACGCCAGTTGGCGGCCGAAGTGATTGGCATAGGTCGCAGGCAGTTGAGTTTGGATAAGGCCATCGATTGTGGGGCTGTCGATCGGACAACCATGGATCTGAAGGCAGGTGTGGCCGGGGC
>Ga0114931_10011193_pt1 | contig 10628 bp, 6 predicted proteins | sample 2SBtaG_FD_89579 | JGI IMG/M metagenome (GOLD analysis project Ga0114931, IMG submission 89579) | Deep subsurface microbial communities from Kolumbo volcano to uncover new lineages of life (NeLLi) - 2SBTROV14_V59a metaG | ecosystem: Environmental > Aquatic > Marine > Volcanic | place: Kolumbo...
AGTCACAAGCGCGCAGCGCTGCCGTGGGATTCAAGGTGGGATTTGACCCATTGTCACCCAAAAATCCCGGCAATTGCCGGCAAATCCCGCCTTGACCCCGGGGGTAAAAAAACGTTCCAAAAGCCGGGATTTGACCCGCCAAGCTGACCAGCGACCCCGCATGGAAACGCGAATGATCTTGACCACAGTGACGAAAAAAAAGATTTTTTGTTTTTTTCACTCGGCCGACGACGACGAGACCATCACGGACCTTGTTGCAGGACGTTCTCTGGAATCGGCTGGTCTCATCTGTTATGATCATCTGAGAAGGCCCTGCGGCCGGAGACGATCCAAAGCTGAGCAAGGAGAAAGCAAGCATGAGATCATCCCGCTTGATGCCGACTGTCATTTGCCTGGTGCTCTGCCGCGCCGCTGCCGGCCAATACACACAGTGGGGGGGGCCGAAGCAGGATTTCAAGGTCAAAAGCCGCGGCCTGGCCCTCGACTGGCCGAAGGACGGGCCGCCCAAGCTCTGGTCCCGCGACATCGGCCAAGGCTACTCAAGCATCCTCTATAATGACGGACGACTCTATACAATGGATCGCCGGGATGATCGCGAGATCATTCTCTGCCTCGATGCCGCCACGGGAAAGTCCATTTGGGAATACAAGTACGAATCGCCCCCGCACCCCAAGCACGTCAAGGAGTTCAACAACGGCCCCAGGGGCGCCCCCCTGCTCGTGGGGAATCGCCTCTTTGCGATCGGCTGCAACGCCGAGATGCACTGCCTCGATGCGGCGAGCGGCAAGCCCCTTTGGTCGCACAACCTGTGGAAAGAGTTTCAAGGGGCCACCTTCCTGCCGCACGGCTATGCCTCCAGCCCATTTGCATACGGCGATACGGTCATCGCCCTGGTCGGCGGCAAGGGCCACGGCATGGACGCCTTTGACCAGGCGTCGGGCAAACTGGTTTGGAAAAATCAGGATTTCGACAACAGCTACTCGACCCCCAAGCTCATCAACGTGGACGGCCAGGATCAACTGTTGTGCTTCATGGCCCGGCAAATCGCGGCCATCGGCCCGCACAATGGCGAGTTGTTCTGGAGCTTTCCGCAGGAAAACCGCTGGAAGCAAAACATCTCCCTGCCGATCTGGGGCAAGGACCACATCCTGTTTATCTCCTCCCCCCAGAGCGGCAGCCACGGCCTGAAGCTCACCCGCCGTGGAAAAAAGACCGATGTCGAGGAACTCTGGCACAACCGCAAGCTCGGCATTCACCACACCAACGCCATCCGCATCGGCGACTACGTCTATGCCTCGACCGGCGGTCGCGGGCCGGGCATAGTGCAGGCCATCAACGTCAAAACTGGCAAGCTCGCCTGGCGGCAGCGCGGCTTTGCCAAGGCCAATTTCCTCCACGCCGACGGCCTGTTTCTCATTCTCGACGAGGACGGCACCCTCGGCCTGTCCACTGCCACCCCCGACTTCTTCGAGGTCCACGCCAAGGTCGCCGAACTCGGCTCCCGAGCCTGGACCGTCCCCACCCTGGTCGGCCACACCCTCTACCTCCGCGACAGCCGCAAGATCATGGCCCTCGACCTGGGCGCAAAGCCAAAGCGCGGTTGAGGGCGGGTCTCCCGGGGGCCGCCGGGGCCGAGAACGGCCCGGCTCGCCTGGATTGACCAAATGACCCGCGCTGGAGCACTGGAGCTTTTTAAGAAATGTACCGGCGCATCGCCGCATGAAGTCAACAATCCTTTACCCATCCATGCGTCACGGTCTTCAGGAGGGCGGTGAGGCACAACACATCGGCACAAGAAAAGGCCCCGGGCGTTTTTTTCGCCCGGGGCCTTCAAAGAACAGGATGATCGGAAGATAAAACGACTGTTGTCTTATTATCCTCCAGTGGTGCCGCGGCGCGTGCGACGGATGACGATCACCCCGGCGATCAGGACCAAGACGGCGAGAAGGGCCATCCCAAGGTTGGACACCGCGGGGATGATCTCCTCGCAGGCATCGTCGATCCCGTTGCCATTGTTGTCGCCCTGGCATGCGCTGCCCCATATGCCCGCCCTGCCACCGTTGGCAGCACAGCACAACGGGTCAAGGTTCTGACAGGTTCCGTCGGTGAAGCAGCAGGCCACCAGCCCCTTACAGGTGGTGCCCGGCCCCTGCGGCGCGCCTCCCTGTTTGGCGCAGCACAACGGATCGAGCATGACGCAGGTGTCGTCAGGCAGACAACAGGCCTCGGGTGCCGTGCACATGGAAGTGGGACCTTGCAGCATTCCACCCTGAGCAGCACATACGCAAAGATCGGCCATGATGCACGTACCGTCGGGCAGGCAGCAAGCCTCCTGTGCGCAGGTCGTCCCTGGCCCCTGGGGTATGCCATTCTGACAGATGCAGCAGGCCGGATCCGCCATGATGCAGGTGTCATCCGGCAGACAGCAGGCCTCCGGAGCCGTGCAGGTTCCGAGGGGGAGAATGGCGCCACTCAAGCCGAGACAGGCCGTGCTGGTGATGCCCGGCGTACAAGCCCCGCTGGGCACACAACAGTCGATGAGCCCCTCTTCGGCCGGCAGGACGCCGTGTGCCGCGAGCATGGCCTGCTCGGGGGTCAAGACCTTCTTCTGCACCGGACCGCCTTGTGGATTGTTTGGGTCAATGGGCGGGGTTGTGCAGTCGCTCTGGAGCTGGCTGACACCGGCGACGAAGTTCGAGGTGCCGGGCAGCGCTGGATCAAGGTTGCCATCGCAGTTGCCGTCCGCTTGCTGTCCCGGAGCCACCACTGTGATCCCAAAGCCATTGTAGGGCACGTGAACCCAACCCACGCCGTTGGCATTCAATACGTCCGGGGGTACAGCTGTTACGCCGGTATCAAACACCACTTGCGGAGGGCCAGGGACCACCGGGGTGAAGATGAACTTCGGCTGCACCGGCAGGGTGGAGTCGAAGGTTCCGCCGTTGGTGTGGGTGTGATTGATGGTCATCGTCCCCTGCTGTTGAGGTTGATCCGACAGGCAGACTCGCACGTCCCACTGTGTAGGATTCATTCCGCCATTGTCCGTGATGGTGATCGGACTGGAACTGACCAGGTCCAACGCGACGATCTCGATGGGAATCGTCACCGGCGGCCCGCCGCAAGGCAGCGGAGTGGCGTCGGTTACACGCCGTACGATCGTGTCGGCCATGCCGAACGGTCCACCCAGCGGATTGCCCTGTAGGTTGATTTGGCCATCGAAGGGGTCGGACCCGGGAAAGAAAAAGTCGGCGGGCAGCGGCGTGCCGCCCGCACCCGAATTGAATGCGTCGCTGGTCGAGCCGGGCGGCGTCTCGAACAGGTCGATCCCGGCCAGCACATCGTCCGACAATGCAGGGCGAGAGACTGCGACAAAGGCGAAAATCGCCAGAATGGTTGCGATTCTTTTACACTTACAGGTCATGTGAATCCTCCATATTCTTGAGTCGAGACGTATGTCTCAAAAATCATGTTCCCAATACGAACCGCGTAGGGCGGGCTCTGCCCGCCAGGAACTACGACGATCTTGATGAAGCAAACATCGGTGGAGCGCGAGGACCCGCCCGGCAGAGAAAAGGATGCTGGATGAAGACACTTGTCTGAGAAAGATGAAGGACGGTCGCGTCGGAAAAATCGGAGCGCAGACGGCGACGGGCCGGCCCAAGTCGGACACGGCCCAACAGGGCCAGCAACGAGGCATTGGCGACGGCCACCAGGAACGCCACCAGGACATAGCCCAGCAGCTTGCCGGTCCAATGGGCCACGGGGCCGCCGCTCTGCGTCCCGGCGAGCAGACCCAGCGGCAGGCCCAGCGGCCGAAAGGCCAGTTCCACGCCGACCCAACCCAACGCAAGGACCAGAGGATTAAAACCGATTCGCCGGGTCAGTAGCGCGCCCAAGCCGGCGTAAAGCGTCGGCATCGTGGTCAGCATTGCAAAGGAGAAGACCGAAGGCTCGATCACCGGCGCCGGTCCGTGCCCCGCAAACAGAAACAGACAGACGCCCCACAGGCCCCCTGCCATGGCGGCCATCGGCCGGCGCAGCGTACGAATCGCCTGGAATAGGGGAAGGAGGCTGACCCATGCCAGCCAATGCGCAGCGGAGAGTCGCAGGGAAACGGCCGTCAGCGCGGCACTGAGGATCAGCGCAACGCAGAGAGACACGGATCGTAATCCGTGCGGCCGGCGCCCAGCGATGCCTTGCCACATCGTAGTGGACACGACGCTCCCTCCGCGCGCGGTCACTCTGAAAGGGGATACCAGCGAGCGACCCCACCCAACCCACACTCGGGCATACGATCTCACGAAGCTCCCCACCGCGCGCGCTCGCGACGAAGAACCGATGAGGTTCGCTTACCCTATAAACCCAACTCAACGGTCGGCGGAGGTTCCAACCCATAGAGGCAATCCTAACGCTTCCGGGCAACCGACCTCGCTTGCCCGAAATCTCCGCCTGTCTATTCCAACCTGACGCGCATTATAAGACGACAGACTAAAAATGCAAGCCCTTTGGGGATGTTTTCACACTTTTTTACCGGTCAATTTCGCCGAATCGCGATCGAGAGGCCGCAACCCTGTCCTTCGCGTGTCCCGCTCCAATCAGAGGTAGCCGGTAGCCCACATCGTGCCCGATCTGATTCGCGCTATTTCTTGACACAATACATAGGATGCTTAGGGCGAGCGTACGAATAAACTGAACGATTGTCTTAGGGTGATACGGGCGTCCCGACCGTCGCCGTACGGCAAGATGCCCGTACCACCCCAATCAAATGTGCAGATTGTTTATGCGCGGCTTCTTACGCGGGCTCGGCCAGGCCGAAGCGTTTGAGTGTCTTGCGCAGGTCCTTCGGCCACGGCGAGCGCACTTCGAGTCGGTGACCGGTCTGCGGATGGAGGAACGAGAGGCCCGCTGCGTGCAGGCACAAGCGCGGCACGGAGCCGATGGGCACCTGTTTGCCCAGGTAGATCGTCTCTCCGGCGATCGGGTGTCCAATGGCGGACATGTGCACGCGAATCTGGTGCAGGCGACCGGTCTTTGGGCGGGCCTCGATCAGCGACACGCCGCCGGAAGCTTGCAGGACCCGATAGGCGGTGACGCTCGGCCGGCCTCCTTTCCTTATCACCGCCCTTTTTCGGTTGGCGACGACCTGAGCGATCGGCTTTTGGATGACGCCCTGCGTCGGATGGGGCACGCCGGCCACAATGGTCCAATATATCTTCTTCACCAGATGGCGATCGAATTGATCCCGCAAATGATCGTAGGCCCTGTTGCGTAGGGCCACGAGCACCAGGCCGGAGGTTTCCTTATCGAGCCGATGCAGCAACCCCCATCGTCGAGCGTCACCGAGGTTTTGCAACTGGGGGCCATAGGCCACAAACAGTCCGTTGAGCAGGCTGTCCGATTCGTGTTTCTTTCCGGGCTGCGTGACCACGTGCGGCGGCTTATCGACGACGAGCAGATGTTCGTCGGCGTGCCGAATCTCATAGCGAATCGAATCATTGGGTTCGATGCTGAAGTTCATGCGGAGAGACGAATAGAGAGTCGCCGGTCAGGGCCAGAGAACAGCTTCCAGCAAGCTACTGGCTTCCTTTTTTCGAAGCAATCACGCGAAGATCATACCGTTGTATCATCGCCCGCGCAAGAGGATAATCGCGGATCGGTCGGCCCGGCGGCGGACGGTCCTGCCAAAGCCGATCCAGTGCGTCGGTCTCATTTCGAACGATGTGGACAGGAGGCAGACAGAGTTTGCATTTTTGACTTTTCGAGACTTCGACTTTTTGACTTTTTGATTTTTTGAGGTTTCGATGATTTCCCCCTGTCAGACGAAGCCGATAGAGCCGCACCGCCCCGTGGGCGAAGACGCGGCGCTCGGCGCAGGCCGATGGCCCCGGCTTGGGCCGCTCGCACATCGCATCGAGCCACTGCCGTTCGATGGGAAAGCCCTGTCGATCGTGTCGCAGGTTGAGCAACAGGTTGGGAAACATCTGTGTGACCATCACATAGTCCACGCCGAGCTGGCGCAGGTTGTCGAGCCAGACGTGCGTGTCCATCACGTAGCGGTCCGGTGCGGGTTCGGCGGTATTCGGGGGACCGAGCCTTCGTGCCTCCGGCGTCGCAGCATACTCGTCGAACCGACCCTGCGCCGGCGTGCGTGCCGCGACGTACAGCACCCGATTCTCCAATCGGCGCCCACACAGAAAGAAGGGCACGTTGTTGCCGACGTAGGCGATGGTCACGCCGTGAAGCTCTCGGTCGATCCAGGCCCAAGCCGGTCCGAGATAACGCCAGCGACTCAGCGAAAAGGTCGCGGCGCGCGGATCGGGTGAGATGGCGGCGGCGGTCAGAACGGCTCCGAGTATCACCGCGGAGCCGATCGGAACCAGAACCGTCGCTGTGGCCAAGCGAGGCTGAAAGAAAAGCACAAAGGCACAGACAACAGCCGCCGCCCAAATACCCCACGGCGCAGAAAGCCAGGCCGACCACTCCGCCCCGAAGTGCCGCCAGCAAACGATCAAGGCCAGTGCCAAGAGAATCGGTCCGGCGCGGCGATGGTTGCGTATCGTGCCGGCGGCCGCAACGAGGCCCAGCACGATCGGCCCCCAGGCGAACCGAGACTGTTGAAACGGCAGGACCCACCAGAAGACGAGCAAGCTCACCGTAGAACAAAGATAAAGCAGGAGCGTCGCCCAACGGGTCGCGGCACGGGGGCCCCTGGTCCGGAGCAATGAGACGGCCGCGAGCATGAAGAGCCCGCCCAACAGACCCAACGGCCCGAGATACCAACGGTGAAACGCCCACACACGGCCGGCACGATCTGGCGGTGGCAGCGGCGTACCTGGCGCGTGCCATGCCTGCCAGACGGTCCGCCCAAAGGCGTCCACAGGGTGCAGCCGCCGAATGTTGAAAGGGGAGTTTTCCATCTGGGCCCGGCCGTAGACCCCATCGAAGAGAATCACAGAACCGATCTGAACGTGCAGCGGATACACAGGGTTGCCGGTCAGGGCGCCGTTTCGGACGTACCAGAAGCCGCCGATCCACCAAGCCGTCGCCATCGCCAGCAGGACGGCCGGTCGTCGGAGCAATGGTTTGATCGACGAAAGGCATCGCCACTTGGCCCAGAGCAGCAGCGGCAGGAAGGCGGCCAGATAGGCCAGGGCCATGTATTTCGTTCCCAACAAAAGCCCGCCGGACAAGGCAAGACCGACCACATCCCCCGTCTTCGGAGCGGGCCGGGCCGTCCTCGACCGCCGCTGCCGACGAACGATCCGAAGGCAGAAAAACGCGACGGCCACAAGGTGCGCGGCAAAGGCGACGTCCACCATCGCCGTTGCCGCTTGGGCGGAGATGGCCGGAATGATCGCGACGACGATGGCCACGCACCGGCGCGCCGCCAACCCCAGTCGCAGCTCTCCCGCGAGGGCCTGCACGGCGAGCAGCAGCAACAACCAAAAGGCGAACTGGCCGCATCGGGCCAGCACGTCGCCGCCGGCCGGCAAAAACAGCCACGTGTAGTAGACCTCGGCGGCCAACGGTGAATAGGCCGGCGCCGGATCGCCGCACCAGGTGGGAACGATGAAGATGGCGTGGTCCTGAATCCAACGTGCCGGGAACATGAGGTGATAGGTGAGCACGTCGTAGTCGTAACTCGGCGCGCTGATGCTTCGCCAGGCCACCAGGAGGATCAGGACCAACAGCGCGGCACCGGCGAGCCTTGCGGCGAGGTTCGTCTTGACCTGTGGTCTGCGGTCGCTTATCGGCAAGGCCGTGCGGCCCGCCCAGAGCATGCTTCCCCCGAGCAAGACGGCCGAACACAACGCGATCGGCGGGGTGAGCAGACCGAACTCACCAAGCAAAAGCCCCAGCCCGATCAAGCCTGCAAAGTAGATATCCGCGGCGAGCAACCATCGGTCGGTTCGTCGTGCCACCCGGCCGGCCAAGGCCCATGCCCCCAGCAGGACCGGCAGATGACAGCCCAATGTTCTGACGACGCACGCCCACGACGCCTGGACATCCAGGATCATCAAGACGACGGCAGCGACGACCGCGACCGCTGCCGTGAACAATCGAACATCGCGGACAGAAGTGGGTTTCATCGACCGGTGCCCTGAATTGGAGTGAAGTGAGCCGCCGCGAGGACGGCCCGCCGGGGCCGAGGACGGCCCGGCTCGCTCGGACCTATGTTAGTGGGCCAATCTCAAGCTGATGAGCGCGGGCCACGGTTAGTGCTGACCGGTCCACATCCGCCAGACGATCTCCGGGACCGACACGATGTCATCATACTTCATGTTCTCGGGATAGAGGAAGAAACCCATGGTGCTCACGCCGTAGATCACCGCAAGCAAGGCCGCGAGCCCGAGGAACGACCGCCGTGGATTGACACTGGCAAGCAGACCGGAAAGCAATGCGTAGAGGCCGGGAATCGCCGGCGTCAGGAAACGCATCTGCATACTATGTCCGCGAAAATAAAGGAACATCAGGGCGAGGACCACTCCGCCGACCCAACACAACGGAACGGCCAGACGGACAGACAGGACCAACCTAAAACGGCTTAGGAGAGCGGCGAAGATAACCACCACGACCGGCGAGATCATTGCCGATTGAGAGAAATAGAAATGCCAAGGCCGGTCCATCGCACGATTGACAAGAGGACTAAGCATACGCAGGGCAGCGTCCGGGCGAATCCACGCCGGCAACAGCATGTGATATTGAGCGTAGAAAACCGCGAACCACGGCAGGAGAATCACAAACGCCGGAAGAATGCCCAGACACGCCAGGCCCAGCCGCGTTCGGGCCAGTGATCGCGTCCGGCCCAGGAAGCCTTCGCCGCGCGGCACCTCGGCGCCGGCGGGGGAGGATCCTCTTGATGGCCAGAGCACCAACACCAGTATGCCGGCAGGTAAAATGAACAGGCCCGGCAGCTTCGCCAAGCCGGCCAAGCCCGCCGCCACCCCTCCGGCCACGGCCCAGCCAGCCGACCGCCGCGCCGCCGCCAAGCAATACAGGCCCATCGCCAAGCCGGCAAAGCCACCGACCAGGTTGTCCGGCCAGAGCTTCCTGGCGGTAAAGGTCATCAGCGGATCACACGCCATGGCCAAGACGGGCAACCACAGCGCCAAGTCCGTCGCGCGCCACGAGCGCCGCCGCCAGGTCCAGCAGATGATCGCGACTCCGACGATCGCCAGGACATGCCCGAGCCAGGAGACCAGGATTGCTGCATTGGGGCTGTGCGTCGCGACGAACGGTGATAGAAAGATAGGCAGCAAGGGGGGATGATGGAAAAGCGGCTTGTCGTAAATGCTCGGCGGCAGTGCCTTGAGGACGGGCGCGCCTTGCAGAGAATACGATCCATGGTCGAGCCAGTTTTGAGTCAACTGCCAGTAAATCAGCTCGTCGTCTTCCACTCGGGGAGAGAACAGACTGGGCAGCTTCAGCGCCAGGGCCAGGGCGATGATGGCCGCGCAGCAGAGAAGATAACGGTGGTACTCTTGCTGATCCGAGTCGGCCTGCCGGTCTGGTAGGGTGGAAATCGTGATTGCGTGTCCTGATCGGGGTCGCCACCGTGGGGGGCGCGGTTCATCAATGGGTTTTTCGATGTCCAAGCCGGACTTGGCGGCGTATTCTATCAGGTCACGCGCCGTCTTGAAGTTTGTACGGTCACCCGAATCCAATGGGTCCCCGGCGAGTCGCCGGAGGCCGATCAGGCAATCCCCGGGAACGACCGGGTGATCGACAAGCCGATGAAGTCATGAGTGCAGACCCGGCAATCAGTCCATCTTCTCCGCCAACGGCAAAGCGCCAAGCCGGCAGACCGGTTGGAAGCGAACGTGCCGCGCTGTCCCCTGCGATGCGACAGTACCTCGAGCAAAAGGCCCAGGTCTCCGACGCCCTGCTGCTGTTCCGCATGGGCGACTTTTACGAGACCTTCTACGAAGACGCCAAGACGGTCTCCCGCGTGCTGGGTCTGACGCTCACGGCACGGAATAAGAGCAGCGATGCGCCGATCCCGCTGGCAGGCGTGCCCTACCATGCCGTCGACGGCTACATCGCCAAGCTCGTCCGCGCCGGCTACAAGGTGGCCATCAGCGAACAGGTCCTAGACCACGGCCCAGCCCAGCCGAGTGGACCACGGCGAAACAGAAAACAGACCAAGGGCCTGATGAGTCGCGAAGTCCGCCGGATCATCACACCGGGAACCCTGACCGACGAAGCGCTTCTCGACCAACGGACGCCCAACCACCTGGTCGCGCTGTGTCCGGCTGGGAAGGGTCGAGCCTCGCCGCGTGCTGAGGGCAAGGCTTCCTCTCGCACGGCTCCTGCTCGGCCTGGTACGGCGACGGATTGGACCTGCGGCTTCATCGGGCTGGCCTGCGTCGAGTTGGCCAGCGGCCGGTTCTTTGCCGAGATGTTGACGCCCGACGCCCTCGCCGACGAGTTGGCCCGGCTCCGCCCGGCTGAGTTACTCGTCCCCGAGCCCCAAATTGATACCGCGACTTTACCGGAGGAATGGCAATCCGCGATCGGCGCGTCGCCGGGGGCTCGTGTCGCGATCTCGCCCCGTCCTGGTCACGTCTTCGACCCACACACCGCCGAGCAGAACCTCTGCCGCCACTTCGGCGTCCACAGCATGGAGG
>Ga0114931_10011194_pt1 | contig 10628 bp, 8 predicted proteins | sample 2SBtaG_FD_89579 | JGI IMG/M metagenome (GOLD analysis project Ga0114931, IMG submission 89579) | Deep subsurface microbial communities from Kolumbo volcano to uncover new lineages of life (NeLLi) - 2SBTROV14_V59a metaG | ecosystem: Environmental > Aquatic > Marine > Volcanic | place: Kolumbo...
GTAGGTGGTCTTGGTGTCGTTCTTCAACACGTCGCGGAAAATCATTTCCCTGGGAAACAGCCGGTCCTGGATGCGGTGGTACCCCACAAGCTCCACTTTTTTGAGCAGCTTGCCGCTTTTGGCGTAGCGTTCCTCGCGCAGGGCGATTTTGCGGACGGGGTCCGTCCACAGCCTGCGGGTCTGGTAGGTGATCGTCTTGTCCTTGGCCTCGAGAAACAGCACGAGGCTTTTGACGCCGTCCACCTCCTCGGTTTTTTCGATTGTCGCGGTGTAGGAGCGGCTGAGCTTCCGGTCCTCCATCATGTCCTCGTAGGACAGGTCGCTGCCCATCATGGACTGGCGCAGCAAGTGCCCGGCGATCAGGATTTTGCGGTCGGTGCGCGGCGTGTACAGCCACAATTTGCGGAACAGTTTGAGCATCTGCGTGCCGCGCTCACGCGCCGGGGATTTGTAATAGCTGTACGATTTTTCCGTACCCTCCATCCAGGTGTCCACCGCCAGCGTCCGCACCCGGCGGCCGTTGTCGATGATCAACCGGCCGTTGACGATTTTCGTGCTCGACCACAAATTGGCGTCGATGGCCTTCAGCAACTCGTTGGCGTCGATCTCCAGGGCCGCCGCGGGGCGGCCGAACGCGGCAATCAGCACCGCCAAACACAGCCATTGCATTTTATTTTTCATGGTCATCCGACCTCCAGTTCGCGGAACAGGTTGGCCTCCGAACGGTTGAAGATGCCAAGCGCGGCGATGAAGGTGCCGAGCACGCCGGCAGTCAAGCCGGGCACGATGCCCTGGACGAACCCGTGGACGCTCAACCGCCCGCGGGCGACGTCGCTCAGCATCAATCCCGTTTGCGCGAAGTTGTCTCCCATATCGATCCCCACCTCTTGAAGATAATACACCACGCCGCCGCCCACCACCGATCCGGCGATCGACCCGGCGACGCCGATCACAAACGCCTCGACCAGCAGGCTCAGGAGCAGGTGGCGATGCGTTTCGCCGAGCGCCAGGCGCAGGCCCATTTCTCCGTACCGATGGATGCCGTTCAGCAGGCCGGCGTTCCAAAGCACGAGCACCATCAGGAACACGAAAATGGCGACAATGACGTCGCGAATGATATAAAACTTGTTCGTCAACGCGCCCAGCCCCCGCTGATCCAGGATCGTCAGGACAATCGGCTCGTCATCCGCGGCCCAGGCTTGCGGATGCCGCCAGGTTTGCAAGCGGGCCGCCAGAGACGTTTTATATTTTTCGTAATCCGAGACGGGCACGCCCGCCGGCAAAAAACCCAGCCAATCGGTAACCATATCCTGCATGTAAAACGTGTCCTGGGCGTCGGCGAGGTCTATCAACGCCATTTTCTTGTCCATGGCGAACACGCCGAAACGGATAAATCCGACGACCCGGTAGTTGTCGGCAGCCAGGCCGCCGTCGAAGGATTGGCCGATCAGGGTAACCGTTTTCCCCGGTTCGATTCCCAGCGTTTCCGCCAGTTGGTAGCCGATCACCATTTCCTTGGGTTGGCGCGGCAGCCGGCCCTGCGTCATGGAGTCGGCCAGCTTGAGCCTGGCCCGCTCCGGGGAGTCCGGCGAAAAAAGGTCGATGGCCAAGCCGCTCACCGGCGTCTGGCTAACGGTTTCTCCGTTCTCGTCGGGCACATCCAGAATCGCCCCCCAGCGAATGCGCGGCGACCAGCGGATTTTTGGATCGGAATTTTTCCGCAGCCGGGCAAGCGTTTCGCGCTGCGCGGCCAGCGCCCGGTCCATCGGCAAAAGATGTTCCTCCTCGAAAAAAGCCTTGTTGACGACGCGCAGATGGCCCGTATCCAGGTTGGCCGTGGCGTCCAGCATTCCCATGAGGATTCCTTCCATGAACCCCAGGAGGATCACGACCAGGGCCACGCCGACGGCGACAACGAGGAAAGGAAACAACGACCGGGTTTTGTCGCGCAGGATACCCCGGACAACCCAGCGAATCATGTGACCGCCTTGCCGCGCAGCGCCAGGGTGGGGTCCAGGCGGAGGATTTTGCGGACGGGCAGCCAGGCCACGGTAATCATGACGGCAACAATCACCGTCACGGAGGTAACGATTTCCGCCGGGCGGAATTCCAGAAACAATCTTTCGCGCACCGGTATGGTGGTTCCGCTCAAATGCGACAGGTCCAGGCCGACGCCCTGGAACCAGATGAAAAACGGGATGCCCAGCGCCGCCGCCACGCCCAGCGCCCCCAAGGCGGCAAAACTGCCCTCCAGGGTAAACATCCCGGCGATCTGCCGGGCGGTCATGCCCAGCGCCATGAAGGTGCCGATTTCCTTTTGCCGTTTAAACACGTTCATGATTTGCGTATTGAAAATGCCGATTCCGGCGAGAAACATCAAGATGATCCACATGATTTTCGAGTTGCGGCGATCGTGCTTGAGCAGGGTGAGAATGTCCTTCATGAGCATAACGGGAGAATAAAATTTCAACCCCGCCACCTCGCCCCGGTACGTTTGGACGGCGACCCAGCTTGCCTCCCCGTGCCGCCGGGTGATGGCGCGCAGGTGGTCGAGGCGCATCCAGAGGATGCCGTCGTTGAGCCGGGGATTGATGAAATCCGCCACCTCCAGGACCACCACGTCGCGGGCGTCCACGGCGCCAAACCGGTCGCGCCAGCGCAAGACGACGCTGTCGCCTTTTTTCAGATGCGCTTTTTCGGAAATTTTTAGGCCCAGGACGACGGGGATGGCTTCGCCGATTTCCGGGCCGTAAGATTTTAAACTCTCCAGGGGCAGATGCAGGAGAGTTTGCTGCATTTCCAGTCCGCGCAACTGCACGGGAAACAACCGCCGTTCGGGGAAAATCTGCCCCTGTTGCAGCAGGACCTCCGCTTTCTCCGAATACGCCAGCCCATGCAGCGCCGCGGGTACGGGAAAAGCGAAGTCCTCCCATTCCGTTGGCGTCAGAAGATCGAATCCGGGCAGCCGGTAATGACCGCCCGCCACATCCGTGCTCACCAGGTTGCGCGTCGCCTGTGCTTGAAATCCATTGAGCAGGGAAAGCATGAAAATCACCGCGATGATCGTCAAACCGGTGACCAGAACGTTCAGGAAAGCGCGGATGCCCTGCCGGTAAAAATTTCTCCAGGCCATGCCGATAATCATTCCAGCACCCCCTGTCCGTTGCGGCGCATGTCGCGGCTGACCCGGCCGTCTTGCAGGTGAATTTCCCGGCGGACGTACTTGATGACCCGCTCGTCGTGGGTGGAAAAAATAAAAGCCGCCTGGTACGTTTCATTGAGGTTTTTCATCAACTCCAGAATATGGCAGGAATTTTCCGTATCCAGATTAGCGGTCGGCTCGTCGGCCAGAACCAGCGACGGTTGCTTAACCAGGGCGCGGGCAATGGCCGCCCGCTGACACTGCCCGCCGGACAATTCCGCCGGTTTTTTTTTGGCGAACGGACTCAGGCCGACCGACTCGACCATTTGCATCACCCGGCCGCGCACCGCGGACTCCTTTTCACCGTTCAGCAAAAGCGGAAACAAGACATTTTCGTAAATGCTGTATACCGGCAACAGGTTGTGCGATTGAAAAATGAATCCGATTTGCCCGCGCCGCATGGCGGCCAGGTCTTCATTGCGCATTTGTTTCAGGTTCAGGCCATTGAGGACGATTTCTCCGCTGGTGGGCCGGTCCAGTCCGCCGATCAAATTCAGCAAGGTGGTTTTTCCGGAGCCGGACGGCCCGACAAACGCCAGGAAAGCGCCGGACTCCACTTGCAAGGTCACCCCCTGCAAGGCCGGGAAATCCTCGCTCCCCACATGATAGGTTTTGCTTACATGGTCCAGTTTGAGCATGAGAACTTTTTTAACCGCGGAGGAATCGTATCGTTGCCAACTAGAAATAAAACACCAAGCTCACGCCGGCGGACGATTCGCTTCCGGTGAACACGGGCGCCTTGCGGAAAAACCGCCCCAGGGCCTCGTTGCCCTTGACGTTGCCTCCCCAGTTGCCCTGGAGGTAAAGAAACAACTGTTCGGTCACGGAATATTCGATTTGCGGCGCCACCTGGAAACTGCCGTCCAAAATATCATAAAATCCGAACAGCCTCCAAACGGTGGCAATGCCCACCGGCTGGTCCAGCATGAAACCCAACTGGTGAAACGTCCGGTCGCCCCGCGGGTCCATGGGAAGAAAAGCGCGCTGGCGCACGGAAAGAAAGTACTCCACCAACACATGCAATCCGTCTCCCACAGCGAACGTATAGTCGGCCCCCACCACGTTTTCGAGGCGGACGGAGCGGCGGTTGATATTCTGTTCGATGTCCAGCCGCCCCTCGCTCCAGTAGCCGATTTCATACTCGCCCTTGAGATGGTACCCCAATTGCAGCAGTTCCAAATCGAAATTCGGCAGGGTGTTCAAATCGCTTTTGGGATGATACTGAACGACAAACCCCGTTTCCAAATCGCCGATTTCGCCTTCCCAGCGCAGGCCGGCAATCAACCGTTCGTTGTTTTTTGCGGGGATGACCCAGCCTTGAACCGTCGTGGTATCGTCGATAAAATAACTGAGGCGCGCGCCGTCCACGCCGCGGGTTTGCGGCAGGACGCCGGAGATGTTGCGCGCATCGAAAAACCCCAGCGGACGAAAGAGCGCTCCGGCGCCGAATAAAATTTCCTGCCGTCCGCCGCGGAAACGCCATTTGCCTTTTTCCACGCGGAACCAGGCGCGGAAGAAATCGGCGTCCAGCTCATCGGCAAAACCCGCCTGGAGACGCGGGCCGTCCACGTAGTTGGTGTCGCCCAGAATTTCGTAATCCAGCGACCAATCCTCGCCCCGGTCAACATTGCCGTTAACGCCCAGGCGGAATTCCCCGTGCCGCTCAAAATCGTCGAAACCTTCAGGAGAATCAAAGATGAACTGGCTGGCGACCCGGGCGCGGCCTTCAACGTTCCAGTCGAAGGCAAGGGCCTCGCAAGAAAGAGAGAGGGCGGTGAGCAAGAGAACCGACGCCGCCCAACCGGACGCCGATAGCTTTATCCCGTAAGACGTTCGCATAAGTCCGAGATTCTAAGCTAAAACGGCAGGATTTCGAGGGGAAAATAGAGGTCAGGAAATGAACCGGTTTCTTTTCATCCCATGCGAACGCAGATTTTGCCGAAGTGCCTGCCGCTTTTCATGTGACGGAAGGCGTCGACCGCTTCGGCAAAGGGAAAGGCGCGGTCAACGACGGGAACCAGGCGGCTGACCCGGACCGCCCGGTTCATGGCCTCAAAGGATTCGCGGTGGCCGACGTAAATGCCTTGCACACGAACCCGGTTCATTAAGATTGAAATGATATCAAGCCGCGTTTCAATACCCGATAAAATCCCGATCAGGCTGATCCTGCCACCAAAGCGGACCGAGCGCAGAGACTTTTGCAGAGTCGCCGCACCGCCCACTTCCACCACGTGATCGACACCCAGGCCGCCGGTAAGGTCGAGAACTTTTTTGTCCCAGTCCGGGACGGCGCGGTAATTGATCACCTCGTCGGCGCCCAGGTTTTCGGCGCGGGCCAGTTTTTCGTCATTGGAGGAAATGACGATAGCGCGGGCGCCAAACATTTTGGCGAACTGGAGGGCGAAAACCGACACGCCGCCGGTCCCCTGGATCAACACGGATTGGCCTGCCGCAAGCCCACCCTCGGTGACGAGCGCGTTCCAGGCGGTGACGCCGGCACAAGGCAGCGTCGCGGCCTGTTCGGCGGTCAGATGGTCCGGGACAGGAACCAACCCGTCTTCATGCAGAACGATCATTTCCGCCAGCATCCCGTCCAGAGGGCCGCCGAGGGTCGATTGCAGCATGTTTTTCGAGGGCGTGCCGGCAAGCCACTGCTGCGCGAAAATTCCCGCCACCCGGTCTCCCGTTTTGACACGCGTGACCGCCGCGCCGGTGGCCAGCACTTCGCCCGAACCATCCGAAAGGGGAATCAACGGCAGGGGCTGATGCGGATTGTACTTGCCTTCCACAGTCAACAGGTCCCGGTAATTAAGAGACGCCGCATGGATTCGCAGGAGAACTTCCCCGGGACCGGGCCGGGGTTCGGGTTTTTCGACTTCCCGCAAACAGTCCAGCCCAAAACTGCCTTGAATTTCGAAAACTTTCATGATCGCCTCGATCGATGGCCGCACGCTTCCGGAAAATTTTCCATCTCGGACCGCAACCCGGCCCATTATGTAAGGAGCCGGCCGCCAAGCCGACTACCTCTTTGAATGTTCTCCTTTATTTTTTGAGAACTAAAGCATTTTTCTGAGATAAGGGATAAGCTGATCCGCCCCCACGGCCGGAGTGCGGGCACGGATAACCCCGTCGGCACCGATAATGACCACGGTCGGCATGTCCCGCTGAACATAAGCCTGGTCGACCGTGGTTTTCGGGTCCAAACAGTAGGGGAAATGCACGGGAGAGGGGAACTGGTTTAAATAATCCGTCACTTTCTCCCGGGAATCCCCAAATGTGTTGATACCGATTATGGCAAGCTTATCCGCCGGCAGGGCTTTGCGGACTTTCTCGAATTCCATGGCCTGGTGCATGCAGGGGACGCAAATGTGAAACATCCCCATTAAAACGACCTTGCCTTTAAGATCGGCAAGCGATATCTTATTATTGTCAAGAGAGGTCACTGAAAAATCAGGGGCTTTATCGCCCACATCCGGAGCTTTTGCCAACGCCGGGCCTGCTAAAAACAAAACTACCGCCAAACTTATGATGACCTGTCGCATAATAACCTCATTTATAGAATAGAGTTAATCTTAAAGAGTTTTCGTGGGTTTGATTACTTATCAGGATAAGAAAACACCGGGCGAAAGTCAATTTCGTCCGCGGCAGCCTGTTTTTAACTCGGATATGGACCGCCATTGCACCCGGGAGGTTTTGAAAAACCTTCAGAACATTCAACAGGCATTTTGAAATTAAACTTGACTTATTTGTGCTTTTTTCTCTACTATTTATCTTGTCAACTAAAAATATAATAGGCCTTTTTTCGTTTCTTGAATCACCTGTCAAGATAATTGTTCCAAAACTTGCTGTTTTTTCGCAATCGACCCGGAGTTTTCCTAATTTAGGGAGTGAATCCTAGAAAACATACGGTAAGCGTTAGTTTTTCCAGAACATAATAATTCGCAAAAAGGACTATTCACGGTTTGAGCTTGGTCGCCCAAGCTTGAAATTGACGAGGAGATTTTGGAACATGGGGAAAATAACTAAAATTTTGTGTTCGATTTTCTTATCTTTCCTTCTGGCGCCCCAAGCTTGGTCTTATCAGGAAATCGAAGTAAAAAACGGCGGGACCATTCAGGGCAAGGCCATTTTGAGCGGGGATAAACCCCAGGAGCGCATGTTCCACCTGATTCTTTATCCCAATCTGGACCTGTGCGCCGAGGTGGATGTTGACGAGAATTTAAACCGGGTGTTGCATGATTTTACGACTGGACCGAATCGGGGGCTGAAGGATGTCGTGATTTCCTTGGAACACGTAGATGCAGGCAAACCTTTCAGCGATGACCCGATTCACATTTTATCGGAAAAGTGCAAATTCTTGCCTGCCGTCAGTATCATCCGGCAAGGCGCGGCGTTTACCGTGGATAACAAAGACAGCGTCATGCACAACAGCCAAGTTTACCAAAGCGAACGCGGCAAAATCATTTTAAATATTCCCATTCCGCCCGATGAGGTTTCCCACGGCGTCGTGCATTTCCAGAAACATTACAAGATCATGCAAATGATTTGCGGGATGCATGAGTTCATGCAAACCTGGGGCTACCGGGTGCAGAACCCATACAATTTTCTCACCAATAAAGACGGCGAATACAAAATCGACAATATTCCTCCCGGAGATTATATCATCACGGCTTGGCATTATTTGATGAAGCCGCGAAAAGAAAAGGTGCATATAGACGAAAACTCGTTGGTCACCATTGATTTTGATTTCGGCGGTCACGAGGTCGTGCGGGCGCTTTACGAAACGCTCCACAAGGGCCGGTTCATCCAGGACGCCGCCGACCCCCTCACCCACCGGGGAGAGGAGTTACGTAGACACCTGGAAGAGGAAGAGAGCGAGGAGCGTAAGGAATCCGGCAATTGAAACGCAACGGCATGTGCGTGACCCGGCGCCCTGGGCCATGTTGCCGAAAAAGTTAGCGTATGGACTCCTGACCGGTTGCTGAAACCGTATCGGGAATGTCATTACCCTGGCCGGTATTGCCGCCCGAGCGAAGCGCTGGAACGTCCCTAACTTACATGCTAGCCGCTTCGGCTGTCTGCCCTGACAGGGTAGCACTTCGGTTGCTTCTTCAATCGGGTACAGCAAGCTTCGCCTGACAAGTAAACCGGTTTTTTCAGCAACCCCGTCAGTGCGCCGCCAAATCGATTCCCGCCATCGCCGGCCATTCCAGAGTTTCCAGAAAAGCCAGGATATCCCGGATTTCCTCCACGCTCAGTTTCTTCTTAAATCGACCTTGCGCCATTTCCGATGGCCGGGGCAAGACTTTCATGATACGGTCCTTGGCAAAGTGATGCGCCTTGCCGTCCTTATCCATAAGGTCCAAGGACGACTCATCCTCATTGACCAGGGAGCCGGTGAGCGTTCTTTTTCCCTGGTATTTTTCCTTGAACAGCAAAGTCACCTTGGCAAACCCGACCGTGATGACTTTATTAGGATCAAGGATGGATTCCAGGAGAAAAGGCAGGGTTCTGGCGCTGCCGACAAACCCCAGGTCCGGCCCGACCACGCCACCCTTCTTGTTGATGCTATGGCACTTCACGCAATTGGCATTACTTTTGGGATCGTAAAATAATCTCTTGCCGTTTTCTGCATCTCCCTTGACGGCCAGGTAAGTCAGCCACTCTTCGGGAAACTCGCCGACTCCGCCCTTGAGGCTGGTCAGGAAAGCAATAACCGCCTTCACCTCGCTATCGTTCAGCCCCAGGTTGGGCATTTTAGTTTTTGGCTTTTCATTCTGGGGGTTTTCCAACCAGACATACAACCACTCCGGAGGATACAGGAAACCCGCGCGAGTCAAATTCGGCCCGACATGGCCCCCGTCCTCGCCTACCTGGTGGCAGGCCAGGCAACTCTTTTTCTTTCTGAACAGTTTTTCCCCGTCATCGATCAGACCCTGCTCTTGCCCCCGGGAAAACCACGCGGAGAAGTTGAAAATATCCTTATGGGTCGGCTTGAACATTTTGGGTTTGTCGCGGCTGACCGTTTTGGGAATGGAAACGGAATCGGCAGCGTTGCCGGAGAGAGTCCGCACGTAGGATACCAGGGACCAAATTTCTTCTTCGGAGAGCGTGTGTCCAAAAACCGGCATCAAATACGATTTATGCACCCCCACCCCGCCCTTTTGAATCACGCGGAAAATTTGCCCGTCTTTTTTCTTGTTCATGAACTCAGGGTCCGAAAGGTCGGCGGGTTCTTTTTCCAGAAATTCGGCGTTATAACCGTCCCCTTCCCCTTTCAGGCCATGACAATGAGAGCAGTAATGCAGAAATAAAGACTCTCCTTGCGCCAAAAAATGCCCGTTTCCGGAACTCACCGCGGACGCATCCGTAGAATCCGCAAAACCCGGCGGCAAGGGAAAAACCAGCGCGATCAAGAAAAATACGGTAACGAAAATTTTCATAAACATGCGCTCCCGTAAATCTTCGACAACCTCTAACAGGTTGCTGAAAAAGTCCTGTGAAGGGCGTGAGGTTGTCACCCTGAGCCTGTCGAAGGGTGGCAAGCCCTTTAAAATAAGGCACATGCTTCGACAGGGCCTGTCCTGAGCTTGCCGAAGGGCTCAGCATGAGATTAAAGAAAACCGCCTCAACTCGACTTTTTCAGCAACCTGCTAATCATCTTTGTGTCCAAGCTTAAATTTTGGAAAGCCCCCGCCTTTGGCGGCAAGGCTGGAACTGAAATCGGTCGGTTATGCCGCGTTTGCCAAGGCATGGCTCCACAAGGAGATTTGAGCAACAGCACCTCGCATTTTGATTCCTCAGCGCACCCCGGATTTTAACCTAAAATAAAAAATTTTTCTAAAAAAAATGGAATCTTCTTGCCTCACGGATTCACCCAATTTATAATCCTTTATAAAGACAAAGATATCGGTAACGGCTCTTATTTGAAACATTAGCGGCATAGCAGGGGCCATGTCAGGTCATTTTGCTCCTACAACAGGAAACGTAATATCTCAATATCGGGAAACCGCGACGACAAAAAGGAGCAGGACCATGGAAACGAAAAAACGGTCTGCCAACAAGTTTTATTTTTTGATGGTACTGGTTTTATTCTCCACGCCGACGTACAACGAAAAAAGCGAAGCGCGCGAATTTGGGCCTCCGGACGTTTTTAATCACGTAGCGCTGGTGCGGGCTGAAATTGAACTGATCCGACAGGAGATGGGCAAACCCAAACTGGCAAGACCTGAAATTCAAGTGGCCGACGTTGCGCCCCGGGAGGTTTATTTCCAAGCCTTGATTCTTTATGGCGAGGCGGACCGGCTTTGCTCCGAGTTGACCGGAAGACGCGCGTCCCCGCCACCCCGGCCAACACGGGAAATTCGTCCGACCGATGTGCTCACGCTGGTGGGCGACACGCTGGAATGCCTGATGATCATAAAAA
>Ga0114931_10011195_pt1 | contig 10627 bp, 14 predicted proteins | sample 2SBtaG_FD_89579 | JGI IMG/M metagenome (GOLD analysis project Ga0114931, IMG submission 89579) | Deep subsurface microbial communities from Kolumbo volcano to uncover new lineages of life (NeLLi) - 2SBTROV14_V59a metaG | ecosystem: Environmental > Aquatic > Marine > Volcanic | place: Kolumbo...
GAGAGGGGAGTGCGGCAGCCCTACACCTGTGTGCGTTGTGAGTAGATTACTTTTTATATCATTCTTTCCACGAATCACGATTACAACACTAAACTTATCGTCTTTACTATACCATGTATAAAACCCTAGCCGAGTATAATACTCTGTACGTAACACAAATCAATACCCGGTATTCCCCTTTACAGAAAATCAGCGTTTGAGTAAGATTTCTCGCAGTGTCGTTTCCACAACCAGCATTTCGGAGGATTGAGCAATGGAGGTCTACTTACCTATCCCGGCGAGTGACACGCAAGAGGCGTTGCGGAGCGGGGTGCCGTTTCGTGCCGGAGGTCGAGTTGTCTATCGGCATATCAAGGACGCAATGGCCAAGATAGACAGCGGTCCCTATGTCCACCCGAGTGATTTCCACGACATTTTAGTGATCGACTCTGGCTATTACGTGTGGCATGAGAGTCCGGACGGGAAAAGTTTCCGGGTTGGGAATTCGCTTCCTGCCCGAAACGTGGTTGCTGTAATTACTGGTTTTTTCCTAACCAAAACGGAGGTGAAAAATGAACGAATCTGACCGTCACGAAACAAGCGAAACGGCTCCGGCCCTGCTCGGGGCCACAGCAGGAGCAAGAATCTCTCAGGGGCGGAGTTGGTCCTCTCTGCCGCTAGACACGCCGGCCGGCCGCCAAGTAGCGGCACGGTGTTTAACAGGCAGCACAACTCCCCTGATTGACGCAACGGGTCCAGTCCTGATCCGAGACGTGTTAACCTTTCCTGTGACGATCAACACAGAAGGCGAATTGCAGCGCCTGCTACGTTGCTGCCTGATAACCCCGGACGGCAAAATCTACCATACGTCAAGCCCGTACGCCGTTGAGGCGCTCGGCACGCTGGTAGAATGGCTCGGCTCGCCGCCTTGGACGCCGCCTTTGCCAGTCGAGTTGATCGAGGTGAAAACGCGCCGTGGATACACGTGTCACTCACTTGTGATTTCTGAGGGGGGCGAAAATGACGCAGCAAAGACCAAACCCAAAAAAGCCTAAGCCGCGAACGAAAATCTTCCGCACGGAATGCGTTCATTGTGGCCGCCAAGAATTGGTAGTCACGACGATTAAGCGGGTGAGTATGTATGAGTTTCGTGACGGCAAGATACGGTGCTTGTGCGTCAAGTGCTGGAAACTGCTAAGCCGATAGTCGATTCCGGCCGGCGTCACTCACGGGTGTCGCCGGCTTTTCTCAATTTGGGGGGCAAAAAAATGGCTGGACCAAGAACAACCGCAGCCGAACGCCAGGCGATCATCGCATGGATACATAGGTCGATTCAAGGTATGCAAAACGGTGTAGTTGCGTCACGGCGCGTTGAGAAATTAGCGGCCGCGAAAGGCGCCCGCAAGCTGAAAGACTGGGCGATCAATAACCGCAAGTATTGCAATCATATCATCGGGTTTCTCAAGCAGCAGCACTATCTGCTTTCCAAGACGCGATACAATGGAATGGGGAGAGAAAATGCCAGGACCAAGACCAAAAAATCTGTCCGATCTGCTCGCGGCAAGAGCCGATAGGCAGGCTGCGGCGTTGTTTGTTCGCGGGCGGCGGCGTGACGCCGTCGCCCGTATGATTGTTGCCTCTCACCCGGGGGCAACAACAAGAGCGGTCAACGCAATTCTTGATCGAGGCCAAGCCGCCCGCCGCGCCGCGCGAGTATTCGTCCGCCAAGGTAGAAGCGTTCGCGGCAAACTCGGCACAATTCCGCGTAATGTCCTTTTGCGTGGACAACCAGGCGGCGCTCCGCCTAATTTTGAGGTTGGCGTTGAGGTGTCGTTTTTCGACGCAACTCGACAACTGGGATTTACCCGATCTTTTTTTATTCCTTCTGCAAATGTCCCCACTCTTGACCAGCTCAACCAGTTGGTTGCCGACTTTGCCGGCACGCAATTTTTTATCGGTGGCCTGACTTGCACTTCATCGCGCCAATTTCGCGGTCATGTAGTCCAGAAAGTGGAAGCCATTTCCTTGATTCGACGGTGAAAGATGACTGAGCGAGTCTACCATTATCTGCGTCCAAACCACCGATGCACATGCCCGTCCCGGATTCTGATCTTTGATACAGAGAGTCAGACTTTGCGTGACAGCAAGCGGGCGCCGCGTCGTCTCAAATTCCGCTTGGCGGAAGGCATTTTCCTTCGGTTGAACGGCCGCAAGATCGTAGGCGAGAAATGGTTTAGCTGGCGGAAGCCTCGCGATGTACTCGACACAATCGCTGCTTGCACCGCGAGCCGGCAAAAGCTGCACGTGTTCGCGCACAACGCCGCGTTTGACTTAACACAAATCGGCTTTTGGCCGGCCGTCGAGTCTGGAGAATTTTCATTGGGAACGGCGTGTCTTGAAGACTCGCCGTTTTTTCTTGACGCAACAACGCAAGGCCGGAAATTGAGAGTATTAGACTCTCTAAATTTCTTCCGGGCGTCAATCGAGCAACTCGGAGACAAGGTTGGCTGCCCGAAATTGACGATGCCACTAGATGGAAATTTCAACTCGATCCCAACAGAGGAATTGGCTTTGTACTGCCGTCGCGACGTTGAGATACTCAAGATGTATTTATTAGCGTTCTTTGATTTCGTCCGCGATAACGACTTGGGTAACTTCGCGCCAACGCTACCAGCGCTGGCGATGAACAACTTTCGCCACAAGCATATGCATGAGAAGATTCTTGTTCACGGCAGTAAACAAGCGTTGGAAATGGAAAAAGAGTGCCTATTCGGCGGGTGGTGTCAATCGTTCTATTCCAAAAAGATTACAACGCCGGTATTCAATCTCGACTTCACATCTTTGTACCCGTCCGTTATGCGCGGCGAGTCCATGCCGACAAAATTGATCGGCTATTATGAGCATGTTTCGGTCGACTGGCTCCGGACCGTAAGCAAAAGCTATTGGGTTGTGGCAAGAGTGCGTGTTTCAACGTCGACACACGCAATGCCGTACCGATTTCTGGGCCGTCTAACTAGGGCAGTCGGCGCGTATTGGGGGACATTTTGCGGTGCAGAATTGGACGGCGCCTTGAAAGCAGGGATCGTTAAAGAGGTCAACTACGCGTGCGTCTACAGTTGCGCGCCCATCTTCAAGTCTTACGTCGATTATTGGTTCAGTGAGCGCCGGCGCCACAAGCAGGACAAAAACGATATAATGGCTCATTTTTGTAAGATGATGTTGAATAGCCTGTCCGGCAAATGGGCGCAACGGGGCCGGCGCTGGGAAACGGTGCAAGGAGAAGTCGCGCCCAAAAAATGGGAAGTGTTTTACACGGTCGATGAAACAACCGGCAAGCCAATCAGTCATAGAGCAATCGGCTGGCAAGTGCAGAAATTGATTGAGGAACCATGGGCCTCGCAGTCCGTGCCGTCGATTACGGCCGCTATAACATCCGCCGCCCGCGAAGTCATGCGAGCCGCAATCGATGCAGCTGGGCTCGACGAAGTTTACTATTGTGATACCGACTCTCTGCACGTCAGCCAACGCGGATATGACAGGCTAGACCGCGCCGGTTGGATTGTCGCTGGCAAGCTGGGCCGGATGAGACTAGTTGAGAAATACGATTGGGCGCAGTATTACGGCGCCAAGCGGTACCGCACAAGCAGGGGGATTGTGTGGAGCGGACTTAAAGCCAGCGCGGAGCAAATCTCAGAGAGGGAATGGCGTCAAGACAAATGGCAACGATTGGCGAGTATTTTTGAGTCCGGCAACTTGGACGAGGTAACGATTCGCGACGAAACGGTGTACCTCGACCAGTCGTTGCCTGCTCACGAAAACGAGTCAGGAAGAATCCTTCCTCTCTGTCTTTCCTACGCCGGCGTCATTGACGCAACGCCCGAGCAACTTACATATCTTGATTAACACTTCCAGTTGCTCCCGGCACGGGGAGCATACATCCCCCGGTCAACCGTGAGGTAAATCACTTGCGGGCATATCGGATTGGTTTCTGAAGAAATCGCGCGGCCTGTCACCTTTGAATTCCATTTTTAGTCACTCCTGACTGGTCGATTTTTAGAAAATTCGCAGCGTCGCGCTCAGAAAAACCAAGCGCGATTAACCTTGCAATCGCTGATTCGAGCGGTAGCAAGCCTCTTGAAACCCATCGCAAAAGTTGCGTCGGCGTGCCGTTTGACCTCAAAACAGTCTGAGCGCGGTCGATCAACTTTCTCAACGATTTTACCTCACGCGCGGCGCCGGCCACTTTCTGCCTTTTCGTCCGCGCGTCCCTGGTCATAGCCCGCGCTTCTCTGGCGTCGCGGTCATCGGCCGCTAGCGCCAAAATTGCGTTGGCTGTGCGAACGTCGAAGCGGAGATTGCCAAGCCGCCTAACCGCTTCCACCCGGTCAATCAGTCCTTGGGAAAACAACCGTTGAATTTGCGAGCTGGTCAACTCCCGCTCCGGCTTGTCTAGCTCAATCTTCCAGTGCGTCAGGAACTCTTCCCGGCGCCGGGAGAAAACGCCTAAGTTGATGAGTTGCACCCGCGCGTCCTGCTCCGAAGCCTTGCCGGCAAGAAATCGCTTGCGGACCGACGAAATGGCCCGTTTGACAAGAGAGATTCGCAACACAAAATCTGCGTCCGCCAGCGCGGCGGTGAAGCGGTTTACTTCGCCCGATTCGGGCGGCCGGGCCGGAAGAACTCCACCCTTGCCACGCTCCGCGCGGCCGGTTAGCACGTCGTCGAGCGCCTGTAAAGAATCGCCGGCTAACTTGCTGTCAATAACGCCGACCTTATAGGCTTCCAGCACGCGGGCTTTCGTCAGCTCCACCGTGCGTTTGCTTTCATTGATCCGTTTCGTCTTGATGAGCAGGTCGTCTAAGATGTTCGCTTCGCGCTCCGCAAAGCCAATATCAAGATGTTGCTCATGCAACTCGTTTTCGTCAATCGAGCCGACCATGAAAGCGCGCCGAATATCACGCGGGTTAACACCCGGAAAGAAAGGCTTTCAAGTATTCTTCTAGCCCGTGGCGGGAAGTCTGCAATCCTCAACACAGTATCAAGAGCCGCGCGGTCAAAAACCTGACCGGCGGGATCACGGGGCTGAGCTTTGATGCCGCCGCGTTCGATGTTGGGCGGACGCAAGCGATGGAAAGCCTCAAACGCTTGTGTTGTAGACAGCACCCGCCAATGGGCACGCCAGAATGCTTGTGCCCACGATTGGATTTTCGATTGAGTGGTCAAGTCCTGCTGGCTTACGGCCGGCCCGCGAAACCCTAAGTGTTGCATCCATGCGTTGAATTGGCCGGAAAATTCGGTGTCATAACCCCAAAAGTCCGCAACCTTGTCATCCCAAACTTCGCGAGTGGAAAACAGGATCAAGTCGGACGGGGACGGAAGTTGTTGGGCTAGTTCAATCCGTTTGTCTTGGTCGCGCTGTCCCCAGAATCCATTCCGGCGCATACGCTCGCGCAGCTCTTTCAGGCTGATCCCTGAGCCAGCGCCGGTTTTCAGGTCGCGCGGTGTAATGTTTGACCTGAACCAGAGAGCGATTGATTCTTCTGCCGAAAGCTGCCGCCTAAGCTGGTCGAATTCGAATTGCCAAATCCGCCCGCGAGCATCGTCAGCTTTCGTGACGGTCAATCCATCGGCGCCCGTGAAAATTCCGTGGTAAAGCAGTTGGATTGAGGCTTCACCTTCCGTAATCACGCCATTATTGGCGGCCGCCGCAATGGCGGCCGGTGAAGGTAACAGATTGGGGAATTTGGCGTTGGCCGTTTGCTCCATTTCCCGGACGGCCGGCGCAACCGCGGAAGACGTACCGCTGCTAAGAGCGGTTCCGCCCGCAATCGACGCCGCTAATGCTGCAGCACCACCCGCCATAATCCACCTACTTGAATACCCGGAAAACGGACTTAACCACTCTGTCTTTACTTTTGATTACGTCATCAAGAGAATCCCAAGTCAAAATCTCTTGCCCGATCTGCCCGAATAACCGTGCTGCCGAGTCAATCACCGTTGATGGGCAATTTTCCAACCACGCAAACACGTTGAAGTTTTCGCATGGAATATTAACGTCGACGGCGATCGGTGGCGTAAGAGGCTTGTTCCGCTCTTCACGAATTCGCTTGATTCCCTCTCTGATGATCGAATCAGAAATTGGAAATCGCTTGTCCGCAACAGGAGTATTAAACTCTCTTTTCTTTGGTAGCCCGATTGTATCGGGCGGTTCGGGAAATTCCGGCAAGCTGCCTAGGGGCGGCGCTAAGCCGGGTTGACCAGCGGGCGGCATCAGCACTGATTCGGCCGGAGGCGATGGCGAGCCGGTCGGCGGCGCTGGCGAAATTGTCGCCGGTGGCGCTGGCGAAATTGTCGCCGGCGGCACATTTGGTGACGGTTGGCCGGCCGGTGGAGATTCGGGCGGCGGCGGCGGCGGTGAAGGTTGCGGTGTGGGACTTGGCGGCGGGGCGGGCGACGGGCCGGGCTGCACTGGCGAGCTAGGCGGCGCCGGTTGGGTCTCACTTTCGGGGATTCGCAATTCAGTGGGCGGGAAAAGCGGGGACGCCGGTGTATCAGCCGGCGCCCCCTGTTCGCCCGGAGGCGTGCCTATTAGTGTACTATCCGGGATAGGCAGGATTGAAAGGAAACGGTCCCCCGAACGAATGATTTGATGCACACGCTCCGAAACATTGTTGCGGATACGTTGCAACACATCTTCCGCCAAGCCGGCACACTCTATTGTACCCATCCCGACGTTGCCAGCAAGGCATGATTCGCATTCTTCGGCCGAAATATCGCACGCTTCAATGCACGCGGTTGTTTGAGACATAAAGAGCGATACGGCGTCAAACCAAACTTTTTCGCACTCTTCAATGCCCGCCAAAATATCGCCAGGGCTGGCAGGCTCGCCGACAAAATCGCCGAACCCACCGAACCCCGGCTCCGGAGGCACGCCAGGTAATTTAGGTGCAATCGCCACTATTTCACCATGCGTTTACGGCGCGAGCTTTGCGGAGAAAACGAGTCTTTCAAAGCGGTCAACCTTTCAAGAGACGCGATTCTTGCCTCCTCAATATCGTCGACGTCCACCTTGGCCGCTCTCAGTTTGTCCAAAACAGCCACATAACCAGTCAGCCTCTTGATCGACTCGTTTACTTTCGAGAGCTGGTCGGCCGATAATTGGAATTCTTGTTCCATTGTTGTTCATCCCCGGTTTGACAACTCGTTCAAGCCGTCGAATTGTGATTCCTCAACAGCGAATGTACCAAGAACGCCGGACACAACCTCAGAGAAACCGAACACGTTCACCCGTCCGACCACGCCGGCCCCACCCGCCGCGATTGAAGCGCCGATTGATTGGCCGGCCGGCGCCGAAAAACCCGTAACGGGGATTGGTTGCGGAACGATGAAGGCTTCCGACCACTTCGCTACGCTAGCGCCGTTCACTAGCAAGTTCACATCGCCGATAATGTTCAGCGTAGCGTAACCCGTAATCACCGACACTACAGTGTGCACCGTGCCTGCTACAGCGGCGTGCGTAGCGGTCGCAAGCAGGTTTGTGGCTTCGGCCGTCTCAACCCAATTGGTACGGCTGCCGTTGACTTCCCCGCGTCCGATTGCTTGCCAGCTTTGCCTTACGATTTCACCGTGACGCTCCAAAAACAAAGTCAACGGTGAATCACCCTTAGCAAGCCGGATGCCTTGGTCCAGAACCGCGGCCCCTTCCGGTTGAAGGAAAATCTCGCCTGACGAAGGCGGATAAAATGTCAGCACAACGCGGTGACGGTCGCGCTTGGCAACTTCTGTTGAGGCGGCGGGAATCGACACAATCCGGGTTTCGGCCGATTTGTTCAAGCCAAGTATTAAGGATTCGTGCATTTCACCTTCTCAGTTTGAACACTTCGTAGACAAATAAAGTCGCAAACCCGTCACCGCCAATCGAATACCATTCCTGTTGGGGAAGCACGGCCGTTTCGGTCGCGCGGAACTCAACAGCTTTCTGGTCGAGTAACTTCCAGCCGTCCGCGAACGAAGCGGGCGGATGAATGTTGACTGTGATTGACGCTGGAACTTCACTAACGAAACCAGCCACAACCCGCAACGGATTGGCGGGAAGAACCAATTCAGCAGCCATACCCGGCACTTTCGCTTCAACGCGGACGTCATACAAACCGACCAAAGCAGCAGGGTCAATCATGGACTAGCCCTACGCCGTTTTGATGAGTTCATAGTAGATTTCCCAACTCGCGGTTGCCGCGTTCGCAAGAACCTGCAATCGCGGCAGTGTGACCGTGTTGAAGCGGCCCCATTCACCAAGCGCGTATTCCTGCAACATATCGTTGTTGCGTTGATTGACATCGCCGGAACAAAGAAATCCCGGCCGGTCAAACTGGTCATCGAAAATCAGGCGGAATGCCTGACCGTTGGCGCCAATCACTTCGGCGCCAATCACGCTGTAAAGACCGGATGGGAGTTGTTGTTCAAGCGTGTAGTCGATGGTCGTCCAGGCATTCGCCACGGCAGCGCCGGTTGACGTTGCCCGAATCTTGAACGGTTCGCCGGCAGGGACTGGCGCTAGAGAGTCTGAAATAAAAAGCAACGCGGTAAACCTTTGCGCGGCGGCGTTGTCCTGCAAGGCTTCCACCTTTACTTCTTCCTGCCCTCTCAATCTGATTGGGCGAACCGACAAATCCACCACTTCCGGATCATCGACGGGGACAGCGCCGTCGATAAAGGGGCGCATCCAGGGATTAGCAAGCTGCCGCGTTGTCGGCGTTGCAATTCGGACGCGCTGCAGATCGACCGACATTGCAGCAAAGGCGACCAAATCGCGGTCGCGGGGTAGCACGAAACGATTGTTGTCGATTCGCAGAATATCGTCACTTAACGCTGGGATTTCGGTCAAGGCGCCAGTGACCAATGAAGACGTGTAAGCAGAGAGATGGTACATATTCAATACCTTCCTAGTGGCTGAATTTGAATGGAAAGGAAAAACCCCGCCGCCGCGGCAATGGAATCACGACGGCGGGACGCGCCGAGTTCTACTTCCGGCCCGCGAAAGATGCGTTGTGACGCATCATTGCCGTCATGCGGGCTGCGCTTTGTTCCAAGCTGCCCTTGGGCATGGCTTGGACTTTTTTCACGCCGGTTGCCAGATGAGGGAGAAAACGACTCATAAACTCCAAGAATTTCGGGCGTCCCTTTTCGGCGCCGGAGACTAACCGGCTCGCCCCAATATCCGTCGAGTTTTTCTTCCACGTGTCAAAAGACACGTTCTTGAGCGATTTGATGTACTTGTCCTTGCTTTCTTGCAATCGCATTAGCCACAAGTCGGCAGAATTCGCCGCCTTGAGCATCGGGTTTTCGGTCACTGCTTCGATGCCAGTAACGTATGCGGAGCGGGCGCCAGAAAGACGGTCGGCCCATCGTTGCGTTGCAACTTCTGCGGTCGGAAGAGCCATAACTTAGTCCTTTTGTAAGTGGTTTTCAAGATCAAGCAAGTCCAATACCTGCTCAGATAAAATCTGGCATTGTGCCGAGATTTGCGAAAACGGCCCCAAAACTTTTGAGCTTTGGACGCCTTGCGAGCCGAGCGCGAAAACGAATTGATCGGACATTTGTTGCAGCAGGGATGCTTGGCGATAGAGGATTTGGAATGCGTCTAAGCGTTCTGACTGGCGGGGTTCCGGCAAACTTGCCGGCTTCGTTCGGTCAGGTTGGGCACGTTTCTTTGCCATTAAAGCCCCCAAGAAAATCCCGAATCTGCACAATACTCGGTCCGCCTTGACGGCCGCCGCCGCCCCAATTTCCTAGGGCGACTAGCTCACCCGTTTCTTCAAGGAATTGGCCGGACCCTGAATCGCCAGGCGAAAGCGAAGTTGTATACCAACAGGCTTGCCTAAGACTTCCAGGTTCCAGGATTTTGCCGTGTTCGATATTTCCCGGACGATCCGTGCCATAGCCGTGGTGCCACACTCGGTCTCCGCGCTTAGGCGACGTTTTTGCCAACCGCGCTACTGGTAGGTTATACCCCGTATAACCTACCAAGTAAAGTGCAATATCTCTCTTTTTGTCGGCCTCCAAGAGGCGCATAGGGTATTCATCTTTTCCATGCCAAAGTTTGGTTTCTCGGCGACCGACACAATGGGCGGCCGTCAAAAGGTAGTATTTGTTGCTGCGGTCGAGCCGAATTAACGTTCCGGAGCAACCAGGGATTCGGCACGTGGCTCCGAGCGGATCAACCACGTCACGCGGCAATCGTGGACGTTTTGGCGGTGGAGCTGGCGTTACAATTGGTTCAGGAATTCGGCTACGAATACTGTCCACAACTGCTTCGAGAGCCAAACCAAAACCGCAATAACCGAGCCAGCACAAAATAGCAGCGCCAAAACCGAGAGCAGCCATAAGAAGACTTTTGAAATCGCCTTTCTTACGATACCGCGTCGGTCGCGCCCGTCGCCGTTTAGTTGCCATGACATCTCTTCCCTTCCGTCAAGACAGGAAAAATACCTAATTAGTACGCTATTCAATTATAGGCTTGACGGCCGGGAAGATCAATAGGGTGACGGGTGGAGTGAGAGAATGGCATAGATGATATATAGAGTTTTGTTTTTTTCAAAATTTTCCATCAAAAGGCACCACAGACGCAGGGCTGCCGCACTCCCCTCTC
>Ga0114931_10011196_pt1 | contig 10626 bp, 6 predicted proteins | sample 2SBtaG_FD_89579 | JGI IMG/M metagenome (GOLD analysis project Ga0114931, IMG submission 89579) | Deep subsurface microbial communities from Kolumbo volcano to uncover new lineages of life (NeLLi) - 2SBTROV14_V59a metaG | ecosystem: Environmental > Aquatic > Marine > Volcanic | place: Kolumbo...
GACTACGTGCGCTCCCTGCGCCACGTGACCGCGGCCTACGAGTACGACGAGGGCGTGATCTACGTGGTGTGGGAGCCGCTGGCCCACGCGCTGGACTTCGCGCCGCTCCCGACCGAGGAGGCGACCCGGGCCGCGGTCGGGTGCGCCATCGCCCACGAGCTGACCCACGCCCTGCAGGGCCAGGAGGCTGGCGGGCCGCCCACCATCGACGACCCGACCGCCCTGCCCGCGGCGGCGATGCGGGAGGGGATGGCGATGTGGGTGGGCGCCGAAGTGTGCCGGCGCGAGGACCAGGAGGGCGCGGCGGCCTGGCACCTGCTCGTGCAGGGCGCCCTCGGCCAGCGCGAGCGCGCCGACCGCGACCTCGTCTACCACCAGGGCTACCGCTACGTCGCGAACGCCCTCGGGTCGGGCGGGATGGACGCCGCGTGGGCCCTCGTGGCGAAGCCGCCGACCCGGTCGGCGATCGAGGCGGCGACGACGGCCGAGGAAGCCCGGTGGAAGGCCGAGGGGAGCGGGATCGATGTGGCCGCGCACAAGCTCGGGTGGACGTGCAACGTGCGCCGCGAGTGGCGCCCCGAGGAGCTGCGCATCACGCACCCGCCGGATCTCTCGCCCCCCGAGGCGGTCCTCGACGACCTCGACCGCCTGTCCTGGTGCAGCCCGGAGCCGGGCGCGGGCGTGGGCCACGCCGTCCTCGCCGACGCGACCCGCGCCCTCGACGTCGGCACACTCCTGCGCCTGCGCCTGCAGCTTCCCGGCGGCGCGCCGAAGGCCCTGGCCGCCAAGGGCTTCGACGCGGCGGCACGGTCCTGCGACGCGGAGGCCCACTGCACCGCCCTGTTCGCTCGCGGCGACCGCTTGGCGGTGATCGCGGGCCACGTGCCTGAGGGAAAGGCGACCCGGCTGGCCCGGAAGGTCCTGGCAGCGGGGGTCAGGCACTGAGTATTCAACGAAAATGGGCATTGTAGCAGGATCGAATTTTCCGAACATGAGCATTCGTGGAGTTGGGTGGGCCGAGGGCCTTGGCACCTGCTCCTCGGAGCGCGACATCCTGGCTCGGGGCGAATGCTCAAGTTCTGGATCAGAGATGCGCTGATGCAGCGCATCTCCGGCGAATCCTCAGTGCCTGACCCCGAGGCCGGGTTCCTGATCGATGACGCCATCGTGGTCCGCGAGAACATCTTCCGGCAGATGGAGGCGAGGCTGCCCACCATGGAGGCGGCGAGCAAGGGCACGAAGGAGAGCGCGCTCGCGGTGCTGGCGACCACCTTCACCATCCTCGCCGTGTTCGTTCCCGTCGGGTTCATGGGCGGGATCATGGGGCTAGCAGCCTGGTTCAGGCTCGCCAGGGCACTCGCTCGGCGAGGGCGTCGAGGCGTTCGAGCTCCGCCTGCACGGCCGGCGCTCCTTCGGCGCGGGTAGCTCGGGCCCGCTCGAGGGCGCGCTCGGCGGAGCGAACCCCGGCGGACAGGCGCTCGCGGACCTCGGCCTGCAGGCGGCGGCGGCTCTCGAGGACGCGCTCCTCGAAGTCGGTCTCGACCCGGGTCGCGTTCGCTCCGAGCAGCCGCTCCAGGTAGTCCGCGGCGTCCCGCTCCACCGCGTGCCGCACCCGGGCGCGCGGCGCGATCACGTCTCCGAGCCACCCGAGGGGCCCGCGCGGCGCGTAGTGCCACAGGGGGCGGTAGTACAGGCGGCTGTCGACCCGGAACCCGACCTCGGGCCCGAGCCCCCCTTCGAGCGCGTCCAGGCTCGGTGCCCCCGACGCCGCGAGGCGCTCGAGGAACGCGTTGGCGAGGTCGACGAAGCGCTGGGCGGCCTCCCGGTACAGGCCCTCGACCACCGGGTCTTCCCGGGCCCGCCACGCCTCGAGGGTCTTCTCGCACACCGCGCGTGCCTGCTCGAGGGCCGCCGCGCGGAACCCGGGCCCACCGCCCTCGATCTCGCCGAGGCGACCCGCGAGCTCCTCCCGGGCCCCCGCGGTGGCCTGCTCCAAAAAGGCGACGGTGCGCTCGGCGAGGCGGTCGGCGAGGCGGTCCTGCTCGGCGTCGAGCAGGTAGCGCAGCTCGTGCAGGGCGCGCTCGGTGTCCGCGGAGGTCGCCCTGAGCTCGGCGATGCGCGCCTCGGAGTCCTGCAGCGGGCGGGTCAGGGCCTCGCGGCGCTCGTCGATCTCGTGCCGCAGGCGCCGAGCGAGGAGCGTAGTGCCGCGGCGCTCGGCCGCGCGCAGCAGCTCCGCGCCCGAGGCGTCCGCGAGCTCGGTCAGGCCCTGCACGAGGGCGGGCCAGTCGGCCACGTCGGCGCCGCCCCGCAGGTGCTCCCGAGCGCTCACCTCGAGGATCGTCCCCGGGTCGTGGTCCAGGCGCTCGGCGAGGATCCGGCGGGTGAACTCGACCGCCTGCTGCCGCTCGTGCGCCGGCACGCGGTCGGCCTTGGCGAGGACGAATCGCAGGGTGCGCACCTCCCGCGCGACCTCGGTGACCAGGTCCAGCTCCGCCTCGGAGAGCGGCGGGTCGGCCCCGAGGACGACGAGCGCGGCGTCGATGTGGGGGACGAAGGCGCGCGTGGCCTCGGTGCCCCCGGCGAACACCGAGCCCACGCCCGGGGTGTCGACGAGGCACATGCCCGAGGCGAGCAGGGGGCTCGGCACGAAGACCTCGACGCCGACGACCCCCTTGGCGTTGCCCGGGTTGCCCTCCTCGGAGACCCAGGCGGCGAGGTCGGCCAGTGGGATCGGCCGCCACGCGCCGTCCGCGGCGCGAAGCCGTGCGCCGGGCTCCTCCCCGTGGCGGATCACGGTCACGAGCGCGGTGACCGGCACGACCCCGGTGGGGAGCACCTCCCGGCCGAGCAGGGCGTTGATCAGCGTGGACTTGCCGCGCTTGAACTGCCCGACCACCGCCACGTGGAAGCGCCCCCCGGCCAGCCGCTCGGCGAGCACCTCCGCCTCCCGCGCCACCTAGGCGGCGCCCAACTCCTCGGCCAGCGCGCACACCGTCGACAGCGCGACCGCGGGTACCTTCGCCTCCAAGCCTCCTCCAACGACGGCGGTGAGCGAGGCGCCGAAGCGCCTTCACAGGAGTCATCGGCGGCGCCGGAGCGAGCCGGCACCGCGGTTACGGCGAACTCCACCGCCCTCGCGATTGGCCTTGTTCCTAGCACGACCGGCGGCCGTGGGCACTTCCGGGCGGGGGGCTGCTGGGGGCGGGGGGCGGGGCGGCTGGGGGTCTCCCGCCGATGCGCCGCTAGGACGGATCCTCGACCCGTCCCAGGAACAGGATCGTCCCCGTCAGGTCGTCTCGGATCAGGAACACGAAGGGGTGGTCGCACACGACCGGCTCCATCGCCGAGGTTGTCCCCACCACCACGCCGGTCGCCGCCGCGGCTTCGGTGCCCTGCTCGTCGACCTTCACCCAGGCCTCGTGCAGCACGTCCTGGATGTACAGCGGCTCCGTGGGCACGTCGGCCATCCCGGTGAAGTCGGCGGCGTTCGGGTCGAAGGCGGTGGGCATCCCGAGATCGGCGAGGATCGGGGCCAGCGGGAGCTTCTGGTGCAGCTCGAACTTCGGCAGGGAGATGTACGCATCGTCCGCGTCGGACACCTGCCCGATCCACCCGTCCAGCGCCTCGGGCGTGAGGGCCGACTCGACGTCGGGCAGACCGTCGATGGCGTCGGGCAGGAGCACCACCATCGAGACCTCGTCGTCCTGGTAGGGCAGCTGCAGCACGGTGAGGGCCGGGTCGGCGAGGTGGGCGACCCGGCCACCGCCCTCGCGGGACATCATCGGCACGGTGACCGTGCCCCCGTCGGCCAGGTGGAAGGTCTGGTCGCTCGTGTCCGCCGGGTCGAACTGCAGCGCCCAGTCCGCCTTGAAGTAGATCGCGTTCGCGAGCACGATCCGCGTGGTGTCCTCCACCGAGCCCTGGGGGAGCAGCTCCGGGATCCTGTCCATCGTCTGGTCGGCCACCCACTGGTTGATCGTGTGCCGGGCCGCCTCGGGGTCCGCGGTGTAGTCCAGCTCTTGCAGGGGCGCGCCGTAGTCGGTGGCGGTCACGTCGAGGAAGGGTTGCTTCCACGGGTAGCCGGTCTGTCCGAACAGCTTGTTCGCCACGTTCAGGGTGTAGCCACGGCCCTCGTGGTCGCCCGACAGGTCGCGCGTGAGCGCGCCCAGCTGCTGGTGCCAGGTGGTCTCGTCGCCGGTGGCGTGCAGGACGGTGGCCATCTCGTCGGAGGTGGTGTCCGCAGCGCCGGCCCAGGTCATCGACAGGGCGCTCGTGATGCTGAAGGGCGAGAAGAACAGGTTGCCGGGCTCGCCCGCGACCTCCTGGTACAGGTCCAGCGACAGGGCGTTGTTCCCGTCGACCACCGGACCGAGCTCCGGGGTGCGCTGGTCGACGACGCGCGCATCGCGCGGGGGGGTGGGGGCACAGGCGAGGGCGAACAGGGCGAGCAGGGACAGGGTACGCATGGCTTCTCCGCGGATCGGGTCCTATCCTATGCAAGCGCGATGCCGACCACCGATCTCACCGTCCTCCGGGGATCCTCTGCTCAGAGGCGCTGCGCCCGGCGTCGGGACCGGGACAGCGGTGTCGCGGTCATGGCGCCCGCCGTGCACAGGAGGTAGAGTCGCCCTAGGAGGAAGTCCATGTTCCAGCACAAGCTCGAGACCCACGGGAAGGGCGCCCAGAGCGAGTCCACACCGGGTGTGGACGTGCTGCCCAAGGACGAGCTGTCCGACCCGCTGGCGGATCCGATCCTCCGCAAGCCCAACGGCAACCCGGCCATTGCCGCCCAGAGCGCGTTCTCGCGTGCGACCGAGGGCGGCGGCGGCGAGGTGCCCCACCGCGCCGGCATGGAGAGCACCTTCGGCCAGGACTTCGGCTCGGTGCGCGCCTTCACAGGCAAGGGCGACGAGACCAGCGCCATGGGGGCCGAGGCGGCCACCCAGGGGGAGAGCGTGGTCTTCGGGGACGCCAGCCCCTCCAAGGAGGTCGTCGGCCACGAGCTGGCCCACGTGGTGCAGAACCGCGGCGGATCCACTCCCATGAGCAGCGGGCCCTTCGGCGACCCGGGCGGCTCGGCCGAGCACGAGGCCGACCTCGCCGGCGAGGCGGCCGCGAGCGGGGTCCGCCTCGAGGTGTCCGGCGCGCCCGGCGGCGGCATCCAGCTCCGCAAGAAGCCGGGGAACGACCAGATCGACGTTCCGGCCTTCGTCAGCGCCGCCGTCTTCAAGGAGAAGACGGCGGTGACGCTCGCCAGACGCGGCAAGAACCTGTCCGCGATCGACAACTGGCTGAAGGCCCTCGACGGCTACACCACCGACGACAAGGCGGCGCAGTTCGACCACGCCCTTCACCAGGCGATCGACGCCAGCGAGCACTGGCTGAAGAACCACGATGCCGACCAGAAGATCCCGTCGATCCGCTACCGGCACCCGGTGGTCGGGGCGTTGTGGAAGGCGCTGAAGACCGTGAACACGGGCACCCCGTGCACCGACCCGATCCCGGGCCGGGTGCCGCCCCAGACGCAGCAGGACGAGGGCGACGAGGACGGCGTCGGGTTCTACGACGTGGCCGAGTCCGTGTCGGGCATGGGGCCGTCGGGTATCGAGAAGATCGGGCTCGGTGGCGACATCCACCAGCACTCCAAGTACTCGACCATGAACGACAAGGGACAGGTGGACCGGGTCGAGGGCGGATTCATGATCGGCGGCGGCGGCATCGAGATCTTCGCCGGCATGAAGAAGGTCCAGGAGGGCGACAAGGAGGGCCTGCTCGACATCGGCACCGGCGGGTCGATGGTCGGTGCGGGCATCGGCAAGCTCTACCAGGCCCACGACAAGGCGACGGGCGGTAGCGGCGCCGGTGCCGGCAAGGTCGGCGAGGGCTTCGGCACCGCCGGCGTGATGCTCGGCGGGATCAGCGAGGTCGTCGACCTCGTCAAGGAGACGAAGAAGGCCAAGGAAGACCCGGGGATGACGGTCGACCAGAAGGTGTTCTTCGCCACCAACCGCGTGCAGAACATGATCGGCATCGCCCGGAGCGTGTCGGACTCGGTCAACGGCATCACCAAGGCGGTCACCAACACCGCCTCGGTCGGGGCGGCCGCCACCTCGGGGGTGCTCGGCACGGTCACCGGCGGCATCGACGTCGGCGAGGGCATCTACCAGGTCAGCTCCGGGATGAAGCACAAGAAGGATCTCGAGAAGGTCGAGACGCAGCTCGGCGACACGACGAACCAGCTCGCCCGGGAGAAGGCCGATCTGCTGACCGCGAAGAGCCGGGGCGCGGCCGAGCTGCTGCGGCAGTCCAAGCCCCAGGAGGCGATCGACCAGCTCCGCCAGGAATACGACGACCTGATCGAGAAGGTCGAGGAGGCCCAGCAGGAGCTCGAGAACGAGAAGGAGGAGTTGACCGCCACCCTCGACACGATGAAGAAGGTGCAGGATCGCCGGATGAAGTCCGGCTTGCTCAAGGGCGTCACCGGCACGATGGACGTGGTGAGCGGCGCGCTGATGCTCTCGGGCGTCGGCGCCCCGGTGGCGGTGAGCCTCGCGGTTCTGAGCGGCCTGATCAAGCTCGGGAGCACCGGGCTGGAGGTCGGGCGCAGCTACAAGGCGAGCAAGCTCACCGAGATCGCGCTGCGGCCCGACGATCAAGGCAACGCCAAGGGCAAGCCCGACGATCCGGAGCAGGTCGGCTACCGCACCATGAAGAAGCGCGTGCTGTCGGCCTACTACGCGCACTACGGCAAGGCGATCGACAACGAGCCCCCCGAGGGGATGGACAAGAGCTCCTGGGGCCACGTGCGCGACTTCGTGCTCGAGGAGAAGCTCTCCCGCCTGCAGTCCACGGACACCGCGAAGATCAAGGAGTCCGAGCTCGCCGGGAAGAGCAAGGACCAGCTGCAGTCCTCCTGGGGCCAGATCACCGACAACGGCGGCGACGTGCTCAAGAACGAGTACCCGTCCACGAGCACGCGGGCGGCACTGATCTTCACCTTCTCGGCGCACAAGAGCGCCCAGGCGATCGACGCGAGCAACGCCGAGCTGTCCGAGGCGGTCCTCAGGATCGCGCGCAGCACCTTCAACCCGGAGACGAAGAGCTTCGTGTCCGTGACCGTGCACGCGACGGGCACGCCGCCCAAGGACCAGGTCAAGGCGGTGAAGGAAGCCGCCGCGGTCACGCTCCTGAAGAACGTGGGCATCAGCCTCGACGTGTGGATGAAGCTGTGGCGCGGGGCCGGCGGTCACTTCGAGGGCGACCCGAAGACCCCGAGCGGCACCCACGACGACGCGGCGCCGCCGGACTGGGCCGCGCTCCAGAAGCTCGTGAAGTCCAAGATCGACGCCACGTGATCGGAGGCCCGGGATGGGCGCGCTGTTCGACGACTTGAAGGCCTTCTTCGCCCGCATGGGCTGGCCCGTGAATCCCCTCGAGGGGCAGCCGGTGCTGTCCTTCAGCTACCAGGGGCGCAACGGGCAGTGGGTGTTCATCGCCACGGTGAACGAGGAGACCCGGGTGGTCACGATGCTCTCGCGCGCGCCCTTCGCCTGCCCGCCCGAGCGGCTGCCGGCGGTCTCGGAGCTGGTGCTCCGGGCCAACTTCGGGATGAGCTACGGCGCGCTCGACCTCGATCACGACGACGGCGAGATCCGCTTCCGCACCGGCGTCGACCTGACGGGCGTGCAGCCGGTGGACGAGAACCTCGCCGCCCTGGCCCGGTACAACGTGCTCACGATGGACGTCTACCTGCCGGCGCTGAAGGCGGTGATCGAGGGGACGAAGTCGCCCGAGGACGCCCTGGCCGGAGCCTTCGAGTAGTCGGCTATGGGTCCCCGATGTCCGACGACACCGCGCGTCGAATCGAAGAAGCCCTCGCCGACGAGGTCGATCGCCTGGCGATCGAGCGCCTCGCCTGCGGCGTGTACCAGGTCACCGGCCGGGTCCGCGCGAACACCGAGACCCACCTTGCCGCGCTCGAGTTCCTCGAGGACCTCGCGGCCGAGGTCGCCGGGGCGCCGGTGTTCGTCGACGGCCCCGTGCTCGACCGCGACCTGCAGAACCAGGTGCTGGTCCCGATCCTGAAGGCGGTCGACCGCCCCGAGGACGTGCTCCTCGTGCGGCAGCCCTTTCCACGGACCCTGGAGATCCTGGTGCGTCGCCAGGACAAGAACCTCTCCGAGAAGGGCAACCGCCTCCCCAAGCTGAAGAGGCGCCTGTCCGACTGGGACATCGAGGTGCGCGGCCTCGGCGGCGACGTCGACGCGCTGACCCTGCGCACCCAGCCCGACGTGATCGCCTTCCTCGAGCCCTTCCTGCGCGAGGACGACATCGACCCGGCCAGCGTGCACGCCTACAAGGTGGACACCCGGGTCGGACACCTCGAGGTGCTCCTCGACGCCGAGCAGGTCCCGCCCCTTGAGCTCCTCCGGCTGGGCCGCCACGTCCGGGACCGGACCGGGATCGAGACGGTGCTCACCCACCGCGTCGCCGGCCACCGGGCCCGCGATCTCGTCTACGCCGCGCTCGGCGAGGTCGAGGGCCTCGTCGGGCACAAGGTCCAGTGGGACGACAAGCTGGAGGGCGTCCGGTGCACGGTCGACGCGCCGCGCTCCGTGCAGCCCACGCTGGAGGAGCTCGCGAGCCGCCTGTCGCGCCGCCTCGACGTGCCGGTGGAGGTCGAGATCGACCAGGCGGGGGAGGTGATGGTGGACCGTCTGGCCGACGCCTTCCCGCCGGACGCCATCCTCACCGGCTTGAACCACGCCGAGGAGAAGCTGTACTTCGCGGCGGCGATGTGGCCGATGCACGACCACGACGACCTGCTCGCGTGGTCCGACCGGATGGAGAAGACCTGGGGCGTGCAGGTGGTCTTCGAGGATCCACAGCTTCGCGCCCCGGACCTGCGCTACCGCGACCGCTTCGGCTCCGACGCGCAGACCATCGCCCTGCGCTACAACCGGCCCGTCGCTTTTCCCGCCGAGGTGACCGCCCAAGCCGAGGCGCTGGTGGCGGCCTTCGACTTGGAGTCCGAGGTGGCGTCGGGCCGTCGGCGGGACCTCCGCGAGACGGTGGTGCTCTCCATCGATCCCGTGCGCACGAAGGACCTCGACGATGCCCTGTCCATCGAGGAGATCGAGCCGGGCCTGTACCGGATCGGCGTGCACATCGCGGACGTGGCCGCGTTCGTTCCCCAGGGCACGCCGCTCGACGAGGAGGCGCTCCGCCGCTACTTCACCCTCTACCTGCACGAGGGCGAGATCCCGGTGCTGCCACCCGTCCTGTCCGACCAGGTGTGCAGTCTGCACGGCGGCGAGGACAGCCCAGCCCTGTCCCTGTTCGTCGACCTGTCCGAGGCGTTGGAGGTGCACGAGGTGGAGATCGTGCGCACCGCGATGCACAACCACGCGCGCTTGAGCTACGGCCAGGCGCAGGCGGTGCTCGATGGTCGCGACGACGAGCACGCCTGGCGGCTGCGCACCCTGGACCGCCTGGCCCAGGCGCTCCGAGCGCGCCGCAAAGGGGAGGGGAGTCTCGACCTGAACCTCGAGCCCGATCCCCACAAGCGGAGCCACCAACTCATCGAGGAGTTCATGCTCCTCGCCAACGAGTGCGTGGCGCGCTTCCTCGGCGAGCACCACCCCGAGGGGCTGTGCCTGTACCGGGTGCACCCCTGGGTGGGGGGCTCGAGCTTCGCGGCGCTGCAGCAGGTCGCCCAGTACCTGCGCCTGGACACCACGATCACCGACCAGGACAGCATGCAGGCGGCCCTGTGCGAGGCTGCCGACCTCGCGCGTCAGCCCGACGGGAGCCTGGGGCCCGCCTACCAGGTGATGCGCCACCACGTCGGACGCGTGCTCGAGAAGGCCACCTACCACTTCGAGCAGCTCGGGCACGGGGCCCTGGCGAAGACCCACTACGCCCACTTCACCTCGCCGATCCGGCGCTACCCCGACCTCATCGTGCACCGGCTCATCGAGGACGCCCTGTACGCGGCCGAGCGGGGGGGCACCAGCAGCTACACGACCGCACAGCTGCTCCCCATCCAGGAGCACGTCAACGCGATGGAGATCCGCGTCGACGCGGGCAGCTTCGAGAGCCACCGCCTCGCCGATCTCCAGGGCTTCGACCGGGACACCCGGGTCGAGGAGGGCACGCTGGTCGGCCTGATGCGCGGCTGGGCCTCCATCCGCCTGGACCGCACGGATCTTTCGGTGGGCGTGCGCTACCGCGACGACAAGACCCTGGGCGTCGAGATGCCGGTGCGGGTCAACGACCAGAACAGCGGGATGGCGCTGGCGCTGGGCAACCGGGTCACGGTGCGCACCCACGGAGTGGACTGGGAGCGCGCGAGCATCCGGGCGGAGATCATCGGGCTCGGCGGGGACTGGTAGCAGCTTGCGGCGCCAGGCGTTGGCGCAGGCGATTCCGGGTGACAGGGCGATCCTGGGTGCCGGCCCGGACCTTCCTCACAGGAAGGGCGCACCTTGTGGCCGACGTGAGGTGTGACCCAGCCGATAAAGCGCGCGAGGCGCACCTTGTGGCCGAGGTGGCGGGTCACCCGGCCGATAAAGCGCGGGAGGCGCACCTTGTGGCCGAAGTGACCTGCCACCCAGGCGACAAGGC
>Ga0114931_10011197_pt1 | contig 10624 bp, 9 predicted proteins | sample 2SBtaG_FD_89579 | JGI IMG/M metagenome (GOLD analysis project Ga0114931, IMG submission 89579) | Deep subsurface microbial communities from Kolumbo volcano to uncover new lineages of life (NeLLi) - 2SBTROV14_V59a metaG | ecosystem: Environmental > Aquatic > Marine > Volcanic | place: Kolumbo...
CTTGTTTGCTGCCCTGCTGCTGAGTGCCATCAGCCTCACCGGCTGTGGTGGCGGCGGCGCCACCATGGAGGCCCGCTCCACCACGACTGGTCAGGAACTGATGGACCTGGACAAAGCCTACAAGGACGGCATCATCACCGAGAAGGAATACGAGAGCAAAAAGAAGGAGATCATGAAGCGCTAGTAACGGCAGCATGACCGATCATAAAAAAGACCCGCCTGGTGCGGGTCTTTTTTTGTGCACATGACAGGGCGGATTACAAGGCACACCCGCCCTTAATGAAGGTGTCGGGTCGAGCTTGTCTGGCCGCCACCTGGTCGAATGAATTCGACCCTACAGGCCAGCGCTTTTCCGTGCAGGGCCAAATTCATTCGACCGGCAGCGCTCGATTCAGCCCCATAAAAAACGGCGACCGGGGTCGCCGTCCGGGTTTGCGTTGCTGTACCGCTAAACGATCTTCTTGCGTCGGGCTATACCAATCATGCCGAGCAGGCCGGATGCGAACAGCCAGACAGCAGGCGGAATGGGCACGACGGTTGCGTTGCGGATATAAAACTGATCCGTTGTGGCCGCACCAACTGTCCTGAATTCAACCTTGCTGGTTGACGAGCCGAAGTTGAGGGTAACGAAGCCATTCACGTCCGTGGAATCGATCAGCCAGGTCGACCCATTATCGATCGAGTACTGAAAACTATTATTAAAATCCACGTGCACGCTGTCGCCCAGCTCCAGTGTGAGGCCATTGATGGCGCTGCTAAAGTCCCACGCCAGGGTCTCCTGGTGGGTACCGTCGATGCTAACGTTGTCGTCGGATGATGGTGTGCACTGATTGCCGCCAGTCAGTGTGGTGCACACCCCCATACCACCAATTACGCCATTGAACAAGCCATCCAGGTAAACATGGCTGTCCAGCATACCGGGTTGCTCATAGGCTGTTGCCGTCAGAATCAGTCCGCCATCGGCCAGGGAAAACGGCGCGGCATTATTGAATCCCTGCTCGCTGTTGTCGGTGACCCATTGCTGAAAATCATAGAACGCGGCATTGGCCACCGCCGGAAGTACCAAGAAACAGGCGCACAGGGCACCCAGTAGACGTGTCTTCATAATCCCGATCTCCGCCGAACACTTATTATTGGGTGCAGTCTTTATTAATGATTAGTGCAGCACCTTCGTATTACCGCATGCAAGACCGATGCCTAAACACGAATAATTATTAAAATCAGCCGGATGGTGAATTTGGCGAGTACAGAGACGGGGTAAAAACGTAAGCTCTACCGACAAAAGTCCGGGGAACCTTACAGATAACTTACTTCTTAAGATGGCGCTGAATCCAGTGCCGGCCCCGGCCCGTCATCGCGGCGCAGGCGCACCTCCAGCGGCCTTGAGGTGTCGAGGTGCACATCCTGCTGCGGGAACGAGATACTGATACCGGCCGCCAGGAATTTGTCATTGATCGCCCCATGCAGGGCGGTCACCGCGGGGACTCGATGGCGCTGCTGGCCGACGTAGCAGCGCAGTTCCAGTTGCAGGGCGTTATCACCGAAGCCATTAAAGACCACATACGGCGCCGGATCTTCGATAATATTTTCATGCTGGCGGGCCGCGTCATCCATCAGTTTCATCGCCAGTTGCACATCGCTGCCATAGGCAACGCCCAAGGGTATATTGATGCGCGTTATCTGGTCGGACAGCGACCAGTTCAAAAGGCGGCCGGTAATGAATTCCTTGTTGGGCACCAGTAGCTCCTGCCCGTTCCAGGTACGGATGGTGGTGGCGCGTATCTGGATGCGACTGACCACGCCTTCGGTATCACCCACGGTTACGACATCACCGACACGTATGGGGCGCTCGAAGAGGATAATCAGGCCACTGATGAAATTGGCGACGATCTCCTGCAGGCCAAAGCCGATGCCCACGCTCAGGGCAGCGAACAGCCACTGCACCCGTGACCAGTCCATGCCAATGACATTAAAAAATGTGATCACACCGATGCCCACAATGGCATAGGTGGTCAGGGTCCTGGCGGTATAGCGACTGCCCGAGGTCATGTTGACGCGCTGCAACAGCAGGATCTCCAGCAGTGGCGGCAGGCGCTTCATGGCGATATACGTCAGGAAGGCAATCAGCAGGGCCATCAACAGGTCAGCCAGTGATACCGGCACCAGCGTTTGTTCGCCGGCGACCACGGCCGGTTTGTGCCACAAGGTTATATCATCCAGCACATTAAACGCCTGCAGGATATCGGACCAGACAAACCAGAAACCGAAAAATCCGACAATCACCAGCATCATGCTGATCAGTCCGCGCGTCTGTTCACTCAACGCAGCCAGATCGATCTCGGGGTCTTCCGCCTGCACCTGCACGCCTTCCACCTCGGCGTCCTGCTCTTTCTCCTGCCGCGCATCCCTTATTCGCTCGCGCGCGGCCTGCAGTGCAAGCCGCCGTTGCATCACATGCAGCCAGCGCACCGTCACCTGGTGCAAGACCACCAGGCCAAAGGCGATCCACAGCGTCTGTAGCAGGCCGGCACCCAGCGTGCCCGCCGTGTAGAAGTAGCCGGTGAAGGCCAGTATCGCCAGCAGCACGGGTGCGGCAACGGTAAGCACCAGCCAGAAGTAGCGCTGCCGTTCCATACCCTGCACCGCGTGCTGCATCAGCAACTTCGACAGGCGATAGAAGAACAGCGCAATGACCAGCAAGGCAAAGATCATGCTCAGGCGTTCAACGCTGTCCAGCGAGATATTCTGGTCATCGTCTATCGCCAGGATGAGCACAAAGATGGCCGGTAACAGCACAATCTTTAAACTTTTCAGGTACAGCAACAGCGATCCCGGCAGCCCGGGCGGCCACCGGAAATGCTTCTCCGCAACACCGCCCTTTAAGCAGAGTGCACTGAAAAACTGTATATAGAAAAAGGTTGGCGAGACGGTCAGTAAGGCATCGGAGACCTGTGCCGTGAATTCAGATACATCAGGTCCCGCTACCAGCGCCAGGCCCAGTGTCATGACAAGCAGGGGCCAGATCAGCGCCAGCAACACCGTCAGCCCGAGGGCTTCCAGGGTGTACGAAAACTTGTCTATCGCGGGTTTTCCAACCGACTTGCCCGTGCTGACAAGCTGCCTGCGAATCGAACGGCCTTTCCACGCCAGCAGCGAGAATACCAGCAGCAACAGCTTGATCTTCAGAGAGGCCAGCACACCGGCCAGGACGGCTGCCGGGACCTCGCGCCAGCGTGCGGGTGACAGCATGCGCGCCAGCTGCGTCGGCAGGGTAATAAAGGTCGCGATACCGGGGGGTGGTGCGCTGCGTATCCAGAGCAGATTCTGTCCCAGAAAATCATCATATTTCTCGCTCGCATCGTGCAGGCGACGGTAACTGGCTGCCAGCTCTGTGAGCGAGCGCAGGTACGACTTGTTCAGATTGATCGATTTTTCCAGCAGACTGCGGCGGCTCTCGGTCAGCTCAAGCAGGTCAGCATGGATCTCCGCGGCCGTATCGTTGTCGAGCTCCCGGGTCATCCCGGCAATAAACTCGTCCCGGTTGCGCAACTTTTCGAGCTCACCATTTTGCGTAATTAGATGTAACGCAACCGCAGCACTGTCATCATCGAGGCCGGCAAGCTTTCTGCTTAACTTGCCAGCCTCCGGCAAGGTCTGGCGCTGCCCGCGCAGCACCTCACCGAGGACCTCGCTCAAACCGGCGACCTCCAGCTGCTCGCGGGCACGCCGGTAATCGTCCTCGATACGCTTGGCATCCTTGTCGACCTTTTCATCGCTGGCACCGGAACGCTTCAGTGATGAGGCCATTTCCGCAATTTCACGGGTCAAATCGGCATTGTCGGCCGCCAGCTGCTGCACCAGCGGGTGTTTGTCGACCGCCTTATTCACTGCCGCATCGGCCGCGGCCACCGCCTCGCGGGCCTCGACCCGCCCCTGCTTGCTGGCGAGATCTTCAAGCATATTCACCCGCGCCTTGATCCGCCCAAGGGTATAGGCCTGCTGTTCACGCTGCGCCTGTAACAGATCCAGCTGAAACGGCAGGCTCAACAGCTCCTGGTCCAGCATGCCAATACTGCTGCGCAAGGCGGCTATACGCGTGGCCTGGGACCAGCCACGCGCCTCCGTAAGCCAGGCGATCTCCCCCGGCGGCACGGGTGCCTCTTGATCGGACTCGAGTGCCTCACGGTCCCGCCTGGAGGTTGCCAGCAGTTCGGGGATTTGTGCGGGGCGTGCCCTGGCAGTGTCCTGCTGACTTTCCAGGTCGGCAAGCCTGGCCTCCACGGCAGCCAGGTTCGCCTTCTCCTGCAACAACTCCCGTTCTATTTCCTTAAACGGTGTTGCTTCGGTGGCATTAATCCTGATTGCGGCAGGCGCCGCCTTGTTGCTCGCCAGCTGCTCATTCAGGCTGGTCACCTGGTCCGGCGCCGTTTCCCTTAGCTGGCTGTATTCCCGGGTTCTTGCCTGGTTGTTCTGTAATGTCTCCAGGTTCGCCAGGGACTTGTTGAGCAGGTCAACCAGGGTGCTGCGTGCGGCATCATCCAGCGAGGCTGAACCTTCCACCTCCTTGATGCGCGCGGTCAGGGTCTCGGCCGTAACCAGTGGCTGGCCGGTAGTCAGCGCTACCTGCGGGGCAGGCGCAGCGTTACTGCCGGCAGCTTCCGTCGACCACGCCGGGTTGCAACCCAGCAGTAACAGCAGACCGACCAGCAGCCGGATGCGCCCGCATTCTGCGAAAATATATGTTGCCCGGCATGAAGGTACGCTCATCGCCACAAGGCTACCGGGTTATACGGACGCGTCAATAGCTAGTCCAGGTAACGCGCCTGCCATTCGAGGTAAAGTGAATGCACATGCGCAGCAAAGTCGGCCTTGTCACTGAAACCGGCAGGGTCAATGGCGTCATAGATGTAGTAATTGGCCCGGTTGTTACGCGTGGTCATCATGTGCCAGATCTTGTCCGGCAACGTTTGCGGATCTCGCCATTCAAAGTCGTCCTGCGATTCGTAATGCAGGAACACCGGCAAAATCGGTATCCCGGTTTGCAGGGATATATCAAAGGCACCGTATCGAAATGATTCAAAGATTCGTCGCCCCTTGCAACCACCCTCCGGGTACAGCGCGATATTGACACCATTCAGCAGATGCCTCTGGATCTCTTCGGCCGCGGCATTGCGCGAGTCACGCGATTCGCGGTGCACATAGAGCGAACCCGATGCCGTACTGATACGACCAACCAGCCACCAGTCTTTCACTTCAATCTTGGCCAGCGAATGCACCGGGAATACGGCCGGGATACCGATATCCTCAAAGGCCGACGGATGGTTTGCGATCAGGATGTAGTGTGTCGGCAGCGAGCGGCGGTTTTTCTGGTGCACACGCAGGTCGACACCCAGCGCCCGCACGAAGGCACGACACCAAAAACGGAACAACGAAAAATAAAAGCCCTTGATCAGTGCCCGAGGCAGGTAGGACAACAGGTATAGCAGCAAGGTGAAGACGGTCAGCTCCAGCCAGCATACTGTGCGCCAGACCAGCCGTGCGACGAATTCTATCACTTACTCTCCCCCCATGCCCGCACGGATCCATTTCAGCCAGTCAATTATGGGCGCGCCTATTTATGGTTAGATTACATAATGATAGCGATTATTTCACGGCACATCATTGACTTGACTGACCGGTCTACTATTATAATGGCATGGACACGCCAACCAATACCCGTCAACGCCTGCTGGTTGCCGCGCAGACATTGATCTATGCCAGCAGTTATCACGAGGTCGGCGTGCAACAGATCTGTGCACAGGCCAGCGTCAGGAAAGGCAGCTTTTATCACTTCTTTCCCTCCAAGCGCGACCTGGCGCTGGCCGCTATGGATCAGTCCCTGGCCGACGCACAGGACGCCTTCATCAACAAGGCGTTCGCCAATGATATCCCGCCGCTAGCCCGCATCAGCCGCTTCTTCGACGCACTCTATAGTTTCCACAAGGGCATCAAGGACAGCACCGGTTATGTGCTGGGCTGCCCGTTTGGCAACATCGGTTGCGAGATTAGCGCCACGGACGAGATCCTGCGCCAGAAGGTGGATGACATCCTGGCCGAATGCGAGCAACCCTTCATACGTGCACTCGACGACGCCGTAACCAATGGTGACTTGCCGGCGATGGACACGCCGGCCGCGGCCTGCGCCCTGTTTGCCTATGCCGAAGGCATCATGGTGTATGCCAAGACACGCAACGACCCTGACATTATCAGAGACCTCGGTAAACGCGCCCTGCACCTGCTCGTGCCGACCGACTACCAGTGATCCCGACACCGGAGGAGCGATCATTATGAGCACTATACACCCCAGTCTTGCAGACCAGATGGGCGAAACCGTCGAGAATTTCATGTCCGCATTACCGGCTGACGAGGCAGAGATCGTTGGCGGCAGTTTCAGAAAACTGGATGCCTCGCATGTGGCAGAGTTCGCGGTCTCGGCAGGCGATATCGTGCCCAACTTCACCCTGCCGAATGTCAGCGGCGACAAGGTCACCCTGTATGACGTCCTCAATAGCGGACCGGTGGTACTTAGTTTCTACCGCGGCGGCTGGTGCCCGTTCTGCAACCTGGAGCTGCGGGCACTGCAATCCCATTTGCCGGATATCAAGGCGCTCGGAGCGACACTCATCGGGATAACGCCCGAGACCCCGGATAACGCCTTGTCAGCGATAGAGAAGCATCAGCTGGAATTCGAGATCCTGACGGATCTCGGCAATATTACAGCAAGAAAATATGGTTTGATTTTCACGGTTTATGAGGAAATGCGGCCACTCTACCTGAAGTGGGGGCTAGACGTCCCCGCCAGCAATGGCGATCAAACCTGGGAACTGCCGGTACCGGCAACCTATGTGATCGATCACAACGCCGTTGCCCGCGCCGCGCACGTTGACAAGGACTACACCAGGCGCATGGAGCCGGAGCAGATTCTGGCCGCGCTGCACGAACTCAAACCCTGAGCCACTGCACGCGACGCTGGCGGCACCCCGCCAGGCGGGCAAGGGCGCCGGATCGGCCGGCAATCAGCCCAGGTCAGACAGTATATTCACAATGACACTGTCATCCAGCGGCGTCAGCCCGTGCTGGCCCGGTACATTGATGCGGGACGACCGGCCATGCAGCGCCGGAACATGGTTCATGTCCTGACTGTAGGCCGGCACAACATAGTCACCCCAGCCCGCCTTGCCCTCACCGCGCACCACTGAAAAGTATTCGATATCCGGATGTCGCTGACCATTCAGCCAGTACAGCAGGGTACCCGGCTGCGGACGAACCAGGTCAATAAACAGGCTGCGCGAACGCATGGCGGTGTGATAGGTACTGCCACCGATAAAATCGGTCAGCATGGACAGGGGGAACGGGATATCCGTGGCATCCAGCACCTGTTCGGCACGTGAGGTGCCCAGATGCGGGCTGGCGATGGTAATCAGTGCCTGCACCTCGGGATGTTGACCGCGGACCAGCGCCGTGCGCGCCACGACACCGCCGGCGGAATGGCCCACCAGCACCACCGGCTCGCCCGGGTGATCGCGACTGATGGCATCGAGCATGGTATTGAGTTGATAGACCTGCACCAGCACGGGCGCCTCGGAGGGTAAATCAACGGTGTAAAATATGTGCTCTGACGACTTGCCAGGCTGCGGCAACAACTGCACCCCTGCCGGGCCACCGACATACACACCGGCACGCCGCCAGCCGTGCTGCGCCAGTACGGCCGTCACCCCGCTCTCGTCCCAGGAACGTGCGCTGCCCAGGTAACCGTGCACCAGCACCAGCACGTCCGCGCGCAGCGGCAATGATAACAGGCCTGTCACCAGTACCATAACAGCGATAAACAGATTCCTCATAACCGCACCTCGCAGCTCAGATGTAATAGGAAACAGTGTCCGCAAGTCCATGCAATCGCTGATATAAACCCTGCGCATGCCTGGACATAAGCGGCCCAAAAAAAAACGGGGGTGACTCGCAAGAGCCGCCCCCGTTTGGCTTTTTTGGTCAAGTAAGAATAGGACTTACTTGGCAACCGGGGCAGCAGCAGGAGCTACAGGAGCAGGAGCCGCAACCGGGGCGTAGCCGTAAGGGGCATAGCCGTAAGGCGCGTAACCGTAGCCGTTGGAACCGTTGTAGCCGTTGTAACCATTACCGTTACCGTAGCCACGACCGTTACCACGACCGCTCATGTTCATGCTGAAGCCGAAGTCGCCGTCGAAGTCACCGGCGCCGTCGCCATAACCGTTACCGCTGTTGTAGCCGTTGTAACCGTTGTTATAACCATTGTTACCGAAAGGACCCCAGCCCCAGGCTGAAGCGGCAGTAGAAGCAACAGCGATCGTTGCAGCGAAGATTACAGTTGAGATCTTTTTCATGAATATTCTCCAATATAAAATTTAAAAAAATCGGGTTTGGATTTGTTTGTCAGCAATGACGTAGAGAATAATATAAGCATTTGCTTAATTTAGCAATACCTTATTTAATAATTTTTGAATAATTTAATAGACATTATTTTATATTTTTATAACAACAAGTTATGTATTTTTAATAGTATTTACATTAATTTTAGATTTCGATATTTGGGTGGTTAATACAAAGATATCAACCGGTTACAGGCATGATAAAAAAACTTTCTGCAACTTTTGAATATATAAAAATTACTCAATCCCGATATACCAGCATTATCAAAACCCTACGACGGCTGGCGTGTCCAGGTGGGAAATCGCGTCAATCAATTGTGGTTGACACTACCCGGTCCAGCGGGCGTAATGAGGCTGTCGTTGATCGCAACCCTGACGCAAGGAGCGAAAACGTTGGAAAACATTTTCTTCGATGTAGCCCAGCTTTCACGCCTCGGCAGAACCGAGCAAGCACAACGCCTTGAAGAGGCGGAGCGCCAGATCGATGACATACAACGTGCTGCCGCCAACGATCCAGCCTCCTTAACGTGGATAGATCAACAGCGAAAATACCTAGTCGATATGCAGCAACTGATATTTGAGTGTTAGCCCAAACACCAACCTCCTTTAAACCCGCCTGATGGCGGGTTTTTTTTCGCCGCCTGCAACAGCGAACTCGCGACCGGCACACTGACGGGCTAGGCTGTTTTCATAAGGTATAAAAACGGACACGGGGTATGAATCGATGCACGCCGGAACGGTTAGTCAGCTGGTGCTGTTACTGGTCATCGCCAATGGCGTACCCGCTCTGGTCGCCCTGGTGCTGGGGAGTCGCTGGAACCGACCGCTGGATGGCGGCCGCATCCTCGCTGACGACCATCCCCTGCTTGGCCCGTCCAAGACCTGGCGTGGCCTCTGCAGCGCCCTGCTGGTCACCGGCCTGCTGGCCCCGGTTGCCAACCTGCCGGTAGTAGCCGGTGCCGGTTTTGCCCTGCTGGCCATGATCGGCGACAGCAGTTCCAGCTTCATCAAACGTCGCCTGGGGCTCGCGTCTGGCCGCTCCGTGCCCTTGCTGGATCAGTTGCCGGAATCGGTACTGCCCCTGTGGGGCCTGCATGTCACATTACGGGCCAGCTGGAGCGAGATCGCGCTGGCCATTGCGTGCTTCATTCTGATTGATCTGTTACTGACGCAGGTACTTGGCAGGGCCAGGCAATCCTAGCGAGCCAGCGCCCCGGCCCGGTACAGGTGGTGCAGCGTAATCTCCGGCGGACAATTGAGGCGCAGATCCACGACACACGACCCGGAGCCGACCGAGGTGTAACCCCGCATGCCGTGATAGGACCAGGCACCGGCACAGTACTCCCGTGGACAGGTCGCATTACACATCACCGCTCTCCCCCCCGGCAGGCACATCTGCCCGCCATGGGTATGGCCGCAAAACATGGCAGCAAAACCGGCATGGGCCGCGTGTCGGAAGATCTCCGGGGAATGCGCCAGCAGGATAGCGGCCGCTGACTCCGGTATTTCACCGACGGCCTTCTCGATATTGTCGGCGCGGTAAAAATGCGGATCGTCGATGCCGGCGAGATACAGCATCTCGTCCGCCCGCTGCAAGGCCACCTGCTCGTTCAGCAGTACGCGTATATCCATTGCCTCAATGGCCGGCACCATGCAGATGCTGTCGTGGTTACCGAGTACGGCATACACCTCACCCTGCAGATGGGTGCGCAACTGTTGCAGGCCCTGCAGGGCCGCCGCAAACGGCCCATGGGTCTCGGCGCGGATATCACCAGTGATCACACACAGGTCGTAGTCCACCTGGCGCACGGCCTCGATCAACACATGCGGGAAGTCTGCCGCCATATCCAGGTGCAGATCAGACAATTGCAATACCGTGAAATTATCAAACGCAGCGGGCAGGTTTGCCAGCGCCACGGGGTTATGCAGGGTACGGATCTGGCGGGCATTGCGCTGCGCCCGGCCATGCATCAACACCAGCCGCAGGGCGTTACGAATAATGGATCGCAGTGAATACCAGTTTTCGACATGAAAGAAGTTGCGCCCCTGGCCGAATATCCGGCGCTCGTAGTCGCGCTCCATACCGAGCCGCTGCCGCAAGTGCACTGCACCGACACGCCGTTGCAACAGCTGGTAGGTCGCATCGTCGGGCGAGCAGGTACTCATACCTCATTGTGGAA
>Ga0114931_10011198_pt1 | contig 10623 bp, 12 predicted proteins | sample 2SBtaG_FD_89579 | JGI IMG/M metagenome (GOLD analysis project Ga0114931, IMG submission 89579) | Deep subsurface microbial communities from Kolumbo volcano to uncover new lineages of life (NeLLi) - 2SBTROV14_V59a metaG | ecosystem: Environmental > Aquatic > Marine > Volcanic | place: Kolumbo...
GTGGTAGCTGATGCTGGTACCGGTGGACGCATTGAAGGAATGGATGACGACAGGATGAGTTGTGCTGTTGTAACTCACGATGTAGAAAACCAAACGATTACCATTGATTTTGGTGATGTATGTACAGGCCCTAATGGTGTAACCAGGTCCGGCATGATTATTATAAATTATGACGGCCGCAGGTTTGTCCCCGGTTCTTCTTAGGTAGTTAGCTTTGATAACTTCTATATTAATGACAGACATATAGAAGGGGTACGTACCGTTACCAATGTTTCAGAAAGTATCGATTCAAATCCTGCTTTTCATATAGTTCTTGAAGGTGGTAAAATCACCTGGCCTGATAGCACCTTTGCTACCCGCGAAGTTGATAGAACCAGGGTATGGGTTAGGGCTTCCAACCCATTATTGGACGAATACCACATTTTAGCAGAAAGCACTACCAATGGAGTAAATAGGGAAGGTGTTAATTATACGAGCCTGGTAACCGAAGACCTTATTTACAAGCGAGCTTGTCGTGGTCCTAAACGAGGCCGTGTACCGGTAGCCGGTGTAAAAGAAGTAACTATAGGCGACAGAAGTTTCACCATAGATTTTGGGGACGGAGAATGTGATACCATGGTCACGGTAACTTCAAATGGCGAATCTAAAACCATTGATTTATCAGATAGATAATAGTTGGTAATCAAGAGTGGTTGTTGAGTTGAGTCCCTTGCCGAATAGCAAGGGGCTTTTTTTGTATTTTAACTTATTGTAAAAATAGTCTTGCGATAATTTGCTATTATACTATTATCTTTTGCCTCATAGTTCTAATTTTGTTGAGATAGCAAAATTTAAAATATGAAGCAGTACCATCAACTCATGCAACGAATACTGGATGAAGGCGTTGAAAAAAGCGATCGTACCGGTACGGGAACATTAAGCGTGTTTGGCCACCAAATGAGATTTAATCTGGCGGAAGGTTTTCCGGTTCTAACTACTAAAAAATTACATCTTCGATCTATAATTCATGAATTACTATGGTTTCTACAAGGGGAAACTAATATTAACTACCTTAAAGAAAATGGGGTGCGTATTTGGGATGAGTGGGCTGATGAGAACGGGGAGCTTGGCCCTGTATATGGTTCTCAGTGGCGCAGCTGGCCTACTCCAGATGGTTATCATATAGACCAGATATCACAAGTAGTTGAACAAATAAGAAAGACTCCCGATTCACGCAGAATTATTGTAAGTGCCTGGAACGTAGGGGAGATACCCAATATGGCACTCCCTCCATGTCATGCTTTCTTTCAATTTTATGTTGCCAATGGTAAATTATCATTGCAGTTATACCAAAGGTCAGCCGATGTGTTTTTAGGTGTACCTTTTAATATAGCTTCTTATTCCTTATTACTTATGATGATGGCCCAGGTATGTAATTTGCAACCGGGTGACTTCGTGCATACCTTAGGAGATGCTCATTTATATAGCAACCATCTTGAACAAACTAATTTGCAATTATCAAGGGCTTGCAGGCCGTTGCCGGTGATGAAGTTAAATCCGGAGGTTAAAGATATTTTTTCATTTACATATGAGGACTTTTTACTCGAAAATTACGACCCACATCCACATATTAAAGCAGCGGTTGCTGTTTAAATACCTCGCTTAAATAGTATTATTACCTCTGGTGTAGGAATAGATATTTATTTGACAATTATTGTATTATTTGCATAAAATTTAGAATAATGGCTAATAAGAGTTCTGTGTTTGATATGGTTGGCCCGGTAATGATTGGTCCGAGTAGTTCTCATACAGCTGGGGTAGTGAGGATTGGCCGTGCTGCCAGGCATATATTTGGCGAGCAGCCACAGCGTGCCCTGGTAACTTTTTATAATTCGTTTGCCAGAACGTATGAAGGCCATGGAAGTGACCGGGCAATTGTAGCAGGGTTGCTAGATTTTGCTCCTGATGATATAAGAATAAAGGAGGCTCTTAAAATTGCTAAAACCTTTAATCTCGATGTACGTTTTAAGTCTGTAGGAAATGCTTCAACGATGCATCCTAATACTGTGGCTGTAGAAATGGTCAATGGTAACCACAAGATGCGGATTGTTGGCGAAAGCAGAGGAGGTGGGGTTATTCAAATTGTAAACATAGATGGCTTCAATGCTAATTTCTCAACTGCCCTATATACTTTGATCATTAAAGCAGATGATATTAAAGGCAGTATTGCCTTTATGGCCAATGTGTTATCACAGGCAGATTGTAATATCGCCACTATGACGGTTTCCCGCAAAGGGAAGCATGCAACGGCATGTCAAATCTTTGAAATGGATAGTGCCGTAAACGATGTAACATTAAACTATTTAAGTAGTCTAACTTATACAAATGAAATAATATATTTACCAAAAATGTTATGAACTCAAAACAACGAATAACAACAACGCTCGTTATTTTATTTTTCGGTCTGGTCACATCATCATTCGCACAAGAAAAGGGTAAGGTTTGGACCTTGCAGGAATGTGTGGACTATGCCCTAAAAAATAATCTAACAGTTAAAAATCAAGCGCTTAATGTTAACCTTAATCAGGTTAATGCCAAGCAATCGAGGATGAATTTTTTACCTTCATTAAATGGAAGTGCCAATTATGGACGAAATTGGGGTAGGTCAATTAATCCGGGTACTAACCTGGTAACCAATCAGCAGCAAGATAATGGATTTGGTTCTTTAAATCTTAACTGGACGATTTTTAACGGGATGAAGAATTTAAATACCCTAAAGCAATCAGATGCTAGTTTGTTGGCACAACAATATAATCTCGATAAGTCAAAAAATGATATTGTTTTATTAATTGTGACCTACTATACCAATATTATTTTTAATAAGGAGTTAGTAGAAAACGCTAAATCATAGTTGGAATCTACTAAAAGTCAATTTGAACGAACCAGAAAACAGGTGGAAGCTGGTTCTCTCCCTCGTTCATCGCAGCTTGACTTGCAATCGCAAGTAGCAACAAGTGAACTCAATGTAATTAATGCTGAGAATTCATTGAATTTTTCTATTTTACAATTGAAGCAAGTAATGCAAATTCCGGCAAGCCAACCATTAGAAATTAAAATTCCTGAAGTAGCGTTAGATGAAGCCGATTTGGCAGCACTTAATCCACAGCAAGTATATGAAACAGCTTTGGCAACAATGCCGGAGATTAAAAGTGCCGACATGAATATAGAGAGCAGTTTACGTGGAGTTAAAGTGGCACAAGCTAATTATTATCCGCGGATTTCACTAAGTGCAGGGATGAACACGAATTATTCTTCTATCGCGGCCGATAGAGGTTTATTCCAAAACACCGGAAATATACTGAATCAATCGATCGGCTTTGTACAAAGCACCGGGGAGGCTGTGGTATCACCAGTTCCCGAAATCATCACGGTTCCTTATGCTACAGGGGAGCAATTGAATAACAATTTCGGCCAGTCTATCGCTATTGGTGTTTCTATCCCCATATTTAATAATCTGCAAGCTAACGCCAATGTTCAAAGAGCCAAGATTGCCAAAGAGCAAGCTGAAATAAATGCTGAAAGAACGCGGCAAACCTTAAGGCAGACCATAGAAACTGCCTACAACGATGCTTTTAGCTCCGGAAAAGCTTATCAAAGCTCTTTAAAGAGGGTGGAAGCGCAGGAAGAGTCTTTTAGAGCAACCAAACAACGATATGAGAATGGCGCAGCCAATGCTACTGATTATGAATTAGCTGAAAATAATCTTTTTCAAGCTAAATCAGACTTATTGCGAGCCAAATATAATTATATCTTCAAATTAAAGATATTAGATTTTTATCAAGGGAATGCCCTCGATTTTTAACAACCCAAAACAGACTAAATAATGGCCAAGACCAGAAAGAAAAAATCGAATAAAGTAATATGGATTCTCCTTGGAGTTTTTGTGGTATTAATTGCCGTTGCCGTAGTAGTTCAAAAAAATAAAAAGAAGGAAATAGAAGTTGAATTTACTACTCCCAAAAAACTAACTATTGTAGAAAAAATCAGTGCCTCCGGCATGGTGCAACCGGTAACAGAAATTAAGCTTAGCCCGGATGTAGCAGGAGAGATTATTGAACTCGCTGTAGAAGAAGGTGATTCTGTTACCCAGGGGCAATTATTAGCTAAGATAAGGCCTGATAATTATATTTCTGCGGTGCAGCGAGCAGAGGCAAGCCTGAATACCCAAAAAGCTAATTTGATGTCGGCCAAAGCTAGTTTGGCCAGAGCCAAGGCTACTTATGAACGTGCTAAGTTAGAACGTAACAGGAGCGAAAGGTTGTTTAAAGAAAGTGTTATATCTTCTTCTGAGTGGGAACTGGCCCAACAAACATTTAAAGTTGCCGATAATGATCTGAAATCTGCCGAAGCATCGGTTGAGGCCTCAAGGTTTGTAGTAAAAAGTAGCCAGGCGGCACTGGATGATGCGAAGGAAAATCTTCGTAAAACAACGATGTATGCACCCATAAGTGGTACGGTTTCTAAGTTGAGTGTAGAAAAAGGTGAACGTGTTGTTGGTACTTCTCAATTTGCCGGTACCGAAATGATGCGACTTGCAGACCTTAATGCCATGGAAGTACGGGTTGATGTGAATGAAAATGACATTATAAGGATTAATGTGGGTGATACTGCGATTATTGATGTAGATGCCTACACTTATATGGATAAAAAGTTTAAAGGTGTGGTAACACAAATAGCTAATACAGCTAATGATAAAGCGTCTGCTGACGCAGTTACAGAATTTGAGGTGCGCATCCGTATTACCAGAGATTCCTTTACCCAATTGGAGAAAGAGGGTTATAAGCATCCTTTTAAACCGGGAATGACAGCCAGTGTGGATGTAATTGCCGAAACGAAAGAAAATGTTTTATCGGTACCTTTAGCAGCGGTTACAGTACGTAAGAAGTCTGACCTTGATGCCAATAACGAAGAAGATAGTAAGAAGGAACCTGCTAAAAAATCAGCTAATGGCAAGGATCAAAACAGTAAGGACAATGAAGAAACGGTGGAGGTTATTTTTCTCAACGAAGGTGGGGTGGCCAAAGTATTTAAAGTTAAAACCGGATTAAGTGACTTTGAGAATATAGAGATAACCAATAATCTGCCGGATACCGCAAAAGTGATAACAGGTCCTTTCCTGGTTGTTTCCAAGCGTCTTAAAGATGGTGATAAAGTAATTAAAAAGACTGAAAAGAAGAAAAAGAAAAATTCTGAGGAAGAAAATAATGAATAATTAACCATTAAGGTTAAGATTCGTATATTTATAATAACAACAAAGGTCAAGTTGATGAAAATCGACTCAAAATACAACATCTATGATAAAGCTCGAAAGGGTCCATAAGTCCTATGGCTCCGGTGAACAAAAATTACACGTACTTAAAGGATTAGATATCACCATTAAAGAAGGTGAGTTTGTTTCTATCATGGGTTCTTCGGGTTCAGGAAAATCAACCCTACTCAATATACTCGGAATTTTAGACAAATATGATGCAGGAGAATATTTTTTAGCTGGTACAATAATTAAAAACCTAAGCGAAAAAAAAGAGGCTTATTATCGTAATAAGTTGCTTGGATTTATCTTTCAATCCTTTAACCTGCTTTCTTTTAAAAATGCCACGGAAAATGTTGCTTTGCCGCTATACTATCAAAAGGTAAGTAGAAAAAAACGTAATAAAATCGCCACTGAATACCTGGATATGGTTGGACTTAAAGAATGGGCAACTAATATGCCAAGTGAACTGTCCGGTGGACAAAAACAACGGGTTGCTATTGCCAGGGCGTTGATATCAGAACCAAAGGTTATTTTGGCAGACGAACCTACTGGTGCCTTAGATACGCAAACATCCTATGAAGTAATGGAGATATTTAAACAAGTGAATGCGTTAGGCAAAACAATTGTTGTGGTGACCCACGAGCATGACATTGCTGCTTTGACCCAAAGAAATATAGTCTTAAAAGACGGAGTTGTTGTAGATAAAGCACTTACCGAGGTTTAAATCCACAGAGTATGTTTGATATAGATAAGTGGCAAGAAATATTTTATACCATAAAGCAAAACAAGCTTCGGTCGCTTATTACTGCCTTTAATGTAGCATGGGGTATATTTATCCTTATTATACTTATGGGATTTGGCAGCGGATTCCAACATGGGGTAGAACATCAGTTTAATGATGATGCCACCAACTCATTATGGATAAATGCTGGTAAAACAAGTAAACCTTTTAATGGTATTAAACCGGGCAAACAAATTAGGTTCACCAATCAAGACTATGAAGCTATTAAAAAGATGGAAGGGATAGAATATATTACCGTAAGGTATTATGTGCCCGGTGAATTCACGGTTAGATATAAGGATAATTTGTCGTTTTTTAATATACGCTCCTGCCATCCTGACCATCAATATCTTGAAAAAACACTAATTACCAAAGGACGCTATTTAAATGACCGGGATCAAAAAGAAAAGAGAAAGGTAGCAGTCATTGGTGAAAAAGTAGTTGAAGTTCTGTTTGGTAAAATTGACCCTATTGGTAAGTATATTGATGTCAATAATATTCAATACAAGGTTGTAGGTACCTTTAAAGATGAGGGTTCTGAGTTCGAACAAAAAGTTATTTATATCCCCATTAGTACGGCTCAGGTCGCTTACGGTGGGGCAAACCGAATTCATCAACTTATGGTAACTGTAGGCAGTGCTACTGAAGCACAATCAAAGATGATAGAAAGTGAAATTATTGATTACCCAAGTGGCAAGCATAATTTTGATCCTTCGGATAAAAAGGCAGTACGAATTTTTAATGGTGTTGCAAATTTTATGCGATTTATGAACCTGTTTAAGGGGATCAGGTTTTTTCTGTTTATTGTAGGAATTTTCACCCTCATTGCCGGAGTTGTTGGTGTAAGTAATATAATGCTTATTGTAGTGAAAGAGCGTACCAAGGAAGTGGGCGTAAGAAAAGCCTTAGGGGCGACTCCTAATTCTATAATAGGGTTGTTTTTACAAGAAAGCATGTTTATTACCCTTGTAGCAGGATATATTGGCCTTGTAGTGGGTTTCGTTTTTATTGATTCCGGTACACTTACCTCTATGATGGATGGATTTGGCTTTCCAATGGACTTTTTTAAACATCCTGAGGTTAGCTTGAGTGGGGCTATTATTGCCACGCTGGTATTAGCATTTTTTGGTAGCCTTGCGGGGTTTTTTCCAGCGCGAAAGGCTGCTAAGGTAGAACCCATTGAAGCACTAAAAGACGAGTAATATGTTTGATCTAGATAAGTGGCAGGAAATATTTATTACCATAGGTAAAAACAAACTACGTACCTTTTTAACGGTTTTTGGTATTGGTTGGGGAATATTTATGATCATTATTTTGCTTGGTGCCGGTAAAGGCTTGCAAAATGGAGTGGAACGTGATTTTTCTGCTTGGGCAACCAATAGCGGATTTTTTTGGTCACGGAGAACTACCATTGCCTATGGAGGTTTCCAACCGGGCAGAAGATTAACTTTTACCAATGAAGACACCGATATTCTAAGAAAAGAAATCGATGGTTTGGCATATCTTGCTCCAAGAAATCAACTATCGGGTTTTTCTGGGGGTAATATCGTTATCTATGATGGTAAAACAGGAACTTTTGAGGTCAATGGAGATTACCCGGGTTATATTAATATCCAAAAAGTTAAACTAGATAAGGGAAGGTATATAAATGATAAAGACATTACCGATAAACGAAAAGTTGCGGTTATTGGCCGGAATGTAAGTGATGTATTATTTGAAGATATTGATCCAATTGGTAGATACATAAAAATTAACGGAGTTAACTTTTTGGTGGTAGGCTTATTTGATTCAAGACGAACCGGAGAGCAAGCCGACCGGGATACACAAACTATATATTTGCCATTTACTACTTTTCAGAAAGCTTTTAATTATGGTAATAGGGTTGGGTGGTATGCCTACTCGGTGAAACCGGGGTACAAGGTATCAGATGTAGAGGAGGCTATTATGGTCAACCTACGGCAACGCCACAGCATACATCCTTTAGATATTGATGCCATTGGTTCTAATAATCTTGAAGAGGAGTTTGCTGAAATATCGGGTTTGTTTACCGGGATAAATGTTTTTACTTGGTTTGTGGGTATTAGCACTTTGCTAGCAGGGGTAATTGGTGTAAGTAATATAATGCTTATTATCGTTAAAGAGCGAACCAAGGAAATTGGTATTAGAAAGGCACTCGGTGCAACCCCATGGTCCATTATATCATTAATTATTCAGGAGTCGATCTTTTTAACCAGTATTGGAGGTTATGTTTCCTTGGTTCTTGGGGTAGCTATAATTGAATTGCTGGCAGGGGTTATACCTAATGATGGCTTTATGGGAACACCTGAAATTGATATTAAAGTGGCTGTTGGCGCCTTAGGATTGCTAATTATTGGGGGTGCCCTGGCTGGTATTATGCCAGCACGAAAGGCTGCATCCGTGAGCCCTATCGAAGCCATTAGGGTTGAATGAGAAACCAGTTTAAAAAAAAAGAAGAATTTGAATTTACCTTTACTAATAAACAACAACAAAAACTCAAACCGCCTATCGGCACTAAATCTAATTTAATCACATGAAAAGGATATTTATTATTTTATTCGTTTTAATTGCAATTTCAAGTTTTTTTGGCACTGGTTACTATCTGTACCAAAAATCTGAAGAGCCTCCGGTAATTTTTGAAACCAACAGCCCGTTTAGAACGGACATTATTAAAAAAACGGTGGCCACCGGGTCAATTGTTCCACGTAAGGAAATTGAAGTAAAGTCCCAGGTGTCGGGGGTTATAGAATCAATATATCTGGAAGCCGGAAATTTTGTCCAAGAAGGTGATAAAATAGCCAAAGTGAAAATAATTCCTAATGTGGTAGCATTAAACAATGCCGAAGTTCGTATAAAAACTGCCAAGATTAACTTTAAAAATGCCGAAAAAGAGATGCACCGCCAACAAGAACTCTTTGAAGAAAATGTGATTTCTGAAGCAGATTATAATCAATATGTACTTTCTTATGACCTTGCATCGCAGGAAGTAGAGGCAGCAATAAATAATATGCAGCTTATAAAAGAAGGAGCCTCCAAGAAAGAAGGGATTGCCTCAAACATTGTTCGCGCTACAAGCTCAGGGATGATCCTTGATGTACCTGTTAAAGAGGGCGCCTTTGTTATTGAATCGAACACCTTTAATGATGGCACAACCATTGCTTCTATAGCCAATATGAACGATATGATATTTGAGGGTAAAGTCGATGAAGCTGAGGTGGGTAAGTTGAAAGAAGGCATGAATCTGGATTTAACTGTAGGAGCCCTGGATACAGTGTCATTTAAAGCTAAACTAGAATATATTTCTCCCAAAGGAGTGGAAGATCAGGGGGCTATTCAATTTGAGATAAAGGCTGCTGTTGATTTAAAATCAGATAACTTTTTAAGAGCGGGGTATTCAGCAAACGCTGATATTGTACTTGCTCATAAAAGTGATATTTTGGTCATTAAGGAAAGTGATATGGAGTTTGACAAAGAGGGAAAGCCTTATGTAGAAATAATGGTGGCAGATCAGGTTTTTGAAAATAAATATATCGAAACCGGTATTTCTGATGGAATCAATATTGAAATACTTAGCGGGTTGAAAGAAGGAGATCAATATAAACGTCTTTCTGATTAATAGGAGTATGTAGAATGCTTTACCAATTTTCCTTGTTCCGGTTAACAATTGGTAGTTCTAAATATTGGTTATTGGGCTTTGATTTAAAAGTCAAGGTCATACTGTGCCGTTTAAATGGGTATCTCCTCTTTTTACTATCAATATAGATTGTTAAAGTGGCGGCATAGACTCGTGGATAGCTTACTTTGCTTATAAAAATAGCCAAATAAAAACCCCCGGCAGAGTTCATGTAAATTCATTACTTCTCCTTTTACATCTTACGGGATAATCCCTCTTTTATGACTAAATTGCAATGGTACAATATAAAGATCTATGGGAAAATATAATTGCAAAACTGTCCTGTTCATCCTGTTTGCGTTGATTTTATTAAATAAAGGGTCTCTTTATGCCCAAATCGACCCCATTGCTACCGAACGTCCCACACAATCTATTGGCTCTTTGGTATTGCCGGCTAATGCTTTTCAATTTGAGCAAGGATTTACCTATACTGACACCCTAGTACTAGATGGTTTTTTCAGGTTGGCTCTTTCGGATTTAGGAGAAATAAGATTGCTAAGCTATTATAATTCTCCTACAGTAACCATTGGTGCTAAAGTTAACTTACTAAAAGCCAAGGATTATCGACCTGGCATCGCTATTCGAGTAGAACTCACCGGGGCTCAGGTGAGTGATTACCGGTTGGCAGTAATGCAAAAGTTGACAGATCGTTTTTCAGCGACATTCAATGTGGGTTACAGCACTCAATTTTATGGCATTCTTGCTCTCGGTTATAGTTTTGATAATCGTATTGGGGCATTTTTTGAAGTCTATACCGAAAACAATTATACGCAGTTGAATACCGGTGTAACCTATGCCCTCAACAGCGAAACGCAATTGGATGTAACCTCTGGGTTACTAGATTTGGTATAATGTTCAAAA
>Ga0114931_10011199_pt1 | contig 10623 bp, 9 predicted proteins | sample 2SBtaG_FD_89579 | JGI IMG/M metagenome (GOLD analysis project Ga0114931, IMG submission 89579) | Deep subsurface microbial communities from Kolumbo volcano to uncover new lineages of life (NeLLi) - 2SBTROV14_V59a metaG | ecosystem: Environmental > Aquatic > Marine > Volcanic | place: Kolumbo...
GCCTTGCTGGTTCCTCTTAGCAGTACTGCCATCGTACTGAAAATGATAACCGACCGGGCGGAAATCGATACGCGGCACGGGCGGATTTGTATCGGGACGCTGTTGTTTCAGGATTTGGCCGTGGTTCCCATGATGCTCGTCATTCCTTTGCTGTCGCAATCGGGCGAGTTATCCCCCCTGGATTTTGGCGTGGCCGTTTCGAAATCCATTGCCGCCGTGGCGGCCATATTTTTTCTGGCCCGGATGCTCGTGCCCCGGTCGCTGGGGGCGATCGCGCGAATGGGCAGTAAGGAACACCTGACCCTGTTTGTGATCCTGATCATTCTGGGAACGGGTTGGGTGTCGCAGGCGATGGGGTTGTCCCTTGCCATGGGCGCCTTGATCGCCGGAATCATTATTTCTGAATCCGAGTACAGCCACCAGATCATTCTGGACGTCCTCCCACTGCGGGATTATTTCAGCAGTATTTTTTTCATATCCGTGGGGATGCTTCTTCAGATTCAGATATTTTTGGATTCCGCAGTCTGGTTTCTGGGGCTGGCGGCGGCGGTCATCGCATTGAAAGCGTTTTTGGCGTTTTCGGCCTGCCTTCTAATGAAAAATTCGTTCCGGGATTCTTTCATCGTCGGGGTCCGGCTGGCGCAGGTGGGAGAATTTTCCCTGCTTCTCGCCAGCCTGGCTTTGGAAAGCGATTTGTTTTTACCGGGCCAATATCAGTCCTTTTTAATCGTTGCCATACTCAGCATGCTGGCGGCGCCGCTTTTGATCCAGGTTTCATCCGGGCTTTCGATGAAACTCCACTCCCTGTTCCGGACGATTCCAGAGGAGGATCTTGAGTCCGCCCAGCAGGACAAACGGTCCGGACACGTGATCATTGCCGGATACGGTCTGGTAGGCAGAAACCTTTCGCGCGTTCTTAAAGAAACGCATACGCCGATTGTGGTGCTGGAACTGGATGGTGAAAAAATAAAGCAGGCGCTGGACAACGATCTTCCCGCTCTCTATGGCGATTCGACGCATCGGGACACTCTCCTCCGCGCCGGGATCAAACGGGCAAAAATGATGGTCATTGCCTCCTCTTCTGATTTCAAGGCGGCGGAGCAGTCCGTGAGGCTGGCAAGGCGGATGAATCCGGAGGTTTATATTCTGGTGCGGGTTCGTTATGCGGCGCAGGTCGATGAACTCAACGCCGCCGGAGCCAACCAGGTGATTCCCGAGGAGTTTGAAACGTCCATTGAGATTTTTTCCAGGGTCCTGCGGGAATACCACATCTCCAATAACATCATCGAGCAACAGGTGGAACTTGCAAGACTGGAAGGCTACGGCATGTTTCGCGGGTTGTCGCTGAATATGGAGAGCATGAAAAAGTTTTCAGCTTATATGGCCGCCAGCCTGACGGAATCCTTTCATGTGCTCGAAGATTCCTGGTGCCACAACCAATCGATTGGAGAGTTGAAGTGGGTCAAAGACTCCGGCGTAAAATTGATTGCCGTGGTCCGCAATAACGATCTTCAGGCCAATCCCGGTCCGGAGTTCCGGTTCCGGGGGGGCGATATCATCATTTTATTTGGCCGGCACGCCAATCTGGACCGGTCTTTAAGGTATTTGCGATGTGGAAAATCGAGCGAATAAAATTTTGTTGCACTACTTGGGGAATATTTTTGGTTGGCCGCCATCTAATTAGGGGGAAGTTTTTGCGGGTTGATGCCAGGGATTCCAATTTGGGGAGATTATGAAGGTTAAAGAGTTGATGACCAAGCAGGTTTTGACCGTCAGTCCGGCGGATAAAATTGACCGGGTGTTTTTTCTGATCAACTTCGAAAACATCCGCCATGTTCCGGTAGTGGATAAAGAAAAACTGGTCGGTATGTTGTCGGACCGGGATTTAAAAAAGGTGCTGGGACCCGCGAAAAAATTCGTGGAAAAACCGGATGGCACCACCGTGACCATTGCTTCCCGGCAGGTGCGAACTCTCATGACTCGAAAACTCATCACCATCGAGCCCGAGCAGAGAGCCGCCGATGCGGCGGCCATCATGGCGAAAAGGAAAATTGGCGCCTTGCCCGTGGTTCATAAAGATAAACTGGTCGGCATCATCACCGCCACGGATATACTCCAGGCTTTTGTCCAGCTTTGCAACCGGGTCGAGAATTCCGACGCATCAGATAAGGCATAGGAATCCGTGCCGCTGTCAGGTTTGCCGCCAGGGGGTCAGCAGTCGGCGGTGGCGGGGAGGGCGAACCGTTCCATCAGATATCCCAGACAATCCTGATGAACGATTTTCTCCTGGGTGCTGAACATGGAAGGCACCACGGAACGCTTCAGGCGGATTTCCTTATCGTTGTATTCTATGAATTGGGATTCCAGTTCCCGATCCTTTTCGTCCATAACGGATAGTTTCATTTTCGTATTGTAGCGCCAACCCACAAGGGTGTTTTCAGGAAGTTCTGAAAAATTCTGCTGGTCGAGGTTGTCGATAAAGCAAAAATCCTTGTCCCTGGAATCGGCGTCAAATCCTATCCGGCTGTTTTGAGGCACATAGATTCGGGCGATGCTGTGGTAGGCATAGAGGCTCTCCTTGCCGTCCAGATCCGGTGGAATTTGTTGCAGATTCAAGCATTTTTCCAGAAACTCAAAAACGTGCTGAACGCCGTAGGGATCTGCCGGCAGGCCGCTTTCAATGGTTATGGAAGGGCAGAATTCCGCCATGGCGCTGGATAACACTCCCTTGGGCCGCGTGAAATACACCAGCGTGTGGCTGAATAGCCGGGCCAGATTGACGATCGGGGTGTCCAGCCGGTTGATACAGGCGTAATGAGGGTTCCTGCCGGAGGTGTTGTGAATGTCTATGGACGCGAAGACTCCGCGATTCTTCAATATGGAAATCACCTCGCGCGCCAGATTATTCTCCGGCAAACTTCCTCCGCTCCAAATGCGATTGTAATCGGGCTGATGCGAAAACCGCCGTTCATTGGTTTTTGCCGCCTCGACGTTGCCTACAAAAATATCAAGGCTTCTGGGAAGCATGCGGTCTTCGGCTCGATATTTTTTTATCAGTTTCTGGATGGCCTGAATCCCCGTGGGTTCATTGCCATGCAGGAGTGTGGCCAGAAAAAGAGGCGCCTTCTCTTTTCCCTGGAAGCGGATCAGGGAAGGCCCTGGAAGGGCCTTGAACAATTCATTGGGAAGCAAATCCAGAAACCCGTCGGGAACGGATTCGAATACATTTAATTTCATATCAGAGAGTCCATTTGCAAACGGGTAAATTCCGTTTCTGGTTTTCGAAGTACGCGTGGGTCATTTTCTGAAAATCCGATCCGTGTTTAAAAATAAACGCCTTTTGCCAGGTGGCGCCGTTTTGTCCGGTCGTCACACGGTTGCCCATTACATTTTCTATATAGTGTTCAATATCCTCAGGATGCAATCCCGCCATTTGCAATCCCTTGTTTGCGGCAGGTAGAAGCGATTGCTCCAAAAGAGAGTGCAAGGGCAGGTTCTTGCCGCCCGACCATTTGATTTTTGCCCGCAGACCGTGTTTGGCGGCGCGATAAAAATTCTCTCTGGCATCCTCAAAAGGGATTTCACATTCGAGGGGAGTTTCTTCGCTCTTGCTATAATACGTCATCAATCCTATGAAAAAAGCAATATTGGCGATGCTGTCGGTGATACTGGGACCCGCCGCCGGGACCCGGTGCTCAAGCCGAAGGTGAGGCCTTCCGTCCTCGCTCAATCCGATCAGGGGACGCGTCCACCGCCAGATGGTTCCGTTTTGCAGGCGGAGATGACTCAGCCAGGAAGGATCGTCATCAGTGACCGACGGCAGAAGAACGGGGAAGGCATTCAGATTTTCCAGAAACGGTTCCATGATGGAATGTTTTGCGTAGCCCGTGCCAAAGGTGACCCGTCCGACATTTTGCCCCTGGCGATCTAGAAAACTTGCGACCGAAACGGATTGTTCAAATGCCGGGATTCGCGTTTCATCCCAAAGTTCCCTGCCAAACAGATAAGGCGAATTGGCCGCCACCGCCACCATCGGGGCGGATAAAATTTGAGAAAGGTTGTAGTGCCTTACGGCTTCTTCAGGGTTCACCTGGCAATGTATCTGCAGGGAAGTCGCCACCGCTTCCAGCATGACATCATGATGGGTGACTTGCAGGGAATCTGTTCCTTAGGGTTCACCTGGCAATGTATCTGCAGGGAAGTCGCCACCGCTTCCAGCATGACATCATGATGGGTGACTTGCAGGGAATCTGTTCCTTCAATTTTAAGTTCCAGCGGTCTGCCCTGCCGCAGGCGGATCACCTGCTGATTCAAGGCAAGATACCGCTTCAGGGAAGACATCTTGTCAACGGTTAACATTTCGTCGCGGATGGTAGGTAAAATTCCTATGGTCAGAATATTTGAATCCAGCTCCTCCGCGCGTAATGCACACTTTTCCCAGACATGCGCAAGTTCCGATTCCAGCTTGCTTAAAATATTGCCCTCAATATGAGAGGGGATGCTGTTGATCTCGAAATTGAACTTGGATAATTCGGGGACCACGAGGGGGTTGGCCACGTTTTTCAGAAAAACTTCATTGACCGGCGAAGGCAGATAGTTTTTATCGACCAGCCAGGCTTCCAGTTCAAACCCGCATTTTCCCCTGGTAGTTTCGAAATCGTTGTTCTTAAACCAATTCATGAGGATGCGGGATTCATCTCGCAGGCGGAGCTTGAATTCATGAAAATCTTCGTTGGAAAATTCCGAACGGGTTATTTCGTCTCCCATGATATGTTTCCTTTGTGAAATTTCTAGGCTGTTAAAGCCCTTGCTGCATCCCTGAATTTTTCGCGGTGAAGAATGCGAATCCGCCGGAACCGTCGAGTATTTTTTATTTCAAAACATTATGAAAATCACAAAAAAATAATTGCAAAGCGGTTCGGGGGTCATGTTAAGCTCAACAAGTATCCAGCCCCAATTTTACATTGAGGCAATGGCAGGAGGAACAAGTATTTTTTACTGAATTCCGTGGGAGACAAAATTTCCCCGATCCTTGGGGCCATCCGCATAAAAGGAGCGTACGATGCTTCGGCAAATCATCAAGGTAATAAAAGCGTTGAACTCAAACGCCAAGCCCTGGCAACTCAGTCTGGGCGTGTCTTTTGGAGCCGTCATAGGTCTCACTCCGCTCACCAGCCTTCACAACCTGGTTCTCCTGTTCCTGGCGCTCATCATCAATATGAATATCGGAATCATGATATTGAGCGCTGTCGTTTTTTCCGGAATCGCCTATGTCCTGGACCCCGTATTTCATAGTGTCGGGCTTATCATTTTAAAGTCAAGTTCCCTGGCCACGTTTTGGGAAAGTGTTTTCAGTTGCCCGATCGCTTTGGTGGCGAATTTAAACAACTCCATTGTCATGGGAAGCCTGGTCATTTCGATACTTTTTTCCGTGCCTCTTTTCTTTTTTTTCAACCTGTTTGTCAAGAAATACCGCGAAGTGTTTCTCACCTATATGGAAAAGTTCCCAGTTTTTAAATCCCTGAAAATATTAAAAATTTATCAGACCGTGATGGGGGGGAGAGGATGAAAATTTTTCGCTGGCAGGGCTTGCTTGTGTTTGCGGTTCTTTTCCTTTTGATCTGGGGGTTTCTTTCATTTTATCTGGATGGATTGATCAAGCGGGGGTTGGAGGAGGAAGGCTCGAAAATCATTCAAACTCAGATAGAAGTGGCTTCGGTTTCGACTTCGCTGCCTTCCCAGTCCGCGGGGCTGAAACGTTTGGCGATTGCCAATCCGGACAATCTCATGGAAAATGCGGTCGAAATCGACGCCATATCATTTAGCGTGGATGCCGCCAAGGCCATTGCACATAAGGTGGTGATCGATGAGATGGCGGTGGATGGGATTCGGCTGAACCAAAAAAGAAAAACCGCCGCGAAAGCCTACAAACCCCCTGCGGGCGCAAGGGATGAGTCCGGGGAAGATGAGAGAGGCAAGGGCAAGAGTGGAGGTCTCCTGGGTCTGGGTAAGGTGATGAATCCAAAATCTCCGGAAGACATTTTGAAATCGGAGAAGCTCGAAACTCTGGAGGCGGTGGAACGCACGAAAAAGGAAATTCAGGAGTTGAAGGCCAAATGGGAAAAAAAACTGGAAACCGAACTCAGCCCTAAAGTTCTGGAGGAAACCAAACAAAAAATTGCGGACCTGCAAAAGAAAACACAAGGCACAGGAGATATCGCGGGGGTTGCAACCGCTGTTCAGGATTTAAAGGACGTTCAGGAAACGATTCAGAAGAATCTGGACAATATAAAAAATTTGAAGGCGGAAATGCAGGCGGACACTCAGCGGATCCAAAAGAGGGTGGCTGAATTGAAAGACCTGCCACAAAAGGACTTTGAAAGATTGAAAAAGAAGTATTCACTCGACGTCAAGGGCGGAGGCAATCTTATCGGGTCCCTGCTGGGAGGGGAGATCAAGAAAAAGATCGACCAGTTCTGGAAATATTATGAGATGGTCAGCCCTTACCTGAATAAAGGGAGCGATGCCAAGCCGCAGGAGGAGGAAGAAAAATATGTGCGCGGCAGGGGGGTGTTCGTCAAATTTAAGGAGGCCGTTCCCTTTCCGGATTTTTTGATCCGGCACGCCAGCCTTTCATTGGATTTTATGGACACTCAGATTGCCGGGGAATTAAAGGATTTTTCCGACAACCAGAGGATTTATGGAAAACCGGCCCTGCTAAATTTCAGTTCCGACAAAGATGAAAAATTCGATAATTTCAGTCTGAATGTCAAATTGGACCGGACAAAACCAGTAGCCGACGATGGCGTCGAATTGAATGTGAAAGGTCTCAAGCTGAATAATCTCGAGGCGGGAGAGGGCGCCAAAATAGAAAAGGGTTTTGCCAACATTGCGAGTTTTTTCAAGGTGGTCAATGAAAAGGAGCTGTCCGGTGTTGTCAATGCCGACCTCGGGGGGGTGACCCTGATAATTCCCAATCAACATAACAATGAAATTTTCAACTCCATTGCCAATGCATTGGCTTCCACCGACAAATTTTACGTGAAGATTGCCGTCGATGGGTCCCGGGAAAATTATGATGTGAAGATTGAGTCCGATCTGGACAAGATCATCTCCAAGGCCTTAACGGGCGCCGTGACTGGAAAAATGAAGGACTTTGAAAAATCCCTGAAGAGCAAGATTTTTTCCGCCACCGGCGGGCCTTTGTCCGGGGCAAACGATTCGTTTAGCGGGTTTTTGAAACTGGAGGATCTGCTGGGAGAAAATTCATCAGCCTGGACGGGCTTACTGGATAATGCAAAAAAAGGTGCGGCGCCGGGATCCTTGAAAGATACGCTTCCTTTAAAAGAAAAATTACCCATTCCGGAAGGACTGGGAAGCTTGAAACTTCCATTCTAACAAAGTGAGTTTTTATGAAAATGAAATCAGGGGTTATTTTGTTATTATTACTTTTGACTGCATCTCCTGCCAGTTCCGGCATTTTTGATGATCTTATGGACAGAGTCAGCCCCACCCTTGAAGGCAAGGGGACGGAGGCTGGAGGGACTTTAGGTTTGGAAAAAACCATTTCCGGGCTCAAGGAAGCTTTGTCGGTAGGAACAGGAAACGCCGTTTCCATTCTCTCCAAAAACGACGGTTATCTGGGAAATAAATTGACTAAAATCCTCATGCCTGAAAAAATTCAAAATGTCGCCGACATGCTCAGAAAAGTGGGGATGGGACAGCAGGTCGATACTTTTGTGTTGAGCATGAACCGGGCGGCTGAGAGTGCGGCTCCACAAGCCAAGGGATTTTTTATGGACGCCATCAAGGAAATGACTTTCGACGATGCCAAGAAAATCCTTGATGGAAGTGACACAGCGGCGACCGAATACCTCGACTTGAAGACCCGGAAAAAGATCTACGATGCTTTCAAGCCGATTGTGTCATCCAACCTGGACAAAGTGGGTGGAACCAAGGCCTATAAAGATATGATGGGAGCGTTCACATCGCTTCCACTCGCGTCGGCTCAATCCCTGGACCTGGACAAATATGTGACCGATCAGGCACTCGAAGGTCTGTTTCTGATGGTGGGAGAAGAAGAGAAAAAGATACGGACCAATCCCGGCGCAAGGGTGACAGATCTTTTGCAACAGGTTTTTGGAAAATAATTGATGTGAATGGGTTCCGGCGATGATGAATTTTTTTCGACCCGAAAGGTGATTAAAAAAAACCTCTGGCAGTGCCTCTGGATTTTATTGGGGAACTATGTGATTTCGGGGCTTCCCGTTTTAGAGGCGCGTTCAGCCATTCCTTCAATGATAAAAATTCCCGGCGGGTCCTTCGTCCAGGGAAAGCCAATCGGTGCCGGGGCGGCGGGGAAAACCACGGAGTTTCTGGAAACTTTTTTTATCGATTCGCATGAAGTCAGCAACCGGGAATTTTCCCGGCAGTTTCCAGGTCATGCTTTTCGTTCAGGTGCGGACGCCCATCCGGTGAGTGATGTGACGTGGTTGGAGGCGCAGGCGTATTGCAGAAAGGTTGGCAAACGTCTGCCCTCGGGAGCGGAGTGGGAAAAAGCCGCGCGCGGTCCCGACGGCCGTTTGTATCCCTGGGGTGACAAGGTTCCCAAAAAGAAACCGCATCCCTATTACTCGGGGCTCGTCAAACGCCGTGTTGGGCTCAATCGCAGGGACGTTTCGATTTACGGCGTCCGGGATATGGCGGGTTCGGTCTGGGAATGGACGGCGGACCGGGTGGGCGGAAAAGCGGCGACACGGGGAGGTTTATGGAACTTTCATCTGGATTACGAATACAGCAAAACGTTTGAACGGAATTTGCTCGCTCCAGAGAGCCGGTTCCTCTTTTTGGGATTCCGTTGCGCGAGATCCGAATGATTTCAAGAAGAAATTTTATTGTCCGCTTACTGGGAGCGATATCGGTCATTGGGGCGGAAATATTTGCGCGTCCTTTAACGGGAAGGGCGGACCCGGACTATTTTACTGGGACCGATTTCGTCGGTAAAACCCGCTCAGGAAAATATAAAACGTTTTACATCAATTACTGGAAACCGATGCGGCGTATCCAGGGGGAGCAATGGAAACTCAAGGTCACGGGCCTTTGCAAAAATCCGGGAACATTTACTTTGGATGCGATCAAATCTTTACCGGTTAAAACCCGGACCTCGCGCATGAAATGCGTGGAGTGCTGGTCGGCGCGCGCCGAATGGCAGGGGGTTTCAATGAGGGATCTGGAAAAGAAGGTGCAACCCCTGCCCGAAGCCGCCGGAGTGCTGTTCCATTGCGCCGACGCTTACCGGGAATACCTTCCCCGGGAAAGTCTGATGCGCCCGGAAACTCTGCTGGCGTACAACATGAATAAAAAACCCCTGACGGATGAGCACGGGTTTCCCTTGCGGGTGATCGTTCCGTTTAAATACGGATATAAAAATCCCAAGGCGATAATAACGATGGAATATGTTGCGGATATCAAGGCCGGGACGTGGAGCAAGATCGGCCCTTACTCCACGGACGGCACCATCCTTCCCGGTTTTGACCATTCCCTGGACCTCGGCAAAAAACCGCATCGCATCCCGGGCGGAGAGATACGGGATTATTGATCCCCATTTATAAATTCAGAACATCCTTTTTGGTGGATTCCGCGCTGTCCATCGCCTCCTCAATCAGATCCTCCGAAACCCCCAATTCCTTAAGAGTCGTTTGCAGGTTGTCAAGAACCGCGTAAAAGTGAGATTCGTTCAGCCCAATGTCAGCCAGGCGCCTGTGCGCCTCGCGCATATTTTTTCCGGAATAATTGGGCGCCCCTCCGAAAGCGAACGTCAGGAAAGCCTTTTGTTTCTTCCTTTGCCGTTCCATGTCCACGCCCTCAAAAAAATGACCGACCCTGTCGTCCGCAAGCACTTTTTGGTAAAAAACGTCGACCGCCGCATCGACCGCTTTGTGTCCACCGATTCTATCGAACAGGGATTCCGGCGGGTTGTCTGGAATTTCATCGGAATCGTATTTGAACTGACTGATGAGGTTTTGTATTTGCATGGCAATGCCGGTGAGATTTTCCGCCGCGCTTCTGGTTTCCGTAGCGCCTTCAGAGGCGCTTTGGGCCGTTGCCGCCACCCCGTCGATATTCTGGGCGATCTCGTTGCTTCCCCGGGCGGCGTCACTGACGTTTCGGCTGATTTCACCCGTGGTGGCCGTTTGTTCTTCGACGGCGCTGGCGATGGTGCCTTGAAAATCGTTAATCTTGCTGATGATATTCGTGATATCTCCAATGGCTTCGACGGCTCCCTGCGTGCCCGATTGAATGGCCTGAATTTTCCGGCTGATATCCTCCGTCGCCTTGGCGGTTTGATTGGCGAGTTCCTTGACTTCATTGGCGACCACCGCGAAACCTTTCCCCGCTTCTCCCGCACGCGCCGCCTCAATGGTGGCATAAAAAGCCAGAAGATTGGTTTGCTCCGCGATGGACGTTATGACTTTGACCACCTCTCCGATTTCCATACTGCTGTCCCCTAATTTTGCAATGGTTTGGTTGGTGTCTTCAGTCACTTGCACGGCGGATTCCCCGACTCGCGCCGCCTCGTTGGCGTTTTGTGAAATTTCCTTGATGCTGGCGCCCATTTGTTCC
>Ga0114931_10011200_pt1 | contig 10623 bp, 8 predicted proteins | sample 2SBtaG_FD_89579 | JGI IMG/M metagenome (GOLD analysis project Ga0114931, IMG submission 89579) | Deep subsurface microbial communities from Kolumbo volcano to uncover new lineages of life (NeLLi) - 2SBTROV14_V59a metaG | ecosystem: Environmental > Aquatic > Marine > Volcanic | place: Kolumbo...
ATCATGAGAGCCGCATCCGATCGAGGATCGTGTCGACGAAGGCCTCATAGTTCGTCTCAGCATTGAACTTCTCGTGCCACGTCGCCCACGCCCGCTCGGCGTAGGTCCGGTACTCCCGCTCGTCGAGCGCCGAGAACGCGTCGATGGCCGCGGCCACCTCTTCCGGCGTGGGATCCGACGCAACGAGCATCCCGTTCTTTCCGTTCGACACGATCTCGCCCACGCCGCCCACGTCGGTCCCGAGCACGGGAATTCCAACGGACATGGCTTCCATCATCGAAACGGGAAGGCCCTCGGACCGACTGACGTTGACGAAGAGGGAGGGACGAACGGTGGCGTAGAGGGCCAGGACCGCGGGGTTCGGAAGGTGACCCTCGAGCTGTACCTCGACGGTGGGTGGAAGCCGCTCGCGGATGGCCTCCACCGAGGCGCGGGTGGGACCCTCTCCGATGTGGATCCATCGGACGTTCGATGCCGTGTGCTCCAGCGCCTTGGCGATCAACTCGACCCTCTTCACGGGGATCATGCTCGAGCATGAGACGAGAGTGAACGGGCGCAGGCGAGCCAGGGGCACGGGGGTCACGGGCGGCGTACCCAGGCGGGAGACCCCCACGGACGGATAGCTTCGCCGACCCATCTGCGCCTCGAAATACGCCCGTCCGTGCTCGGAAACGAACAGATAGTGGTCCAGATGCGTCGCCAGGAAGTGGCGGAACGGCAGAAACCCCGCCTCCGCTCTGTCGAAGTACACGTCCCATCCATGGGCGCGACAGAAGGCGTGGTCCACCCAGCCTCTCCGGCGTGCGAGGGCGGCGGCGATGGCCACGTCACTTGCCCAGTAGGCGTACGCGTGAACCTCGGCGCCGGGATGGCGTCGCGCCAATCGGCGGATCGTCCGGCTGAACTTCCCCGCTCTGTAGCAGGAGACCAGGATCGTCGACAACACCTTCCTGGTCAGCGGGATGTGGTAGCGCCTCCGCACGAAGCTCAGCTCCCGCCAGACGGCCCGCCGCAGCATCCCGAAGACGCTGAGCAGCGTCTCCAGGCGTGACAGCTCATAGCTCTGACGTAGAGAGGTCACCGAAGGAGGCAGCGGCCGCACCGACTCGCTCTCCGTATCGTTGGACAGAATGACGATCTCATCGAATGCAGACACCAGATACCGGATCTCGTTGGCGAGAAACGTCTCGCCCTCTCCGTAAGGGTAGGACGATGTCAGGAGTATCAGGATCTTCTTCATGCGTCGCCATCCGCGGAACGGAGGGGAGGAGCCTGGAGACGATCCAGGAACTCCCGCAGCGCCTGCCTCCACGGCATCATCGGCCTGCCGAGCAGCGCTTCCGTGGCCGAGACGTCGAGCACGGAGTACGGGGGACGTGGCGCCGGCGCGCCCCACGCCTCGGTGGACACGGGCTCGATGTCGGCGTCCAGCCCGCGCAGCGCCAGCGCCTCGCGCGCCAGCTCGAGCCAGGTGGCCTCGCCGCCGTCCGTCGCGTGCCAGATGCCCGAGACGGGTGGGCGCACGGCCAGCAGCTCCAGGATCGTGCCGGCCAGGTTGCGCGCCCAGGTGGGCCGCCCGCGCTGGTCGCTGACGACCCGCAGCGGCAAGCCCCGCTCCGCCCGCTCCAGGATCGCGGAGATGAAGTTCCGCCCGCCCGCTCCGTAGAGCCAGCTCGTGCGCACGACGAGGTGCCGGGAAGAGGCGTCCAGAACCGCACGCTCGCCCTCGGCCTTGGAGCGGCCGTAGACGCCGAGCGGCGCGAGGGGATCATCCGGCCGGTACGGCCTGCGCGCCCGCCCGTCGAAGACGAAGTCCGTGCCGGGATGGACCATCACGGCGCCGTACGCCGCGGCCGCTTCGGCCACGTAGCGGGCGCCGTCGCGGTTGACTCGGAACGCCGCGTCGGCGTTCGCCTCGGCCCGGTCGACCGCCGTGTACGCCGCGCAGTTGAGCACCACGTCGGGCCGGTGCCGATCGAGCGCGGCGTGGACCGCGCGCGCGTCCGTCACGTCCAGCTCCGCGCGCGGGAGCGCCACCAGAGTGTGGCCGGCCGCCGGCGCCAGGTCGGAGAACTCGCGCGCCAGGAGTCCCCCCGCGCCCGTGAGCAGCAGCTTCACGGCCTGTGCTCCGCGAGCGCCTGCCGGTAGAGCCCCTCGAGATCCGCCGCCAACCGCTGGACCGAGAACCGATCGACCACACGCCCACGGACTTCATCGTCGAGGGGGGTGGCCGCCGGGGCGCCCACCCCTCTCAGCACCTCCGCGAGCGCCTCGGCCCACGCGCGGCCTCCCGCCCCGGCCGGCACCAGCCGGCCGGCGCCGCACGCCTCCAGTACCTCGGCCACCCCCCCTACGTCGCGCGCGACGACCGGCGTGCCGGCGGCCAGCGCCTCGATCACCGCCACCGGCGTGCCTTCGTCGTGCGACGTGAGCGCGAGCACGTCCATCGCGGCGTACAGCCCGGGAAGGTCCCTGCGCCACCCGAGCCAGCGGACCACGCCCCCGAGCCCCATCCGCTCGGCGCGGGCGCGCAGCTCGGTCTCGCGCTCGCCGCCGCCGACCACGAGCGCGACCAAGGGGGTGCGCCGCCGGGAGTCACGGAGCGCCCGGACGGCCTCGAGGAACAACTCGTGATTCTTGACCGGCACGAGGCGCCCGACGATGCCCACGACGCGGACGCCGGCGGGAATGCCCAGCGCCTCGCGTTCGGCCGCCCGCGCGCGTGCGCGCTCGAGGGTGGCGAAGCGCTCCAGCTCGAGGCCCAGCGGCACCACGGCGAACCGATCCGGCGGTGCGACGCGCAGCTCGTCCGTCATCTCCCTCGCCTGGCGCCGCGTGAGCACGACGAGCCGGTCGGTCACGCGGGCGAGCTGCCGTTCGATCTCCAGGAAGAGGCGGGTCTTCGCGGGCGAGAAGTACGAGCCGCCCAGCACGTGCCCGTGGTAGGTGTGAATGCGCACGGGCACGCGCGCAAGCATCGCGGCGAGGCGCCCGAGCGTGCCGGCCTTGGCCGTGTGGGTGTGGACGATGTCGGGACGGTCCCGGCGGAAGATGCGCCACAGCCGCCACACCGTCCGCGCATCCGCCCACGGGCGGATCTCACGCGACATCTCCGGGATCCGCGTCACCTCGACGCCCCGCTCCGCGGCGTAATACTCCATGTCGCCTTCCCCCTCGGGCACCGATCCCACGATGAGGCGGGTGCGGTAGCTTCCGCCCTGGAACGCGCGCGCGAGGTTGACGACGTGCATCGCCGGGCCGCCCACGTTGAGACGGGCGATGACCCTGTGGATGAGGATGGGCTCGGCGTCGGAGGGTGCGTCGTCGGGCATGAATGGTCGGGAGGCGACTCAGGCCTCCACGGCGCTCCGCACGTGCGCGATGGTGTCGTCGATGATCCCGTCGAGGTCCACCGTCGGACGCCACTCGATCAGGGTGCGGATCTTCGTCGTGTCGGGCTGGCGGCGCTCCATGTCCTCGAAGCCGCTCCCGTACGCCACGTCGTACGGCACCAGCTCGATGGGCGACGACGAGCCGACGCGCGCCCGTACCCGCTCCGCGAGCCCCAGCATCGTGATCTCCTCCTCCGAGCCGATGTTGAAGACCTCTCCCCACGCGCGCTCCTCTCCGAGCAGCCCTTCGACGGCCCGCAGCGTGTCGCGCACGTGGCAGAAGCAGCGGCGCTGCGTGCCGTCGCCGAACACCCGGATCGGCTCGCTGCGCAGCGCCTGGCCGACGAAGTTCGGCAGCACCATCCCCCACTGTCCCGACTGGCGGGGGCCGACCGTGTTGAAGAAGCGCCCGATGATCACGGGAAGCCCGTGCTCATGGTGGTAGGCGAGCGCGAGGAACTCGTCGAGCACCTTCGTGCACGCGTACGCCCACCGCCGGCGCGTCGTGCTGCCCATCACCCGGTCGTGCTCCTCGTCGAGACGCTCGCCGGCTTTGCCGTAGATCTCCGACGTGGACGCCACGAACAGCGGCGCGTCGTGGCGATGGCAGCAGTCCAGCACGATCTCGGTGCCCCGGACGTTGGTGGTGATCGTCTGCACGGGCTCCTCGATGATCTTGCGCACGCCGACGGCGGCGGCGAGGTGGACCACCTGGTCGCACTTGCCGACGGTCTCGTTCATCATCGGCCAGTTCATGACGGTGTCGACGATGATGTGCAGCCCGGCGTGCCCCCGCACGGCGCGCAGGTTCTCCAGCGCGCCCGTGGACAGATCGTCGACCACGAACACCTCGTCGCCGCGTTCCAGTAGCCGTTCCACCAGGTGAGAGCCGATGAATCCGGCGCCGCCGGTCACGAGGATACGCATCGGGCGCTCCTTGAGGGGGATTACGCAGGCCCCCGGGTGCGCCCGGGAGCCGCTCCTTCGATGAGTGAGGTGTACAGCTCCTCCAGCCGCTCGGCCACCCGCGCGACGTCGATGCGCGCCGCCAGCTCCTCGACGCCGGCGCGCGCCCGGCGGCGGTGCGCCTCGTCGTTCGCGAGGCGCAGCAGCTCGACCGCGAAGCGATCGGGCCGGCCCGCGGGCAAGGCCGTCATCGCCGCGTCACCGGGCGAGGCGCCGCGCGCGTCCGTCCACTTCAGCACGGGCAGTCCGGCGGCCACGGCTTCGAGCAGGGTACGCGACCACGCGATGCCCGGAGCGCCGTCCACGACGCCGTCGCACGCGCTCCATACCCCGTAAGGATCGGCTCCCGCCCCGAGAAACACGACGGCGTCGCCAAGGCGAAGATCCTCCGCCCTCCAGCGGGCGAAGTGCTCCTCGGGCCCGGTGCCGAGGAGGAGCAACCGAAGGTCGTCGCGCTCCATGCGGGCCGTGGCGAAGCCCCCGAGTATGTCCTCGACCCGGGGACGCACCTCGAAGGGCCGGACGCAGGCGAACGCGACCTCCTCCGGGAGGATCCCCAGCCGCACTCGCGCCTGCGCGCGCGGGCGGGCGGCCACGCGCTCGCGAACCGCCGGCACGTCGACGCAGTCGTGCACGACCTCGACGTCCGCCGTCCCGTAGCGCTCCGCGACGGCGGCGCGCAGCCCCTCGTGCGCGGCCAGCAGCGTATGGGCTCGTCCCTTCCGCCGGGCCCGGCGCTCCATCCCCGCCATGAGCCTCGAGCGTACGTGCCCCGTCACCGGCGGCATTCGATCGAACGCTCGAATGAGCGGCACGCCGTCCGGCGCCGCCAGCCGCGCCGCCACCCCGGCCCAGGGCTCGTACGTGTGCACGAGGTCGGGAGACAGGCCGCGGAACACGCGGCGGAGCCTGGGAACCGCGCGCACCATCCCCAGCGAACCCGACAGGCCGAGGCGATAGACCGACACCTTCATCTCGCGCAGCGTCGGCCACAGCTCGTCGTCGCCTCCCAGACTCACGACGCGGGGGTCGAAGCGCGAGCGGGCCAGCCTGCCCAGCAGGGTGACCACGTTGAGGCTCACGTCGTTCGCGTCCAGCGAGTCCAGGACGTAGAAGACCCGGCGGCGTGTCATGATGCGCTCACGCTTCTCGTTCTTGCATGGGGGGCGACGGACAGCGCTTGAGCATGCATCACCGCGCCATCCGTCGCAACCACGTCTCGAGCGTGAGCAGCGCCCAGAGCGCGTGACCGTGGTCGGCCCTGCCGCTCTGGTGCTCCGCCCACAGCGCGGCGAGCGGCTCCGGCATGAGCCAATCACGGATACGGGCGTCGGACGAGAGCACCCGGTACTCGAACAGACCTTTCCAGCGCGTGCGGAACCAGATTGGCAGCGGCACGCCGAAGCCCATCTTGCCGCGCCGGGTGATCTCACGCGGCAGCACATCGGTGAACGCGCGCCTGAGCAGCCATTTGAGCGCACCGCGGCGTATCCGTAACCCATCGGGCAGGGCGGCGGCGAACTCCATGAGCGCGGTGTCGAGAAAGGGAGATCGCAGCTCGAGGCCGTGGGCCATCGAGCAGCGGTCGGCCTTCACGAGCAGGTCCTCGGGCAGGTAGGTCTCGAAGTTGAGCGCGAGCGTGCGGGCCAGGGGCGAGAGGGCGGCGGCGCGCCGCAGCGGCACGCGGAAGCTCTCCAGCAGCGCGTCGCGAGTCACGAAGCCGCGCAACTCGGGCCGCAGAAACCGCTCCGGGTCGGGCAGATAGCCAATCCAGTGGAGCGTCCGCTCGTCGGGCGGCAGCGAGGCGGCGGCGAAGAAGCGCGAGAAGCGGCGCGCCGGGTGGCGGAAGTCAGGGTGATGGGGAAGCCTACGTCCCACCGCGTTGCCCAACCGCATGAGCGCGCGGGGCGTCCGCTCGGCCAGCACCGCGCCCATGAAGCGGGGGTATCCCGCGAACATCTCGTCGCCCCCGTCGCCGGTGAGCGCCACCGCCACGTGCTCGCGCGTCATCTCCGAGATGATGTGCGTGGGAATCGCCGAGGAGTCGCCGAACGGCTCGTCGTACGCCTCGACCAGCGCGTCGAGACGTTCGAGCGCGCCCGCCTCCACGACGAACTCGGTGTGCTCGGTGGCGAAGCGGCGCGCGGCGAGCCGGGCGAAGGAAGTCTCGTCGTACGTGGGGTCGTCCGCGAAGCCGAGCGAGAAGGTGCGGATCGGGCCCTCGATAAGCTCCCGCATGAGCCCGACGACCAACGTCGAATCGATGCCACCGGAGAGGAACGCGCCGAGCGGAACGTCGGCCACCAGCCTCCGCTCGACGGCCGTGCGCAGGAGGTCGCGGACGCGCGAGGAGGCCTCGCGCACGCCGATGCCGGCGGGCGCCGGCGTCCAGTCCAGGCGCCAGTAGCGGAAGGTGTCGAGCGTCAGGGCGTCGGCGCGGTTCGCCCCGGCGGGCGGGAGGCCACCGGCCGGCGCGCCCCGGCTCGAGGCGACGGCACGCTCGGACGCGCGCCTGGTCGAGGCGACGCCACGCCCCCGTGCCGAACCTTCCGAGCGGACCAGCATCGCGCTCGCGGGAGGCAGCTTCTCGATCCCCCGATAGAAGGTATGGGGCTCGGGTACGTAGCCGTAGGCCAGGTAGAGCGGGAACGCCTCGGGCCGGATGCCGCGAGGCGTCCACTCGAGCGCGTGGAGCGCCTTGATCTCGGACGCGAACGCGAGGCGCTCGCCCACGCGTGTCCAGAAGAGGGGTTTCTTGCCGGCGCGGTCGCGGGCGAGCAGGAGCGTGCGGGCGCGCTCGTCCCAGAGGCCGAAGGCGAACATCCCGTCGAGGCGTTCGGGCAGCGCCCGGCCCCACGCCTCCCAGCCGTGCACGAGCACCTCGGTGTCGCTGCGGGTCCGGAAGCGGTGGCCGGCGCCCTCGAGCTCGGCGCGCAGCTCGCGGAAGTTGTAGATCTCGCCGTTGAAGACGACCTGGACCGTCCCGTCCTCGTTGGCCATCGGCTGGTCGCCCGTCTCGAGGTCGATGACCCTGAGCCGCGCGTGGCCCAGCGCGCAGAGGCCCGACGGAGAGGCCCACGCGGCCTGTCCGTCGGGGCCGCGGTGGCGGATCCGGCGCGCCATGGAGAGCGCGGCGGCGCGCATCGCGCGAACGGCTGCGGCGCTTGGCTCCGTGGAGGTGGGGGCGCCGGGGTCGGCGCTCCACTCCCCGTCGCACACGAGCCCGGCGATGCCGCACACGCTCAGGGCCTCCGGGCGCGGGCCACGAGCGCGTCGCCCAGGTCGAGCGCGCCGAGCACCAGGTTGGCGGCGTGCTTGGCCGCGGTGAGCACGCGCGAGGCTTCGATGCGGTCGCGCACGGCCGTGGAGGCCTGCACCCGGTCGGCGGCGCTGCATCCGGCGGCGGCGGGTGCTTCGGGGGCGCCGGGTGGTGGCGGTGGGGCGCCCCCGAACCTTCTGCGCGCCCGCCATCCACGCACCAGCTCCACCGGATTGACGTTGCGGGAGCGTACGCGAACCCGCGTAAACCCGGCGCGGCGCAGCGCGGTGCGCAAGCCCGCGGCGCTCGCGAGCATTAGGTGCTCGTCGCCCAGCACGCTCCACCATCCACCGAGCACGCGGCGCGAGAGACCGTCGAAGTTGGGGGTGGTCAGGTAGAGCATCCCCCCGGCGTGCAACCGGGCGAAGATCGCGGTGAGCAGCGCGGCGGGCGCCTCGACGTGCTCGAGGACCTCGATGGCCACGGCCACGTCAAAGCGCTCGCCCCCGAAGAGATCGTTGGCGACGAGGTCGCCGCACCGCACACGGTGGCCGCGCGCCCGCGCCGGCTCCGCCTGCGCGCGCGACAGCTCCACGCCCGCCGTGATCCATCCCCGCGAGGCCGCGACGTCGAGGAAGTGGCCCGCGCCGAAGCCCACTTCGAGCAGCCGGCGCCCGTGGACACGACGCTCCAACCCGGCGAGGATGGCCTCGTAGCGCCGCCGCAGCACGGCGGAGGGCTCACGGACGGCCTCGGGAAAGTAGTCCTCGTAGTACGGCCCCGGCGTCACCGCCCCCTCGACGAGCGTGGCCGAGCCGCACGCTCGGCACACCTCGTAGCGGAGGGAGCCGCGCGCCGGGCCGGGACCGAGGCGTTCGCTCCCGCAGAGCCGACAGCGCAGGGCCGTGGGCGCGTCAGGCATCGCGCCACGCCCGGTAACGGCACGTCACCGCGGAAGGCTCAGGCATCGCGCCACGCCCGGTAGCGGCTCGTCACCGCGAAAGGCTCAGGCATCGGCCCGCGCTCGACGGCGCCGCTCACTCGCCGCGATCTCCCCGGGCGGCGGAGGGAAGGCGCCGCAGCGTATCCGCCAGGTCGTCTGCGACCGACGTCACCGAGTAGCGCGCGACCACCCGCTCCCTGCCCCGCCGCGAGAGCCGCGCGCGCAGCGCGTCCTCGTCGAGGAGTCGCTCGAGCGCCGCGGTCCATTCCGCCTCGTCCCTCGCCAATAGACCCGCGCCGCCTCGATCCAGGATCTCGGGCAGCACGCCCACGGGCGACGCGACGACCGGCACGCCGCACGCCATGTACTGGATGGCCTTGAAGCCGCACTTGCCCCGCGTCCACGGATCGTCGGGAAGGGGGTAGATGCCCACGTCCATGGCGTGAAGGTACTCCACTTCGGCGTCGACCTGCCACGGGCGGTACTCGACGCGCGCGCCGTGCAGCGCCGCCGGCGGCCGGTTGCACACGACCAGAATGCGCACGTCGCGGCGGCGCTCGAGACGAGCCAGCACCGGCAACACCGACTCGAGGTACGGGAGCGTCGAGTGCGTGCCGATCCATCCGATGGTGGGTGCGGAGGCGCCGGGGGCGTCGTCCACCGCCGGGCGATCCGTCCCGGAAGCTTCCGGCCCGACCGGCGGTGCATACCGCTCGGTGTCGATGACCGTCGGGAGCACGCGCACGGCCGGATCGGCCGGAGCGTGCGTGCAGGACGAACCCGTGCCGACCGCGCCACCGCCCGCGCCACCGCCCGCCTGCGCGCCGGCCACGACCCGCACCCGGCGGGCGAAGTCGGCCAGATGGGCGTTGCTCGCGAGCACGAGGTCGGCAGCCCGGCACAGTGCGCGGGTCGACGCCATCGGCCTTCGGAGGCGCTGCAGCGCAGGATTGCCTCCCCTGGCCCTCAGGTACACCGCGTCGTCGAAATCGTAGACGAGCGGCCGTCCGGCGCGCCGCAGCGTGCGGAGCAGCCGCTGCGATCCGAGTGGCGCGATCTCGCGGTGAACAATAACCAGGTCGGCGTGGCGCGCCCGGGTGAGCGCTTCCGCGCGCCTGCGCCACGCGCCGAGGAGGATCGCGGCGCGGCGGGCCGCTCGCGTGTCATCGTAGAGCCCCGCGTACTCGCCGCTCGTCAGAAACGGCTCGATGAGCAGCGTTACGCCCCGCTCGGCGAGGGGTTCGATGAACTGCGCGAGCCGGAAGCGCGTGCTCGGCGCCTCGACCGGGTATGGCGCGTACGCTACGACCTTCATCGCGGTCCGACCCCGAGGCGGTGGTAAAGGGCGGCGTACGTGCGCACACCCTGACGCAGACCGTAGTACCGCTGGGCCAGGCGCCGCGCCAGAGCGCGACGGTCCGGACGGTGGGCCATCGCGGCCAGCCGACGTCCGACGTCACCGGCCGGCACGTCCTCGGCGAAGGCGGCCGCCACCGGGCTGCCCTCGAGCTGGCTGCTCAGATCTCCGACCCCCGCGCCGGCCGCCACAGCCAGACCCACCGCAAGGTACTCGCCCACCTTGATCGGCGCCGAAGCCGTCTTGGCGAACGTCGGGCGCACGAGCGCGAGCCCGGCATCGCACGCCCGCAGCCACTCGGGCACCTCCTCCGGTGCGGCGGAGCGCACGATGACCTCGGCGCCGACCTCGCGAGCCAGGGCCCGGGCCTCCTCCACCTGGTGCGTGAGCACGAGCGCGGCTCCGCCCGTGGCCTCCACGAACGCGCGCAGCGCCCTGAGCGTCGCCGCACCGCGGTACCACCCCGTCAGCGTGCCGCTGTGCACCGCCACCGGTCCGGGACCTAGCCCGAAGCGCGCGCGCAGCGCCGCTACCTCATCGTCTCCATGGGGAAGCCGGAACGCCTCCAGGTCCGTACAGGTCGGCACGACCTCCATCGGTGGCAACGGCCCGTCCGGCACGAGCCGGCGCACCCCGCCGGCGGCGGCGTGCGTCAGGTGCACGAGCGCGTCCGCCTCGCGGTGCAGCGCCATCTCCGCCCGCCACG
>Ga0114931_10011201_pt1 | contig 10622 bp, 7 predicted proteins | sample 2SBtaG_FD_89579 | JGI IMG/M metagenome (GOLD analysis project Ga0114931, IMG submission 89579) | Deep subsurface microbial communities from Kolumbo volcano to uncover new lineages of life (NeLLi) - 2SBTROV14_V59a metaG | ecosystem: Environmental > Aquatic > Marine > Volcanic | place: Kolumbo...
CACGGGGACGATTACGTGTGACGAGAATGGCGACTGTGCCGACCCGAAAATTGGTGTTGTGCAGATTCAAAACGGCAAATTCGTACCGGTATGGCCCGAAGCCAAAGCCGAAACCGGCGGCGACATGACCGCAAACCTACCCGACCTCGGCGGCCGAGAAGTCACTATCGCCGTGGAAAATGCTTACCTGCCGTTCAACTACATTTCACTGAAAACCGGCGAACCCGGCGGCTGGGATTACGACGCCACTGCCGAAATCTGCAACCTGCTGAACTGCAAACCCGTGTATGTCGAAACGGCGTGGGATGGCATGATTGCGGCGGTATCCAACGGACAATTCGATATGGCGGCAGACGGCATCACCATTACGGAAGACCGCGCGAAAGTGGTAGACTTTTCAGACGGGTACATCAACATAGAACAGCGAATGCTGGTGCGGAAAGATGAAGACCGTTTCAGCTCGGCGGAGGAATTCAAGGCCGATCCGAACTTGCTGGTAGGTTCGCAAGTGGGGACAACCAACTACCTAACTGCGGTGGATTTGGTGGGCGAAGACCGTGTGGTATCGTTTAACGACTTTGGTTTGGCGGTACAGGCGCTGCTTGCCGGCGACGTGGACATGGTATTGATGGATGAGACTGCCGGACAAGGCTACGTGGGCGTGAACGCCGATCAGTTGAAACTGGTGGGCGAATCACTGTCGAGTGACCAGTTAGGCTTCATTTTCCCGAAAGGGAGCGACTTGGTAGAGCCGGTAAATGCGGCGTTGGCAGTAATGCGCGAAAACGGCACTTTGGATGAGTTGGCAGACAAATACTTCTCAGACAAATTCAAACTCACCTATGATGATATCCAACAATAACCATAAATAGAGATTGGGTGCAGGGGCAAGTCTCCTGCACCCAAATTTTTTGTAGTCTCATCGAAATTCTACTTGAACGGGGATAATTCTATGGAAGAGCCATCAATACCGACAATATCTCGTCGTGACAGTATGATGGACACGGCATCGAAAATGCCGTGGTGGTTTTTTGTCATCATTTTAGTGGCAGCATATTTGATTTATGGTTTTGCCACAGATGAAACATATACCGAAATATTTGGCTTTTTGAAAGACGGCATCGCTATGACTATCCGGGTGACATTGACCGGGTATGCTTTGGCGGTGGTAATCGGACTTTTTACCGGCTTGGGACGGGTGTCGAAAAACCCGATTCTATACAATGCAGCGACTCTGTATGTGAACATTATGCGGGGTATCCCAATTTTGGTAAACATTTTATATGTGGCATTTGTGGTCACCCCACCGGCGATTAACGGTATCAACGCATTGGGAGCGTGGCTGGCGCAAATTCATCTGCTGGGACCGGGGAACGCGTTGGCAGCGTTATCGGTGCGACAAGTGGACTTTTCCATTCGGGGGACGATTGCGCTGGCAATCAGTTACGGCGCGTTCGAAGCCGAAATCTTCCGTGCCGGTATCGAATCTATCGGGCGCGGGCAGATAGAAGCCGCACGTTCGTTGGGGATGTCGTATGTGCAGGCAATGCGCTATATCATCCTGCCGCAAGCAATTCGGCGAGTGTTGCCACCGTTGGGCAACGATTTCATCGCCATGCTCAAAGAATCATCGCTTATTTCTGTGTTGGGTGTGCGCGATATGACGCAGCTCAGTAAACTTTACGCAGCAAGTTCGTTCCAATACCTAAAAACATATACCTTGCTGGCGGTAATGTACCTAACGATGACAATTTTATTGTCCATTGGCGTGAAAGCGATGGAGCGGAGGTTAAGTACCAATGACTAACGAGCAGAAACCAATTATCGTTTTAAAAAATGTTGATAAACATTTTGGCTCGGTGAAAGCGGTCAACCATGTTAGCCTGGAAGTGATGCCGGGAGAAGTGGTGGTGGTCATTGGTCCCAGCGGCTCCGGAAAATCGACGATGCTGCGCTGTATCAACCACCTCGAAACGCCCACCGCCGGTGAAATTTGGGTTGACGGAATGAGGCTGAGCCATAAAGGCAAAGACATCAACGCCATCCGCCGCGAAGTGGGGATGGTCTTTCAGCAATTCAACCTTTTTCCGCACCTGACAGCACTGGACAATATTATTATCGCCCAAACCGTGGTGCGAAAACGCTCAAAATCCGAAGCCGAGAAAATCGCCCGGCAGCAATTGGAGCGGGTGGGCATCCCCGAAAAAGCCGATGCATACCCCGGCCAACTCTCCGGTGGACAGCAACAGCGTGTGGCAATTGCCCGCGCGTTGGCGATGAACCCGAAAATTATGCTTTTCGATGAACCGACATCAGCGCTTGACCCGGAAATGATTAAAGAAGTGCTCGATGTTATGCTTCAATTGGCAAAAGAAGGTATGACGATGGTGGTGGTAACGCACGAAATGGGTTTTGCGCGGAATGCCGCCGACCGTGTCATTTTTATGAGCGAGGGAAGTATCGTAGAAGAAGCCACGCCCGATGTTTTCTTTACCAACCCGAAACACGAGCGCACAAAATTGTTCCTGAGCCAGATTTTACATTAGTGTCATTCCCGCGAAAGCGGGAGTCCATACATTTTTTATGGATAGGAGTGTCATTTCAATAAATTGGGGTACGATATCGTAGAGGCACGCTGCAGTGTGCCCTACCGGATGGTCACAAGGGCTACCCCTGCATTTTGAGAAGATACCGATAGGACTTATGCAGTTTTCACCCTTCGATACGCCCTAACGGGCTACTCAGGGTAAGAGAATCGTAAACACACCCTGAGTAGGCTCGACCGCAGTGAGAGCCGTATCGAAGGGTGTGTTTACGGTTTCTACCCCAACCACCACACCACCATCATACTTGCTGCCAGCACAATGCCATATTCCACAAATACCCGCACCGACAGTGTACGTTCCAACCGTGCTTTGGCTATCCCCAAAATTACATGGAAGATGGCCGGCAACAGCAACGATGCTTGTAATGCCGAAATTGGCAAAAATGTGAATACCCAAACCAGTTGTCCCACTGCCAGCGCGATGATAGCGGCAAACGGCGCATATGCCGTCGCCGGAACGCGCACCCGCAACACCGATGCTCCCAGCATCCCGGCGATAGCCGTCAACAGCGCCACCCGCCATCCCGATGCCATCGCTGCGGCAAAAATCAGCAGCGAAAAATTCAGCAGTAGCGCATAGCTCATCCCCTGCGACCATATTTGCGCCCACAGCATCGTTTTTGGCGGCGGAGCCGGTTCCAGCGAAAGTGTGTTTTCGGCGGCAATGGTCAGCCATAGCAGCACGCCTGTGGTCAATAATCCAATTGCCCAGTGCAGCGGACTGCCCAACCGTGCCAAAATGAGCGTGCTGAAAATAACTAGCAGCGTGGGATTAACCCAAAACGGGGTGGTATATCTGGTGCGCGGTTGAAGATTGCCGTGTACCACCGCGCCCGTGCCGCTGAGTGCCAACCCACCCAGCAGCATCGCTACCAGCACCCGCACCGATAGCGTGATTGTGGCCGAGAGACCCAGCCACGAAACGATGAACGTCCGGGTGGGCAGGTCGATGATGGAATACAATGCCAGCCCAATCAAAATGATGCTGACCACCATACTCATCCGCTCGGCGGTGGGAACGGCGGTATTCGGTTGCGAAAATTTTTGTTTCAGCATAATAACCTGCGGTGAGCGATGGATGAAATCTTGTAAAAAAGCATCGCGCATCACGTCTCTCGCGTCGCAATATTTTCCACAATGGCAAACATCAGCAGATATGAAAACGCCAAATCCACCAGGAAGAAGGCGTTGTCAACCATTCCGTGAACCAAAAACGGTATCATACTCGCCATGGCAGCCAGAAGCAAACGCCGTGCCGAAGTATCTGCACTGCCAAAATATTGCCGCAGGGCGTGCCACCAAAAACGCAATTGCGCCCATACCAGCCATAAAACGCCACCCACACCCAGCCGCACACCGAAATTGAGCACCACATTATGCGGGTGGCTCAAATTCGGCTCTGCCCATGCAGACGGCAAAATATACCGGGTGCGATATTGGTACAAAAAGTTATCGGGTCCCAAACCTGTCAGCGGGTGTTCGCGCAGCATATCCCATGCGGATTGCCACAGATGCAAACGGGCGTAGCCGGTACTGCCCGGCTGCAAACTGAATGCACTGCGAAACCGTTCTGTGCGCGATAGCGGTATCAGCGCCGCCGCCAGCAATATCAATCCCGACCCCGCTCCGAGCCACGCCCGCCGCCCGCCGGTCAGCAGGGCGATGAAAACCAGCGTTGCCGGAATTGCCAACAGCAGTGACCCCTTCGAGAAGGTGAAATACAGTGCCGCCCCGATGATGATGCCCGCCGCCGCGTGTCCCCATCTGCGATAGCCGCGCCCCCATACCGCCAGCACGATCGCCACCGGCAACGCGCGCTCTAAAAAGAGTGCCAAATTATTCGGCGAACCGTAAAAATAGCCCAATGCCCGCCGTACCCCTTCGGCGGTGATGGTTTGTTCCGGTTGAAAGGCATATTGGAAAAGCGCAGTCAGGGCGTGCAGTGCCGCGCCTGCCACAAACACATCCAGCAGTGTGAAACTCAATCGCCGCACATTTGTGCCGCCGATATGAGGAATCAAGCGCACCGCAAAATAGAAAATTGCCCCGTCCAGTATCACCGTGCGCCATTCATACAGTGCTACCCCGAAATTTTCGGCGGTGAAAGTGGTGGCCAGCCCCAGTGCAATCAGCGCAAATACCGCCCAATCGCCGACTGAAAGCCAATCGAGCCGCCATAATCGGGCAATCGGTGCGGCAGATGCAGCGGGAGACGGCAAAAACAACCGCAGAAACACCGCAATTGCCAGCAGGAAAAGGATGGTTTCCAGTGCGGGTAGGGTCGCGCCCGGCACGGATTTTTTCATCAGAAAGAATGAAATACCGAAAGTAACCACTGCCGCGCCACTGTCCGGCCGAAGCAGGAATATCAGCCCCAGCAGCGGCAGACACACCCACGCGACCGAGCCGGGGAGCAGCACGAAAAGCATCGCTGTGGCGACCGCCGCTCCCAAAAACACGCCTTCGGGTAGCGAATTTGATTGTGCCATCAACCGGTTCCAGCCGCGGAGAATCAGCATCCACAGTGTGTGCCGGCTGTGCCAGCCGCTGCCCACCAGCCCCAATCCGCCCAGCGCGATGGCAATCAGCCCCAGCGAAAATCGCCGGTGTGCCCGGCGGGTATCCGCTTCGCGCCACACTGTCCAACCGGCAAGCGCCCACTGCCCCCAACCACCGTCGGCGATGATGGTAGCCGTGTGATTGCCGTCGGGCAGGTAGCGCGCGACTGTGACGATTGCCGGTTGCCGAAGCGGGTCGGTCAGCACCACATAACTGTTGCCGTGCTCATCGCGGGGCAGCGCGTTGGCGGGTGCGCCATCCACCGAAACCCACAGATAGCCGCGAAAATTGCCGCGATTGATGCGCAAATCGAGCCGTGTGCCATCAAAAGGGATGGTCAGGGTAGCGGGGGTATCGGCGGGGCGCGGAATGTCTGTCAGTGGCGGGGCGTATTGCCAGCCGGGGCTGTATTGCCCAACGGAATGGGTGGCAGGATATGCGCCCACCGTGGCGACGGTCGGCAGGGTGTGGGCGGCGGTTTCAAATGGCGGCAGCAGGGTCGGCGACAGGGCAAAACCGCGCGCGGGGTCGTCTGCTGCCAGCCCGACGGTATCCCAGCGGGGGGCGCAGATAACGCCCAGCCAATCCCAATTTTTGCGGACGAATGTCAGCGCGGTGGCGGTGCGGGCACGCTGTTTGTTCGGCGCATCGGTGGGGAAGGTGGGCGGCTTGCCCTGCCAATCGGCGGGCAGTGCATGCCAGCCGAAGGCGGTCGCCCATACGGGTGTATCGCTGTCGCCATTGGCAGCCATCACCCGGCGCAGTAACAGCACGCGGGCGATATTCAGCACGGCGGGGTCGGCGGTCGATTCTTCGATGGGCAAATGAAAACCGAGCAACTCTGCGCCCAGAATGTCGAAATAGGGTGCGGCGCCGGCATCGTACATCTTTTGCAAAAAATCGGGTTCCGCCAAATTTAAATTGTTCCGTTCCAGCGTGGGGGCTAAACTCGCGGCGATGATTTTTGCCTGCGGTTGCACGGCGCGGATGGGGATGGCGGCGTTTTTCAGCAGCAGGGTGTATGCTGCGGGGTCGATATTCTGCCCGCCCCAATGAGCGCTCAGATTCGGTTCGTGCCAAATTTGGAAGATGTGGATGTCGTTTTGATAGCGATGCGCCAGCGCGCGGGCAAACGTGCCGAAATCGGTGACTTCCTGCGGCGGCGTTTCGGCGGGGGTGGCGGGGGGACGCGCCCACAGGGGGCTGGTGTCGAGCACGGCGATGATGTTAAAGCCGCGCAGACGGGCGGCTTCTACCGCGCGGTCGTATTTTTCCCATTGAAATTGCCCGCGTTCCGGTTCGATATCTGCCCAGCGGAAGGGTTGGCGCAGCCACACCAGCCCGGCGGCTTGCATGGCATCCAGTTGTGCAACCAGTGCGGCATCATCATACAGGGTTAAATCTACGGTTGTGCCGAAGGTATTTTCTGCGGCAAGCGGATTTTCGATGGGAGCGGGGGGAAATTCAGCACGGGCGCGGGTAATTTCGGCGCGGGCAGAAATTACGAGCCAGCCACCGGCAGCCACGGCTATCAAAAAAAGAACCCACCACCGCCGAAATATGTGCATCGTTATTGCCCCAACACCGTTCCGGCGGGGATGGTCAGCGGGTCGGGGTCGGGGTTGTCGAGTGACACATCGCCCCGCGCGGTGATATTCGCCCCGAAAAAGATGTTTCCCCGCACGGTGAATCGGTTGCAGTGTCGCAGCGACGGTGCGCCGTGCGGAAAATGTTCATCCAATTGGTTGATGAGTTTATAGTGTGCCGGGTCAAGTTCTACCACCACCGGACGATTTTGGCGGACGGGGTGCAGCCGAATGCGGGCATCTTCACCGAGCCGGTAGGCATCCGAGCGCACCGCCAGCAGGTCGTTGGTGGTTTTTACCGGTGCGAATCGAGTGCGCGGCACACGCAGGGCGGCAGAGCCGGGGAAAACCACAATTGCCGAGCCCATCGCCGTTTCGAGTTGATATACGGGTGTCGATTCGGGGTTGCGCGGGTCAACGGTTTTCGCGTTGCGAATCATCGGCAGGGGCAGAACGCCGTCGTGTGCCGCCAGCGTTTCTTTCAGGGCAGGCAGGTTGAGCCACAGGTTGTTGGTGTTAAAATAGCGGTGGCGTTCGATGTTTTGGAAGGCGGCGGTGTCTTCCGGTGGGCATTGCGCCGATTCGCGCAGGATGAGCTGCCCGTCGCTGCGACGGCGTGCCAAGTGTCCGCCTTTGCGGTCGGCGGGGGTGCGATCTGCCACTTCCATCATAAATGGCAATTCGTTTTCGGCGAAATAGCCCAAAATGAGTGGGTCAATCACGGCACCGAGATTATCGGCGTTGGAAACGAAGGCATATTTGTAGCCTGCTGCCAGTAATTTATCGAGCATTTTGCTGCTGACCAGCGCGGGGTAGATGTCGCCGTGACCCGGCGGACACCATTCCAACGCGCGATTTTCTGCCCATTCCACCGGCGTGAGGTCGGTTTGGGCGATTTTCGGTACTTTGTGCTGCACAAAATCAAGGGGTAGATCATCTTTTTTCAATTGTGGATAGCGTTCCAGCGCAGCCAGCGAATCGGCGCGGGTAGCAAAACTGTTCATCAGCACCAGCGGCACGCCGCTGTGTATCGCTTGACGGGCGATGACATCCAAAAATGACAACCCGTTTTTTACCGGCAGCAGTGATTTCGCTTTTTGCAAGCCCATACTTGTGCCCAACCCGCCATTCAGTTTGAGCAGGATGGTGTGTGCCAGCGCGCGTTTGCCGGCGGTGGAAAGGTCAGTGGGCAGGGCTTCCGCATCGGGCAGCGATGTGACCGGCTCGATGTTGTCTTCGGGGATGAGGCCGGTTTCGCCGCTGCGGAGCTGCCGGTAATAATAGGTGAAGGTGCGGATGGCGATTTCCGGCAGATTCTCGGCGGTCATCCGTTGTATGAAGGGTGCGGCGGTTTGAATTTCGGCAGATGTGGGGGTGGTCATAGGGTGCGGGTCTCCAGTTGCCACCGCCCCGATGTGTCTCGGTGCAGCGGCAAAATATTGATGATTGCAGCGCGGTTGATGGCGCCGTAAATGTGCGGAAAGAGTATTTCGGCGGGCGGTGGTGTGTTTTCTGCTCCGATGACGGGGGCGGGTGGCTCCCAGCGCACCGGTGCGGTGAGCCGGTCGGTATCCACCGCATAACAGAGCAGCGGCTCGCGTAAATCGGCGAAAAAGGCGTTTGCCACCGTCAACAAGGTGTCAATATCGCCCGTGCAGTGGATGAACCCTTCTGCGGCGAAAGTGGCGGGGGTATATGCCCGGTCAGCAGGGTGAGCGCGGTGTTCACTTTCGGGGAGCAAATGGAAGATGGTGGACATGGTTACTCCGATACCGGTTCTGCAATGGGTGTATCTTCAAGTTTGATGGGGGTGATTGCCCGCAGATTGATGAAATTCATGAAAACCTGCCTTTTTACCTGCCGGGAAACAGTCCCAGCGGAACACTGATGATAATCGCCACCAAAATGATGATGGCAACTGCCATAATGGCGATGAGCCACGGGATGAGCCGCTCATAAAGTTTGGGGTAAGCACGTTTTTGCTTCATGTTCACAATTGTGCCAGCGCGGTGGGTAATTTCACCACCGAATCGATAGTGATGTCCGGGGTGATGTGCCGATTAGCGGCATTGCTGGGCGATTCGGCATAGGTAACCAGCACACTGTGCATGCCGGCATTTTGCGCACCGAGAATATCGGCATCGAGCCGGTCGCCCACCACGGCGATATGTTCCGGCGATATGCCCCAGCGGTCGGCAATCAGCAGGAAGGGTTCGGCATTTGGTTTTTGCCAGCCCACACCCGCGGAACTGAACACCGGCGATAAATACGGACGAAAACCGAAACGGTTGATGAGCCGCTGGATGAGAGCATCGTCGGTGGCGTTAGAGAGCAATCCCAGTTTTAAATTTTCGCCGTACAGCGTTTTCAGCGTTTCGATAGCACCCGGTACCGGTTCGTGCCTATCTTCTTCCCGTTGGAAAAAGATGCGGGTTGCCTGCTCAACCAGCAACTCGGCGCGTTTGGGGGCATCCACCGCATGGAATGCAGCCAGTATCGCATCGCGCATTTGAAACCCTGCCTGTGTTTCGGCAGCACGGCGCATACCATCGGCACGGGCAGAGAGAATCGCCGCTGCCAGTGCCGCCTCATCCACTTTGATGCGCTTTTTGGTGCGCAGCCAATGTGCTGTATCGCGTGCGCCCTGTGCTTCCACTGCGTTTTGGTCGCCGTTAAAAACCAACAGTGTACGCCCCATATCGAAAATAACGCCTTGAATGATGTTGAATGTGTTCAAAAAATCCTCGCTTGCCAAGTATTTTTCTGCCGTAACTACTACTTACCGTATCTTCTCAAAATATAGGGATAATCCTTGTGGCAGTCCGGTAGTGGCACGCTGTAGCGTGCCACTACGATATCGTACCCCAATTTATTCAAATGACACTACTTCCCCCCCTAACCTTGCAGTGGGAGGGGGCAAATTTCAAATCACATAAAATGTGTGTACCAGTCAAAAAATAGCACTACCCAATTATAATGTCCGTGGTAGCAATGGCAAATTTTTCGAGGGGGAGTTTCGTAAATTATGGTTTTCAGTATAATGGGCGAATGATGAATAACACCATTTTATTAAAAATAACGCCAACTAAACAATGGTTTGCACTGTCCGGCGGATGGGCGGTGATTGCTGCCGCGTTGGCAACTCGTCCCGCCACGATAGACACCGGCTGGATTTTGCGGATGGTGCTGTTGTGGTTGCTGGTTGATTCGCTGTTGGGCACGGTGTGGCATTTGATGGTCACCCGAAATTTGCGGAAAATTTTGCAACTTGGCGCAGATATGCCCGTTGCTGCCGTTTTGCCGTTTACCGTTCGCCATTCGGCAGCGTACAAATTTGGCATCTGGCGCGAAAAACTCCGCACGCATGCCGATGGCATCTGGCAGCCATTGGTGGTTGCGGTTGTGTTGGCACTAGCGATAGCCGGATGGCTTGGCTGGGCGGCGATTCTGCTGGCATTGGTGGCGTTGGGTACGGCATGGGCTTTCAGCTTAAATGACCGGGTGGATGCGGCGGCACACGGCTGGCTTTCGCTGGCGATGTTTTTTTTGCCGTTTGCCGTCGCGGCAAACCTCACCGAAGTGTGGCGCTGGGACGTGGCACTGCTGGGCGCAAGTTACGCCGTGGTGTATTTCGGCTTGCTCCGCTTGCGAGAAAATTCTGCCCGTGCGGAAATCTGGGTGGTTTTGGGGCTGGTCGCGGCGGCGGTGCTGATGTTTGCGGCGGTGCAGCCATTGGCGGGCGGCATTGTTGCGCTGGGATCAGTCTCTGTGCTGCTGGTGCGCCCGCTTTCTGTTGAACATCTTTTGCCGCTGCATGCTGTGGCACTGATTGGATTGCTAATGGCGGCATTCGCGCTGGGGGGTGGCGGATG
>Ga0114931_10011202_pt1 | contig 10622 bp, 12 predicted proteins | sample 2SBtaG_FD_89579 | JGI IMG/M metagenome (GOLD analysis project Ga0114931, IMG submission 89579) | Deep subsurface microbial communities from Kolumbo volcano to uncover new lineages of life (NeLLi) - 2SBTROV14_V59a metaG | ecosystem: Environmental > Aquatic > Marine > Volcanic | place: Kolumbo...
GCGTGCCACAGCACCAGATCGACGCGGTGATCGAGATCGCCCGTCACATCCGTGACGAGGCGGCGCAGAAACTCGACGCCGCCTTTGATGAGGCGGCGGCCGCGCCGGCGAAGCCGAAGGTGGAGAAGGGCAAGCCACTGGATGTCAACGTCACCGAATCTGCCTGCTGTACGCCGACGGCCAGCGGCCAGTCCTGCTGCTAGCATTTATATTTAGGAGTGCGTCATGAAAAACATCAAAGTCCTGGGTACAGGTTGTGCTAACTGCAAGGCTACCCTGAAACTGATCGAGGAGACCGCTAGCGCCAAAGGCGTTAAGGTTGAACTGGAAAAGGTTGAAGATATTGCAGATATTATGAGCTACGGTGTTATGTCCACCCCCGGCGTAGTGATCGACGGCACGGTGGTGCACGCCGGCGGCGTGCCGGATCGCAAGAAGGTCGAGGGCTGGCTGGGCGCATAAGCTTCTGAATGCGCTTAATGCCTCACTGCGAAAACAATCACCCTAACACACATTCAGGAAGCACAAATGCTGGAATACGAAATCACCGCGACACACATTGATACCCACGGCAGTACAGTGCAGTGCAAGGACGTGGAACTGGTCATCGACACTGACCTCAAGGGTCGGGCGGATGCCCTTAATCCCGCCGAGCTGTTGCTGGCGGCGGTCGCGGCCTGCATCCTGAAAAACATGGAGCGCATCGCGCCGATGATTCATTTCGATTACACAGGCGTCACGGTCAAGGTGCACGGTGTGCGTCAGGACTCGCCACCGAAGATGGTGAATATCAAATATGAGATCATCGTCAACACCGATGAAAACGAGCGCAAGTTGGAACTCATGCACGAAAACATCCGCAAGTATGGCACCGTTTACAACACGGTAGGACCGGGCACCGAGTTAACTGGCGTGTTGCGTAAAGTTAGCAATACATAACTCGGTATATAAAGGAGGCAAGGCCGGCTAAATCGCGCATCGGGTCGGCCGCTTTCTGGAAAAGGGGGTTTATACTTCCTATACTTTCCGCTTATCCACGGCGAAAGATTAAGCCATTCCTTTGTCTCGTTATTTCGGCATGATGCCAGTGGCACTGCCGTTGACCCACTTGCTTTTGGTACAGGATTTCTAGTATGGTTTGGCGACAAGCTATGTTGAAACACCATAAAAAACGCATCCTCACCTCTCTGCTGGTATTGAGCATCTTTCTTGCCCAATGCGCCATCGTCTTCGCCGAGGCTCAACATCCTCTCCACAAGGCGACTGACAACTGCGCGGTCTGCATGGTAGCCGGACATTTGTCTCACGCCATGGTTGACAGCGGCCTAACGCTGAACATTCTGCGTTGTTCCCCTCAGCAGGGCGACGAAGTCATTGCCTCCCTGGTCATCCCTTCGAGTGTTCCCTATCTCATTCGCGGTCCTCCTCTGTCTTAACGCCTGAAGTTTTCAAGGTTCGTTTTGTACCGTGTCAGCCGTTACGTGCTGAACGTGTTATGGCTCGAACCTGATTTCGGGTCTGAATGTGGTGTCTCAATTTTTCGCTTGCGTTTGGCTCTCATCCATTCGATGAACGCGTTGCGCCAGGTTGCGATAACCATTTTCAGAGCCCCTGCCAGTTAAAAAATGCTGGTGTTTGGCCGTGCCAGTGGTACAGCCGCCCGGTAGAAAATCGTGGAGCAAAAACATGAAACAGCTTGTATCATCCGCCTGTGTCACGGCGGCACTGATGACGTCAACAGTATCTCTTCAAGTAGCAGCGGCCGGTGCCGGTCAGGGTAGTAACGCCTTTAACCCGTCGATCGGTTTGATCCTCAATGGCACTTACGGCCAGTTATCCAATGATCCCGCGGACTATGCCGTGTCCGGCTTTCCGCTCGGCGGCGAAAGCGATCCGGGCACGCGCGGCTTTTCGCTGGGCGAATCCGAACTGGGCATCAACGCCAACATCGATCCCAACTGGTACGGCGTGTTTACCTTTGCCATGGGGGGTGACGAGGTGAGTGTGGAAAATGCCTACGTGCAAAGCACCAATCTGGGCGAGGGAATCACGCTGCGCGGCGGGCGATTTTTTTCCGGCGTGGGCTACATGAACGAACAGCACGCGCACGTGTGGGATTTTGTTGACACCGCGCTGGCGTATCGCGCGCTGCTCGGCACCCAGTATGGGGACGACGGCATTCAGCTGCGCTGGCTGGCGCCCACCGAGCTGTTCACCGAGGTCGGTGTCGAAGCCATGCGCGGCGATGCCTTCCCGGCCGGTGGCGCGGCCAACAAGGGGCAGGGCAGCTGGAGTGGCTTTGTCCATGTTGGTGACGACGTGGGTGACAGCCATAGCTGGCGTGGCGGTTTGTCGTATCTGTCGGCCAAGGCCGAGGGTCGCGAGACAGGTGATCCCGCCAATGCCGATCTATTTACCGGCACCAGCAAGCTGCTCATTGCCGATGTCGTCTGGAAATGGGCGCCGCACGGCAATCCCTACCGCAAAAATTTCAAGTTTCAGGCGGAGTACCTGCAGAGCAAAAACGAGGGTGACGTCACTCCCGCTGGCGGCAGCGCCACGCCGTATTCCGCCACGCCCAGCGGCTGGTACCTGCAGGCGGTGTATCAGTTCATGCAGCGCTGGCGGGTGGCCGTGCGCCACGATCAACTCAAGGCGGATGCTCCGGGTGCGGCGTTTATCGGCACGGTGCTGGACGATCAGGGCCACGCCCCGAAACGCGACAGCCTGATGGTGGATTTTTCCGGCAGCGAATTCAGTCGCCTGCGCCTGCAATACAATCGCGACCAGTCTCAGCACGAGACCGATCACCAGTGGTTCCTGCAATACGTCATGAGCCTGGGCGCTCACGGCGCGCACAGCTTTTAAGGGGAGTCCGTCATGACCATGATTAATAGAATGAAAAAACGCTTTGCCCTTGTATTGCTGGTGCTACCGATGCTGGGGCTGTTCTCGCAACCCGCGGCGGCCGGGGTCCGGGCCTTTGCCTGTGAACCGGAGTGGGGTGCACTGCTCAAGGAACTGGGCGGCGACAGAGTCTCCGTGTACACCGCCACCACGGCCTTTCAGGATCCGCACCACATCCAGGCCCGGCCCAGTCTGATCGCCAAACTGCGCCGCGCCGATCTGCTGGTGTGCACCGGTTCTCAACTGGAGATCGGCTGGCTGCCGATGCTGGTTCGTCAGGCGGGTAACGCCAGGGTGCAACCGGGCCAGCCCGGCAACTTTGCCGCCACCGACCATGTGACCATGCTGGACAAACCGGTCAGCGTTGATCGTGCGCAGGGCGATGTGCACCCCGGTGGTAATCCGCACATCCAGGGCAACCCGCACAACATGGCTCGGGTGGCCAAAGCGCTGGCGGACACCCTGCAGCAAATCGATGCCGAACATGCGGCGGATTATGCCGCGCGTTATGCAGATTTCGATCAGCGCTGGCAGGCAGCCATGCAACGCTGGGCGCTACAGGCCGCCCCCTTGCGTGGGGTGAAGGTGGTGGTGCATAACAAGGCCTGGGTCTACCTGATGGACTGGTTGGGCATGAAAGAGGTCGCCACCCTGGAAGCCAAGCCGGGCGTACCGCCCAGTGCCGGGCATCTGTCCAAAGTGTTGGCGCAACTCAAGAGCCAGCCGGCGAAGATGGCGATTCGCGCTGCCTACCAGGAAGGGCGCGCCGATGACTGGCTAGCCGAGCACGCCAACATCCCGGCGGTGGTGCTGCCGTTCACCGTGGGGGGGACGGACGCGGCCGGTGACCTGTTCGGCCTCTACGATGACACGATTAAACAGCTGCTGAAGGGGGCCCAATGAACGTCGACGGGCTCGATCTCAACATCCTCGGCCCGGCCTTTGTCGCCGGGCTGTTGGTGCTGTCCACCCACGTGCCCATGGGGCAGCAAGTGCTGTCCCGCGGGATCATCTTTATCGATCTGGCCATCGCCCAGATCGCCGGACTGGGCATTATCGCCGCCGACAGTTTTGGCTGGGAGCCCAATGGCTGGGCAGTGCAAGGGGTCGCGGTGATGGCAGCGTTGCTGGGCGCGCTGTTGCTCAACTGGACGGAGCGGCGTTTTCGCGACATCCAGGAGGCGATCATCGGCGTGCTGTTTGTGCTGGCCGCCACCGGTGGAATATTGCTACTCAGTCACAACCCGCACGGCGGTGAACACCTCAAAGAACTGCTGGTGGGTCAGATTCTGTGGGTGAGTTACCAGCAACTCATTCCCGTGGCCCTGTTGTATGCGGCGATCCTGGCCATCTGGTTTCGCACCCGGCACACGCGCTCGCTATTGTTTTATGTGCTGTTTGCGTTGACGGTGACCGCCTCGGTGCAACTGGTGGGCGTATATCTTGTATTCACCAGTCTCATCATTCCCGCGCTGGCGGTGCGCCAGGCCCGGGGCAACGGCCTGTGGCTGGCCTATGGCATGGGTGCCTGCGCCTATGCGTTGGGGCTGATGGCCTCGGCAGTGTTTGATCTGCCCACCGGTGCTGTGATCGCGTGGTCGCTGGCGGTGTTGGCGGTGATTACCGGGTGGTTGATTGCGGCCCAGGTAAAAGTCCCTATTGCCGACACGGTTACCGGAGATATCGGCGATTAGGCAAGATCAGGATGGCAGTGGCAGAAGATTGTTTCGTGGACAATTGAGCGAGGTTCAGGAGATTTCGGCTGAGGGCAGGGTGAAGGAGAAACGTGGTGATCGACCTCCGCCGCTGCCCAGAGGCGACCACCGTGGCGACGGATACAACGCTGTACCGTGGCCAGAGTAATGCCGCCGGTACCTTCGAACTCCCCGCCATGCAGGCGCTGAAAGGCGTCGAACAGCAGCCTAATCGCCGCCGAGCCGAGAAGCAATAAAGACATGACCTTGCGCGTCATAACTACCCTGTACCGTAATGGTTTTGTCCAGGTAAGCACTGATACCGCTCAACTGGCGGACGTCGACGGGTACCGGTAGTCCCTTCATCATCATAGTCGATGCATCGACGCTTTCCACCACGCCTTTGAGCTGGTCCTGCTCCTCACCGTCCTGGTCAATCCGGGTGGCGATCAGGCGGCCACTTTCATCGGCGAATACACGTACACTTACACTGTCCCCGGTGTTGATGTCGACTAAACTGAATTGCCGGTTGCTATAGCCTTCACGGCTGAACTGTGTGTACTGATTGACATACACGGATTCGCCCAGCAAAGTAAACGATTCGGTCGCCTCGTTGATCGCCGACACACGCGAAGCAATGGTCACCTGTGAAATGCCATTGTAACTGATATGTTGAGCCGTAATGCGATTGTCGCCCGCGGTGACGCCATTAACCGCCAGTTTAACGCCTTCAACAATGCCGGCTTTCAAACCTCCTTCAAATTGGGTACCGGCATTCACTTCAATGGTTTTACCGTTGATTTGGAAACGGTCACTGTTAATGCTTTGGGTGACAATACCCACCAGGGTAATTTCCACGCCCGCTTCTTCCGGAGGCAACGCCAGCAATTCGATACGGTCCGCCAGGATCGTATTACCCACCAACCCCCGTTGACTGACCACCAGTACCTTTATGCCATTGGCAAGATCCGCCGCCTGCATGCCGGCAAATTGGGTAAGCCCGTCAAAACCGATCAGGACATCACCAAGCATAAATGTATCAACCGTCAAACCGCTCACCAGCCCCTGTAATTGGACATCCTGGGCAACTTTGTCATCGAGTAATTCGATATATTCCGCGAAAATCGTTCCGGCGCCGTTACTGTAACCATTTACGGCGACAAACGAGGTCGGCGTCAATTGATTGAGGTCTCGAATCTTCGGCACTTGGGAAACAAATACAGTGTCCGTGTAAGCGACGACACGCTGACCGAGGACCAGCAAGGTACCGTCCTCGTCAATATGGTTTTCCGCCACATAACCTTTAACTTCATTTTTTAATTCCACGCGCTGAGCATTACCGGTAACACCGTCACCGTTAACGGTACCATGCACCGTCACCACCATACCGACGGAGAGTTGACTTTCATTGGCGATTTGACCGTCCACATAAATGGTGCTGTCGGCAATATCGAAATGAATGCCGTTGACAATCACACTGCCGAATCCGGTAATCGGGCCAATCACGGTGGTGGGCTGGGGATCCGGATCCGGATCCGGATGAAAACCGGTACCGGTCTCCCCGCCGTTGCAACTCGCAAGCCCCCAGACGAGTAGCAACAAACAGATAAAACTTGAACGCTTCAAGGGCATGCTAAGACTCCTTGGACACATCTTCTTCAAAATAATATAAACCAACCCCGGCGGCTTTACGCCCCTTTCCGGACACATCGGGATTGACGTCTCGGTCGTGCTCCGCCATCCATTGGTCCAACAGCTGTAAAAATACCTGTCCTCGCTCAGCTAGCAGTACTTTTAATGTATCAGCAGCCTCTTCCGGCATATTGTCGTAAAAGACCTTGCGTTGAAAAACCGGTTTGCCGACTCGATGGATATTTTTATCCATGGTATGGATCAGCCCGGCAACATCACGCCCGAACAACGCCATCATTTCAGACGTACCCTTGGCGGGAATATAGGCAGGCTCCAGCAAATGGACCTGATCATCATCATCATCCATCCGCACCACACCGACCTGGATCAGTTCGTCCAATATCGCCCTGGGAGGAACATCGCCGCTGTAGATTTTCACCAATTGACTGAATGATCTACTGCCGCCATCCACCGGCAAAGCGGTATCACTGCCGCCGTCGTTGAATGAGGGATCGTGAACCCAGCCATAGACTACCCGGGCCGCTCTATTATATCGTGTAACGAGGTCACGATCCTCATCGTAACTGATTTCCAATACCCGCTTAATTTCTTTACGGGACAAGCCGGTGAGAGTGGCAACCCTGGAAGCAGTCTGTTTTTTACCCGGTAGTGCGAAATCGTGAGTGGCCACGTCCACAAATGCTTGTTTTGCCAAATCTTTAAACGCAGCGTAGGTTACCCCATTTCGCAACAGAAATCGGGCGAGGGGACGCAGCACCTTGAAAACCGCTGCGAACAATGCTTTGTGGTGGGTTTTGGCCATTGGGAATAGGTTCCCAAACTACTCATTAAATTAAAGGAATTGAATATGACTTAGTGCCGAAAATTGCTATCGTTTTCAACAATGTCCTTGGCGGTCCCCGGATCCTGCCTTCATGATATTAGAAACCAGGCTTATTATCCTACGTGGTTTTATTATATGGATGGAATTTAATATAATCAATATATTAAAATTTTTTTATAGACCCCTGCTTTATGACGGTAGCACAGCTTCCACAAGCTCCTCCGATAATTGGCAGTCAGGTATTTGATTAAAATAAAAAAATGGCTGGGACAACTCGAACCGCTTTGGCCAATCACCGGCTCCAAACTTCACAAGGGGAATTTTGCCCTTTTGCGCCAACTCGACTGCCTAAGCATGTTCCAAGCGCTGATGCGGGGCATAACTGATCTGATAGATCACCAAATCCATAGGCCGGTTGGCGCACGGATCCCGATCTAAGATGCCGCCCAACCCGGCCAGCCAATCCGCCCGGCTCCGGGCATATGCAACATGCCCGGCTTTCCAATGTTGACGCTGATCGGGTGTTTGCAGCTTGCCCATAGTACATAGGCACCCGGCTCATCGATCATCGCCGAACCTGCTGATTTGACGATAGAAGTCGAGCATCTTACGGGTCATGTTCGGTTGCGACCATTGTTCGGCGCAATACCTGGCCTGTTTGCCCAAGCTAGAGCGCAAGTTCTTGTCCAGGAGGATCTGCACAACTTTGTCAGCAAAATCATGCACATCTTCTTGCGCCACCAACGCTCCCATGACAGGCTGCAGAATATCTTTGGTGCCCATCACCGCGGTAGACACCACCGGCACGCCCAAGGCCATGGCTTCCAGCAATACCAACCCTTGTGTTTCGGTACGCGATGAAAACACAAACACATCACCTGCTTTATAGCAATCGAGCAATTCGGTTTTGCGGTCCAGGTATCCGACAAACATCACGTGTTCCGACAATCCCAGCGTGCCCACCAGCTTTTTTAAACTACCGACCGCCGGTCCGCTTCCCGCGATAATCAGCAGAACAGTCGGTACCGTTTTTTTTACCACCCCAAGCATATGCAATAGAAATCCTATATTTTTTTCATAAGCGATTCGGCCCACATGCACCAGGGTGGGCCGATCCAATGCGATGCCATGTTGGCGGCGGAAATTCTCTCCCTTGCCACCGGCGAATGCGCTCAAATCCAAACCGGTGGGAATAACCTCGGCGCGTGTCTTCACACCGTAATCGCGCAAAATATCCAGCATGGCGCGTGAAGGCACCACAAGACCATCGACCGCATTGCATTGTGATCGCGCCAATCGGCGTGCCGCAAAACGCAGCCATGCATCAGGAATATGCGGAATATAGTGGTAAAGGTATTCTTCAAAAAAAGTATGATAGGTTTCCACCGCAACAATACCCAGCTGGCGAGCCAGCTTGATACCGGCATAGTGCGCGACAAATGGGGTTTGAATATGCAGAATATCAAACGCGGTGCGTTGCAGCAGCGGTAACGTCCGACGAATATCGCGCGCTTTCATCATGCGATCTTCTTCATCCATCGGCACACGTCTGGACGGAATACGAATCAGCCTGTTTTCATCAGTGTCATGATGGTACCGGGGCACGATCAGTGTAACCTCATGCCCGGCTTTCTCCAATGCCGATCGGTAAGTCATAATGGACGTGGACACCCCGTTTACTCGCGGGAAATAAACATCGGACAACATAAGAATACGCATGAGGGGGTCCTGATCGTCACAAATGAGTTGGTATGCCTTGAACCCACAAATTCAAAGCAGCCACTATACCGCCGAGTCGGTATTGTAGCCCAACCCGTCGACGACATCTGACACTTTTTTATCTAACCGGCATAAAACGGCACGAACGCGCCATACGCCTGCCATATTTGCCCGTTAACGTACAAACCTGTCGATGACCGCATCAGGGGCAATCATGTTTAGATATGACTTTCCGTTTTTGTTGATATTCGCACTATTTGTCGCTGTAAACACACCGTCCTTGTTTGCCGCCGCGTCCCGCAGCCCATTCGTTCAGCAAGCGCTGTTCAGCTTGCATTCAGCGGGTGACCGGCACAATGCGCATAACTCCACACAGCGAGTCCGTGGCTAACATGGTTCAGTTGACGGCAACAAACCGGGGAACATCGCATGAAATGGTTAACGATAGTACTGTGTCTTTTCGCTCCGGATTAAGCCGCCCGGGCATGGCACATACGGCCTGTGACGGCTCAGTACACAGCCAACAAGTGAACAACATTGCCGTAACGTTGCCTTGGCCATTTATTGAAGCGCAGCTTCAACGCCTGCAACAACAGGCCCGGCAACAAAGCATTGCACAGCTAAACCTTTGGCTCGACAACTTATCATCGTGGTCGTTGAACACCGCCCGCCAACTCGGCATGCCGGGCACCCGTTTGTCACCGTCTGATCACCTGGTACGTCGGTATGCACACAAATATGAATTGGAATGGACACTGATCACCGCGCAAATGTATCAGGAAAGCCGATTTAACCCCAAAGCCCGCTCCCATCGCGGCGCGTTGGGCTTGATGCAGATTATGCCCGCCACAGCAAATGAGTTGGGTATTGATGATCCGGAAAATCCGGAACAAGCCGTATCCGCCGCCGTGCATTACCTGGTGTGGTTGGGACAGCGCTTTGAGCGGGTGAAAAAAAACCAGAAAGGATGGTTCATGCTGGCTGCCTATAACGCGGGTGTCGGCCATGTGCACGATGCGCGTCGACTGGCGAAACAGCTGGGACTACGCAATGACCGCTGGTTTGGTCATGTGGAAAAAGCCATGTTGCTGCTGTCCAAACCACGCTATGCCAAACAAGCCCACTACGGTGCAGTACGCGGCCATGAAGCGGTCAATTATGTGCGCCAGATCCGTCGTTATTATGAAGCTTACAATACGCAGCTTAGTAAGCGCCTTTAACCCCCGAACACGATAAGAACCATTCTCCCCTCAGCCCTTCCCTCTCAATCGCCGATTGAGAGGGTTTTATTTTTTACCGTGCTTGTACGTGATACGTGACTGAGCGTGCGATAGCACCGCGGTGCAATTCGACGCCACCGAAAGCACCGCCAAAGATCCCACCAGCACCACATTGGCTCGGTTCCTTTGGGACTTCGGTGACGCCAGCGAATTCGGAAGTGGAAAACGATACGCTTGTCCTTTTCACTCAGAAATTTTTCTCGCGAGGACATCGATTCCAGAATCCCTTCCTTGCCTTTAATGCCAAGGTCGTCCTCAATACCACAGAATTGTGCAACCTATTCAACCAGACCGGCAGTATTCGAATGCTCTAGCCACAGGCTTCCCCGGACTCATGGACAAGTCAGGAGCACATCTATGGCCTGTATGCCGGTCATTTCATCTATGCTATGCTAAGAGTACAGATCGTACTCGACCCTTGGGCTTGGCCTTGATCGAAGGCGAAGAACTCCTATGATCCCGTATGGGATGGCAAACAACGGTAACAGGCACAGATCATTGTGGGTTCAATAAGCTGCTTGGTCGTTTCGCTGCGTTTTCTATGAC
>Ga0114931_10011203_pt1 | contig 10619 bp, 7 predicted proteins | sample 2SBtaG_FD_89579 | JGI IMG/M metagenome (GOLD analysis project Ga0114931, IMG submission 89579) | Deep subsurface microbial communities from Kolumbo volcano to uncover new lineages of life (NeLLi) - 2SBTROV14_V59a metaG | ecosystem: Environmental > Aquatic > Marine > Volcanic | place: Kolumbo...
CGCCCTTCGCCAATCGGTGTTGTGGCGTATGAGAGAACAGTACGTTCGCCTCACGGTGCAGAGCGAGGTGGGCAACGGCAAGCTGCTGGCTTACGTCAGCCGGCACGGGCAGGTCCTCGGGCAGGACTATAGCGACGGAAACGTCCAACTGGACCTGCGGCTCCCCAAGGCGGAGGTCCATCGCGTGATAAATCTCGGGGGGCGGGTCGTCTCTGCGACGTGAGACAACGCAGACCGATCGAACCATCATCCGAGAACGAGGGTGCGCATTGACCGTCGTGGTCAAAACCCCCGGCTTACGCGTGGGCTATGGCCGGCCGAAGCCTACCTGTTCGTTGACCATTGCTGCGGTCGCATCGTGGTTATCGGTTTTGGGTATTCAAGTCCGCTGTTTGAGGGACCGACGAGAAGGTGGCGAAGCAGGCAAGCCAGGCAAGCGCGCCCTGCGGTGAATCAGTCTCAATTGGGCCGGATAGTGGACTGTTTCGGACGTTGTGCAGGCGAACTCTCGTGGAAGGGAAGGAGGCTCCATCATGTCCTCAGCGATCAAACTCGATCAGGACGCGTCGCGGCAGGCGATTGATTCTGCGATTCGGACCCAGGCGGCCGTCGTTCTGCAATCGCCGGCATTTCCAGATACGACGATCAACGGTTTTTTGATCTGCGGCGACGAAAAGGCGCTGTTGATGGAGGTGACCGGAACGCCGGAAGTGGATGCGTCCAAGCTCGATAATGCCCCTTGCGAAGGCCAGATTTATACGAACCGCCGCTATCGGTTCTCCTCGCGGATCACGACGGTGCCGAAGTGGGGGGACAGCTATTCGATTGCATTGGAGCGCCCGTCGATACTCCGCGTTCAAGACCGCCGCCGTTTTCTGCGTGCGAAGCTGGCCCCCTCTTGCCGCGTCAGGCTCCAGTGGCAAAACGCCGGCAAGAGCCATCAGCACTCAGCCTGCCTGTTGAACATCAGCGCCGACGGCATGGCATGTCGGATCGAAGACGTGGTCGCGGTGGGCATCGAAAAGCGGACGTGCCTGAAGGCCACCTTCGAGTTGCCTGGGCACGCCAGCCCGATCGAGCTGGCGTCGATGGTGACCAACAAGACCCCTGCAAGCGAGGGCTGCACCATCCTGGGCCTTCAGTTCGTCGGATCAGGGAAAGACACCCGCATGATCGCGGCGCTGCGTATCGCCATCGAAGGTGGCGAGCCGGCAGCGTCCGAACTGGAAGTGTGCGTATGAACCAAACTCCCGTCTCGGATTCGGCGGTTTTCTCGGCGGCCTTGCTATGGGCGGCCGAACATCAGCCGGAGGTCACGGTGTCTCACGCCGCCGACGGAGGCTGGGTGAATCTGCGCTCCCGCTTCATCGACCTCGATCCGGAAAACGGCGTCCTGCAAATCGCCTATCCCCTGGCCGGTACGTCCGGCCCGCCCGGCGAAATCGGGGTGGGCGACGAGCTGGGCATCTCCTTTCGACGGGGGCACAAGAAGTGTCTGTTTGTCAGCGCCGTGGCCATGCGCTGCAAAGTGAATGATGCACAGGGCGGGGCGACCGACGCCTTGGTCCTGCAAGCCCCGGCGCAGGTTCGCGAACTTCAACGCCGCGTGTTTCAGCGTCTGGTGATCTCCCCGGAACGGTTCATCGCCGTGAAGCTCTGGGAGGGCGGCGTGCCTGTGCCCGGTGCGGTGGCTTGGCCGCTGTGCGCGGGACGGGTGACCAATGTGTCGGTCGGCGGCGTGCTGGTCGACGTCCGGGCGGATCAGAACCCGCGGCTGCGCGTGGGCGATATCGTCGGCGTCGAGATCACCACCCGGCCGGGCTCTGATCCGATCAGCGTTGATGCCCGTTATCGGCACTGTGTCATGAGCGGCGAGGATCGGCTGGGGCTGGGGTTTCAATTCGTCGGGCTGGAACACGATCGACCGGGACAATCTTCCATTGCGACGGTTGCCGATTACGTCAGGCACCTGCGCAAGGGGAATTGAGTTGCTCGCCAAGTCGAGCCTATCTGAACTCACCCTGATCTCATTTTTCTGAAGCGCACGGTTGACCGACCAAGGCGCGAGCCTTGCCCAGGTATTCTCTTATTGGGTGCAGCGGGATACTTTGAAAACCGGGATACTTTGAAAACAATGGACGTGCGCAAATGGTGCGCTGCCGCCCTGCGCGCAAAAAAAAGGGGGCCCGAGCTCGCCGTCACTCGGACCCTCCAAGCCAGGCTGTCCCGCCATACGGCGGAAGACCCACAGCCTCGGGTATAACTATCGGCACCAGGTCGGTATCGCTTGAGAGCTTGGTCGCCGCTTGAGAGCTTGGTCGCATGGTGGGTTGTTCAGGGTCCAGGACCCTTCGGGGGGCGTCGTTGAGCAAAGCCTGATATCGGAGCATATGCTTCTGATCGCAAACCGTCGGCTTCCGCCGGCGGCTAGGTTCTGAATCGCGGTCTTATGATGCTATTTCACGCATCCGCCGATTGTGTCATCGACCCGGTTGTTCAAGATGCCCGGCCGGTTGACGCCCCGCAAGTTTTGGGCGAAGATTCGGCGGTTGATTTGCGAGGGTGTGAATAGGCAAATACCTTCTCATCAAAGTGCGCTGTGACGATGTCGTCGCGAGTGTTTCTCTGGATGGCGTGGCTGGTGCTGCTCTTCTTTCAGGCAGGGTGCGATGAGTCTGCGGACTTGCCACCTCCGAAGCAGGCGCCGCCCAAGCCGGCCATCGAGGTCGATGCGTCGATGGCCGCGCGGATCGAGGCCGATCGGCGGATCACCATCGGCCATCTGGCGCTGGTTCTGCAACACGATCCGGCCGATGCGGCGCGGATGGTCGTCACACTGACCTCGACGCAGCCGGAACAGGATGGCAGCCGGTTGGTCCTGGGCAGTTTCGAGCGGGCGTCGTCGTCGCAGCAACTGGCTGACCGATCGATCTATCTGACCACAGGCCCACGCCTGGACCTACGCGGCAACGGCATCTTCACGGCGAGGGTGGCCTATCAGCCGAAGTTCGCGACGATGAAAATCGGCGCATATCACGGGACCGTCGCGCGGGGAACCATCTCCGGCGAATTCTACCGCTTCGACCTGCTGCGCCCCACGGCGCGGCCCCGGGTCATCCAGGTCCGAGGAGAGTTTCGGGCGGCGGCCATCGAGCGGCCCTAGCCGAGTCAGTGCCGTGTACCGTGAACGGCAGCAGCGACCGGCTTAGACTGCGTTTGAAATACGGCATCAGGAGGGTCGAGAGTTGTTCCGTGCGGAGTCCAGCCAGGCGTTGGATTCGCAGGGCCAGGTCCTCGTCGCAGTCTGGATGTCGCATGAAGGGCAGGAGGTCGTGGTTGAGTAGCGCCTCGAGCGGTGCGTCGTCGAGTTCCGCGTCGAGACCCACCCTGATCTGGGCCCAGGGATAGGTCGCCTTGCCCCAGGGCCCGGCGCAGAAGGCCACGCTCGCAGGCGAGATGGCGATGCACAGCGGCCGCGGCCAGGCGGCAAGCACCATCCAACGAATCGCATAAACCAGCAGGCTCAGCCCGCCGATGGCGAGCAGCGCGTATAGCACCACCAGCGCAAGGGCGGTGGCCCTCTGCGTCTGCCACAACAGTCGCCCATCGACGTCGACCAGCCACATCGGGCCGACCAGCACCGCGGCGCAGGCCAGTCGCCACAAACCACGAACCAACGCCTGTGTACGGTCAATGGGAATCACCATCGGCGGCGGATCGGGTTCGGCGGGTTTGTCTTGCATGTCCATCTTCGATGGCGTTCTCTACGTCGGCTGCGTGGCGTTCGCGGTCTGACGCCTGCGAGTCTATCATAGGGCGCAATGAGCGACCTTTTCTCGTTGCGGCGATATCTTCTGAACTTCGACGAACGGCACCTGGGCCAGGTGTTCACGGACGTGTTGGTGATCGGCGGGGGGGTGGCAGGGTTGCGTGCGGCCATCGCGGCCGCCGAGCAGGTCCACGTCATCGTCATCTCCAAGAATGGTCAGAACGATAGCAACACCGCCTTTGCACAGGGCGGCATCGCGGTGGTGCAAGATGTGGGCGACTCGGTCGAGGCCCATGTTGCAGACACCTTGCGGGTCGGTTGCGGGCTGGGAGATCGTGCGGCGGTGCGCATCATGGCCGAGGAGGGGCCGGCCTGCGTTGAGGAACTGATCGATTGGGGGGCGGCGTTCGACCGAGACGGCGGCGGATTGGCGCTGGGCATGGAAGGGGGGCACTCTGCGCGGCGGATCGTACACGCGATGGGAGACGCATCGGGCCTGGAAGTGAGCCGGACGCTGGGGCGACAAGCCGGGACGTCTCGGCGGGTTCGCTTCTTCGAGAACTGCTTCGTGATCGACCTGGTGGTCGACCAGGGCCGGTGCATCGCCGCGCTGATCCACCATGAGCAATATGGCCATCAGATCGTTTGGGCGAAACAGATCGTGCTCGCCTCCGGCGGGGCCGGACGGCTCTATCGGGAAACGACCAACCCGCCGGGGGCGACGGCCGACGGCCATGCCATCGCCTTTCGAGCTGGGGCGGTGCTGCGGGACATGGAGTTCGTGCAGTTTCATCCGACGGCCTTGTACGTCGCCGGAGCGGAGCGGATGCTCATTAGCGAGGCGGTCCGCGGGGAGGGGGCGCACCTGGTCGATCGGAAGGGCCAGCGGTTCATGTCGGCGTATCATGCCGACGGCGAACTGGCCCCGCGGGACGTGGTGAGTCGCGCGATCGTCAACCACATGCGCAAAACTTCGGCGACGGCGGTCTATCTCGATGCGCGGCACTGGCCGGCCGGCCGTTTCGAGCAGCGTTTTCCAACGATCGCCAAGGCCTGCCGCCATTTTGATATCGACGTTGGTAGAGATTTAATCCCGGTGCGTCCGGCGGCGCATTACATGATCGGAGGGGTGGCGGTGGACGGGCGGGGTCGATCCTCGATCGATGGGCTCTGGGCCTGCGGCGAGGTGGCGGCCAGTGGGGTCCATGGGGCCAATCGGTTGGCGAGTAACTCCTTGCTGGAGGGGCTGGTATTCGGCAAACACGCGGGGCAGGGAGCGGCCCAAGCGGCGCGGGCGGAGGCGGCGCCGGTGGGGCCGCGGCGGTTGGAGCACCATCTGGCGCCGAGCCCGCGGACCGAACTGGATTTGACCGACGTGCGTAACAGCCTGCGGGCGGTGTGCTGGCGAAACCTGGGCATCGACCGGACCGGTGACCGGCTCATCGAAACGCTGGAGATCATCGACTTCTGGGGGCGCTACGTGATGGACAAGGTGCTCGGGCGACGAGCAGGCTGGGAAACGCAGAACATGTTGACCGCCGCTTGGTGCATCGCCGTGGCGGCGTCGGCTCGGCGGGAGTCTCGCGGCGTCCACCATCGCAGCGACTATCCCAAGCCGGACGATGCGTCGTTCTTGGGCCACGTTACCCTCCAACGAGCGGGAGATTCTGTGCGCAAGGGGTTCGAGCCTGTGCGGGATTAGTCCGCATTTTTCGATGTCAGGAATCCAAGTGAGCCGGGTCGTCGTCGGCCCCGGCTGCCATCGCCGAGCCGTTTGGCAAAAACAGGTCCCCTGTTCTGCTCCTTAACCCGTAGCATGAACTGTGTCGGAGCACTGGATAGACCGTTTCGTGTTCTCAAGCGGCATCGACATCAAGCCCCAGGCTGCTTGCATGCCGCAGCAAGGCCGATTTGACACCCCCATGGCAGCGTGCTAGGGTCCCTCGCCGCTCCCTGAGAGCCTGGGACGCTCCTCATTATTCAGTCCAGCCGCTTTGAGACCGATATACGCACGGCGGGGGCTCCTGTGACGAGAGGCCTCGGAGTCATCCGGCCGAAGGCCCCGGTTGTCACTGCCGTATATGTAGTAACTGCTGATTGCAAAGGAAGTTAGCAACCACATGACCCAGGTGCGTCGAGCCAAGACCCAGCGGAAACCATCGAAAGCCAAGTCGGCCGGCGTCCGTCATCTCGTCATCGTGGAGTCACCGGCCAAGGCCAAGACGATCAACAAGTACCTGGGGTCCGATTACCTGGTCCGGGCCTGCAAAGGGCACGTCCGGGACCTTCCTCCCCACCGCTACGGCATCGACCCCGGCCGCAATTTCGCTCCCACCTACGAAATCCTACCCAGCCACCAAAAGGTCGTGAACGAATTGAAGAAGCTGGCCGATCGAGCGGAAACCGTGTATCTGGCCACCGACCTGGACCGCGAGGGCGAGGCCATCGCTTGGCATTTGGTGACTGCCCTGGACCTGCCGGAGTCGAAAATCAAGCGTGTGGTATTCAACGAGATCACCAAGAGTGCGGTGTCCGAGGCGTTCGCCAACGCACACGAGCTTGACATGGGCAAGGTCGATGCCCAGCAGGCCCGGCGCATCCTTGATCGCGTGGTCGGCTACGAACTCTCGCCGCTGCTGTGGAAGAAGGTGGCCAAGGGGCTTTCCGCCGGCCGCGTGCAATCGGTGGCCGTGCGGCTGATCGTCCTGCGCGAGGGCGAGATTCGGGCCTTCCAGCCGCAGGAATACTGGTCGATCGACGGCGTGTTCACGACGAACGACCACGAATCGGCGAGCCTGGCTGAGCAATGGGCCGCGTTTTCGGATGGCAAGGGCAAGGCCGGTTCATCGCCGACGCAGAAGGCCCGCCTCGCTTGGCTGGGTCAACACGGCTGCTTCGAGGCGGCGGTCACCGAGGTCGCCGGCCGGCCCTTCAAGCCGCAAGGAAGGCTGGACCCCAGCAAGTCGGCGGAGGAGATGTTCGTCAGCGCCGTGGACGAGGTTCGGCCCGTGGCCGAGGCATTGGGCTTTGCTACAAAGAAGGTGAGCCGCCGACAGTGGGCCGACTATTCCCATCTCGGGCTGCGCAAGGTGAGCCTGGTCGGGCGGATCGAGGCGGGCTCGGCGCCGGCGTTCACCGTCAAGTCGATCGACACGAAGCGGACGCGGTCCAGGCCGCCGGCGCCGTTCACCACGGCGACGCTGCAACAGTCGGCGGCGAACCAACTACGGATGTCGGCCTCGAAGACGATGCGGATCGCCCAGGGGTTGTATGAGGGGCTGGACATCAAGACCGGCGAGGGAAACGTCGGCTTGATTACCTACATGCGAACGGATTCGAGAAACCTGTCGGCCGAATCGATCACGGCCGTGCGCGGTTGGATCGAGGACACATTCGGCAGCAAGTATCGGCCGGAGAAGCCCAACCGATACGCCAGCGGGAAGAAGGCTCAGGAGGCCCACGAGGCCGTGCGGCCGACGGACGTGACGCGAACACCGCAGGCCATGCAGGGTCACATGACCGCGGAGCAACACAAGCTCTATACGCTTATTTGGAATCGCTTCGTCGCCTGTCAGATGGTGCCCGCCGAATGGGACGCGACGACGGTGACGATTTCCGCAAAAACGCCCGTCGGCGAGGCGGTCTTCAAGACCTCCGGCCGGGTGCTGGTTTTCGACGGTTTTTACAAGGTAACGGGGTTGCCGGCCAGCAGCGAGGATCAGACCTTGCCGGCCCTGGAGGTGGGGCAGCGTGTGTGGCCGGTGGAAATCCGCCCGCTGCAAAGGTTCACCTCGCCACCACCGCGATTCAACGAGGCCTCGCTGGTTAAGACGCTGGAGGCCGAGGGGATCGGCCGGCCCAGCACGTATGCCGCGATCATCAAAACGATCCAGGACCGCGGCTACGTCGAGCAACACGACCGCAAGTTTTACACGACGCCGCGAGGCGAGGTGGTCACGGAGAAGCTGGTCGGCCACTTCCCCGACATCATGGAGGTCAGTTTCACCAGCCACGTCGAGGACGAGTTGGACAAGATCGAGGAGAAGCGTCTCGACTGGCACGAGGTTCTGCACGAGTTCTATGAGCCGTTCAAACAGTCGCTGGCCCGGGCCCACGACGAGATGCAGCGCGTGCGGGCTGAGCCGAGCGAATACGTCTGCGAGAAGTGCGGCAAGCCGATGGTCTATCGCCTGGGCAAGAACGGGCGGTTCCTCGCGTGCACGGGCTATCCGGAGTGTCGCGAGTCCCGGAATGTAGACAAGGATGGAAAAATCATCGAGCCGGTTCACGTGGATGCGGTCTGCGAGCTTTGTGGGCGGCCGATGGTGTTGCGAATAAGCCGCATGGGGCCGTTTCTGGGGTGTTCAGGATATCCGGAGTGCAGCAACACCAAGCCGTGCGGCGAGGACGGCGTGCCGCTGCGGAAGGTCCAGGCCGGAGAGATCAAAGAGACTTGCCCCGACTGCGGCGCTCCGATGGAGGTCAAGTTCGCCCGCGGCCGATCGTTTTTGGGATGCAGCAAGTACCCCAAGTGCAAGGCGACGAGCCCGATGCCGGAGGGGGTGTACGTCGAGAAGCCCAAGCCCGAGCAGGCCGGCGTCCGCTGTGACAAGTGCGGCCGGTCGATGGTGATCCGCAAGAGCCGTCGGGGGCCGTTTTTGAGTTGTTCGGGGTTTCCACGCTGTCGCAATGCAATGCCGATGGAGAAACTGGAGCATCTCAAAGCGCTGGAGGCCGAGGGGAAGATACCGGATGCCCCGCCCGAGCCTGTGAACGGTAACGGCGCAAACAGCAATGGGAAGACCAAGGGCCGGGCCAAGAACCTGACAAAAGAGGAAATCGCCGCGCTGGGCCCGCCGCCGCCGGGGTTTGCCTGGACGCGCACGGGCCGGCCGGTCGTCGAAAGCTTGCCCGACGGGCCGTTGAAGTGCTTTGAATGCGGCGGAGAGATGGTCTTGCGGTCGGGCCGGTTTGGTCCGTTTTTCAGTTGCACCGATCGCAAGTGTCGCGCGGTGGCCAACCTGCGCGGCGAGGCCAAGAAGCAGGCCGAGGCCGAAACGCCGGAAGCGGCAAGACCCAAGCCGATCGAGACCGACATCGTCTGTTCGGAATGCGGCCAAAAGATGCTATTGCGGATGGGCCGCACGGGTCGATTTCTGGGGTGTAGCGCCTATCCCAAGTGCAAGAACACGATGGAGCCGCCGCCGGGTCTGTTGCGTGAATTGGCGAAAACCCAGAAGGCTTCGGCGTAAGCGAAGCAGCCCCCTCCTACCCAGTCCAGCTTCGCAGTAAGCAACCAAGGAACGCTCCCCGTTGGGTCGCGGCTATACCTAAAGGTGGTACATCACGTTCCAGAGAATCTTGTGCCATTCGCACAGAATATGGGTCTTTGGATTTGATGGATAAGACGGCGTGTTGCACGGCGACGGGGGTGAATCTAGCATCAGGAAGATGATCGTCCTGGAGACAACCGAGGCGGTGGTGGCCGAGGCCGCCCACGTCAGCATAGATGCGGCGGCCATCGAGCGCTGGGCGGGAGCGTTGACCAGACAATCTCTTCACACCTCGGGTCATGAGTTGTATGCCCAGTTGCCCGGCGATCAAAAACAACTGGCCAACCTTACGCTGTTAGTCGACGCGCTCAATTTCTGCTTCTGGTCCGGCGATCCGATCCGCATCCAATGGCGGGGCCAGACCTACGAGCGATTCTGTGCGATGTTTGTCTCCCTGATGCTTGCGGCGAAATGCGATTCCAAGTGGTTCGACGCGGAGTTTTGGATCCGCGTGCCGAGGGAGGAGATTCGACAGGTCCTCAGCGGCCAGGGTAGGCTGCTCATGCTCGAAGAACGCGAGCAGATCATCCGCGAGACCGGCCGCGTCCTGCTCGAACGCTTCGACGGGCAGTTTCTTCATGCCGTCGAGTCGGTGAACGAGCGTGCCTGGCCGTTGGCCGTCCTGCTGATGACCAACTTCGATTCTTTTCGTGACGTCAGCGACTATGGAAGTCGGCCGGTGTATTTCATGAAGCGGGCTCAGATTTGTGCTCTGGACCTGTCGGTGGCTTGGGGGCGGCACGGGAATCCTCCGCTGTCGGGGCTGGAGGAACTCACGGCCTTTGCCGATTACCGCATCCCACAGGCCCTGCGGCACTTGGGCATTCTGAGGTTTGCTACAGAGCTGGCGAGTGCGGTCGATATGGAGGAGGAGCTGGCCCGTGGGTCGGCGGAAGAAGTGGAAATTCGAGCGGCCTCGATTCAAGCGGTGGACCGAATGGTCACAGCGGCGCGACAGGCAGGCCGGCAGACGACCGCGTGGGAAGTCGATTGGCACCTGTGGAAATTGTCACACCAGCCGAGTGTCCGGATGAAGCACCATCGCACGCGGACCGTCTATTATTGAAATAGAAACAGCAGGCGGGGCTTCGGCTTGCGGCGTTGGGAACTAGGGAGAATGTTTTATCAATCAGAAGCGACGCGCGGGGGCGTCATGCCAGGCCAGCTTCGTGTCATTCTCCTGAAATGTGTTTGAGAAGTTTTTTTTCTGAACAGAGCCGAGACTTTCGCTATCTTTGACAAAAGAGCTTCAATCTTGAAATGACGTGGAAATGAGGTGACAGGGTGGATCAGCGAACCATCATCACGATGCCGGGCGACGGCATCGGACGAATTGTTCTTCCCCAGGCGATCCGGGTCCTTGATGCGGTCGGCTTCGCGGCCGAGTATGCTCCCGCGGACATCGGATGGGAGTTTTGGATCAAAGAGGGCAACGCCCTGCCCCCAAAAACCATCGACCTTCTCGCCGAACACCGGATCGGTCTGTTCGGGGCCATCACGTCCAAGCCCAAGGACAA